>Ga0247813_10002563_pt1 | contig 12325 bp, 8 predicted proteins | sample UWRJL169409C1_FD_180719 | JGI IMG/M metagenome (GOLD analysis project Ga0247813, IMG submission 180719) | Plant litter microbial communities from Arlington Agricultural Research Station in Wisconsin, United States - UWRJ-L169-409C-1 | ecosystem: Environmental > Terrestrial > Plant litter >... | reverse complement strand
GGGCGGAATAATCACCCTCATGAGTTTTATAGAGGTAAAAAAACATACAGTTAACTGTACCAATATAAAAATCCTTATTCCAGGTGCGGATAATTTTATTGAAAGAGAAGAAATTGATGCGATATTAAGACAGAGTGAGGGACAACTGATCGGCCGTAAACTGGAGGATATTAACCTGCATGCGATAGAAAATAAAATTAAGGCCAATCCGTATATTGCTTTGTCTACAGTTTATGCAGATATGGACGGTGTGATCCATATTGAGATCAGTCAACGACAACCCTTATTAAGAATAATTAACGCTGCCGGACAAGATTATTATATTGATCGATATGGTTTGAAAATGCCTGTGTCACCGAACTTTACGGCCAATGTGCTGGTAGCAAACGGGCATATCCTGGAGCACTTTGGCGGTCGTGTAGATACGCTGATTACTAAAATGGCTTCGGATTTGTATAAAACGGCAGGATATTTGAAAAAAGATAGTTTGTGGGACGCACAAATTGAACAAATATTTGTAAACGATAATGATGATATCATCTTGATACCAAGAGTTGGTAACCAGCGTATAATTCTAGGTAATGCAGATTCTCTTGATACGAAAATGAACAATCTGCTGACTTTTTATAAAAAAGCGATGCCCCAGGTAGGATGGGACACGTATAAGACAATTAATGTTAAGTATACCAATCAGATCGTTTGTGAAAAAAACAAGCCGGATTCAATCAATACAGCCCATGGGTATGTAGCTGCAAAGTCAGTGCTTACTCCTGTAACTGCCAAAAAAGTGATGGATTCCATCGTGAAAGCAGAAATCGCTTCAGAACTGCGGAAAAATCCTGATGAAAATGTAATGTACGAACAACTGGAAGGCCCGGAAAGCACTTCTCCGGCAGGAAATTCCAAATCCTTTCCAGCAGTGAGGATAATCTCTGCGCCGAAGTTAAAACCAACCGTAAAAAAAGTTATAAAGTCTGTAAAACCAGCAGTTAAACCTGCCACTGTTAAGCCAGCCATAAAAAAAGACGTTAAAAAAACAGAGGTGAAAAAAGCTGTTATTCAACAGGCTGCTATTAAAAAGACCGAAGTTAAAAAAACAGTTAAGACGGCAACGAAAGCAGTAACTACAAAGCCAGCCGGTAAAACAACTGTAAAATCTACGATTAAGCCGGCAGAGAAAAAAAAGGAAACTAAAGCAGCAGTGAAGACGCCGGAAAAAAAAACTACCAAGGTGGTAAAACCACTAAATGAAAAAGATACCAGGAAAAACAAATAGTATATAATTCGACAAATAAGAATATAGTTATGGGCAAAGAAAAAACTACCGTTCAATCTCCAATAGTTGTTGGATTAGACATCGGTACCACTAAAATCTGTGTGATAGTTGGTCGCAGAACACAGCATGGGAAAGTTGAGGTTTTGGGCATCGGAAAAGCGGAATCTGCGGGAGTAACCCGTGGGGTGGTTTCCAATATACAAAAAACTGTACAGGGAATTTCACAAGCCGTTGAGCTAGCGAGCGGCCAGTCCAATGTGGAAGTACGGGTGGTAAATGTTGGTATTGCAGGTCAGCATATCAAAAGTTTACAGCACCGTGGTATCCTTACAAGAAGAGAATTAAACAATGAGATCAGCAAGAAAGACCTGGATAAGTTAATAGATGATATGTTCAAACTGGTTATGCCCCCGGGAGAAGAGATCATCCATGTATTGCCACAGGAATTTACCGTTGATAATGAACCTGGTGTGAAAGACCCGATCGGTATGGCCGGAGTGCGTCTGGAAGCCAATTTCCATATCATTTCCGGACAGGTTACTGCCGTGAAAAATATTATGCGCTGCGTAACCAATGCTGGTTTGCAGACACAAGAACTGATTTTAGAGCCTCTTGCATCTTCTGAGTCGGTTTTAAGTGACGAAGAAAAAGAGGCTGGGATTGCCTTGGTAGATATTGGTGGTGGTACTACCGATATTGCTATTTTCCATGAAGGGATTATCCGTCATACGGCAGTAATTCCATTTGGAGGGAACAGTGTCACTGAAGATATCCGCGAAGGTTGTTCAGTAATGCGTAACCAGGCCGAATTATTAAAAACCCGTTTCGGTTCTGCCCTTGCAGAAGAAAACAAAGAAAATGAGATTATTTGTGTACCCGGTCTTCGTGGTAGGGAGCCAAAAGAAATTTCTGTAAAAAACCTCGCTTATGTGATCCAGGCCCGTATGGAAGAAATCATTGAGCATGTGTATTACGAGATTAAATCATCAGGATATGAGAAAAAACTGATCGGTGGTGTAGTCATTACCGGTGGGGGAGCGTTATTAAAGCACCTTGCACAGTTAGTAGAATATGTAACAGGACTGGATTGCCGTGTGGGTTACCCTAATGAGCACTTGCAGAAATATGAAGACATGCCGAAAGCAATATATGACGACCTGAAAAGTCCAATGTATGCTACAAGTGTTGGATTGCTGATCAAAGGGATCCAGAAAGCAGAAGAACTGATTGAAGAACTTAAACAGCCCGGTGTCTATGTAGAAAAGCCTGCTGCAGTGAAAGACAAAGTAAAAAGACCGGGTGGAGGATTGTTTGATAAGCTTTTAGCAAAGACAAAAGACTTCATCAAGGATGATATGAATGTGAGTGATGAAGATTATATCAAACCGTAATAATTATCAACAATAGATTAGTTTTCCACATTATAAACACCTGTGGATAACTAATGTGGAAAAAATGGTAATATTACAATGAGAGATGAACAGGTAAAACCAATTTTTAAGTAACTGATTCATAAATATATGTATTTTGAAATGTTAAAAGATAAGTCATCAATCATCAAGGTAATTGGTGTTGGTGGCGGTGGTGGTAATGCGGTTAACCATATGTACCGTCAGGGAATTGCGGGTGTTGACTTTATAATTTGTAACACTGATGCGCAGGCATTGGAGTTTAGTCCGATACCCAATAAAGTACAGTTAGGTGCAAGTTTAACCGAAGGAATGGGTGCAGGCTCGATTCCGGAAGTTGGGAAAAATTCGGCTATAGAGAATATAGACGATATCAAAGCTATGCTGGGCAGTACTACTAAAATGCTGTTTATTACTGCCGGAATGGGTGGTGGTACCGGTACGGGTGCGAGTCCGATCATTGCGCAGGCTGCGAAAGAATTAGATATCCTTACTGTTGCGATTATTACCACTCCGTTTTCATTTGAGGGCAAGCGACGTAAGATGCAGGCGGAAGATGGTCTGGATGAACTAAAAAAATACGTGGATTCTTATCTGGTAATTTCCAATGACAGGCTGCGTGAAATATTTGGTAACCTGACTTTGGGATCCGCTTTTGCACAGGCAGATGACATTTTGACAACCGCTGCAAAAGGTATTGCGGAGATTATTACGGTTCCAGGTTATATTAACGTGGATTTCAAGGATGTACGTACTGTAATGAAAGACAGTGGTGTTTCAATCATGGGTAGTTTCGCCTGTGAGGGGGACAACAGGGCCCTGAATGCCGTAGAAGGTGCATTGGCTTCGCCATTACTGAAAGATAACGAGATTGAAGGTGCAAGATATATATTGCTGAACATCAGTTCTGGTTTACGTGAAGTAACCATGGATGAAGTTGCGATTATCACGGATTATATCCAGGATAAAGCAGGTTTATCCGCAGACCTGATCTGGGGTAACTGTATAGATGAAAACCTGGGCGATAAAATATCGGTAACGATTATTGCTACTGGTTTCCAGACCACAGAACAACGTGCGCAGGACAGGAAAAACGTAAAGAAAATCTCTTTGCTGACGCCTGAAGAAGCACCGCTGATCAGACCTTTGGAACCGGTTAACTCTTTTATTGAACCAAAAGAGAATGCGTATTCGAATGAGCCGGTAATGAAACTGAAGGAAGATATTAAACAATCTGATCTTTTCGGTGACATGTACAATGGTAACCGTTCGAGAAAAACTGATGAGCCGGATAATAACAATATTATCAGACATACCCTGGTAGAGGAAGAAACCCCTGCAGCGGAAACACAAAATGAAAAAGGAAGTGATTTTGAATTAAAAGTATCAGAAACAGATTTCGTTTTTGAGACACCAAAATCAAACTATACAGAGCAGGCACCACAGTCGTACCAGGAAGAAGTTCCTGAACCGGGACTGGATGATGATAAAAGTGATGAATCAATCGAAGATCAGCTGAAGAAATCGAAAGAGCGGATCATGAGATTGAAAGACCTGAGCATGAAATTGCGTACAACCAATGGATTGCAGGAACTGGAAAATGAGCCTGCGTACAAACGCAAGCAAATGCAGTTGCAGCAGGTACCGCATTCATCTGAATCGCAGGTGTCAAGATTTACCCTGAGCAATGATGAGGATGGCAGTACTGAAATCAGGCCTAACAATTCATTCCTGCACGATAACGTTGATTAATCGGCGCTGGACAATTTAACAAAGAGCCTTAGCAAATAAATTGTTAAGGCTCTTTGGCATATTAACAGACACCATGGGTTTAAGATTTGCTGCAGATTGGCCAAAGTTGTATTTCAGCCATATAAACCTTAAATTTGCACAAAATTATAAGACAATTAAATACAAAGAACATTGGATATTTTTGAAAAGATAGCAAAGCATATGGGCCCTCTTGGGCAGCACCAGAAATGGTCGCATGGATATTTCTCGTTTCCGAAATTAGAAGGAGCCATAGCGCCGCATATGAATTTTCGGGGTAAAGAACATTTGGTTTGGAGTTTAAATAATTATCTGGGTCTTGCAAATCACCCTGAGGTGAGGGAAGCAGATCAGAAAGGTGCAGCAGAATTTGGTATGGCTTACCCGATGGGTGCCAGGATGATGTCTGGTAATTCTAAATATCATGAGCAACTGGAGCAGGAACTGGCTGCTTTCGTAGGTAAACCTGATGCCTTCCTGCTTAACTTCGGTTACCAAGGGATGCTTTCAATTATCGATTGCCTGGTAGACAGGAATGATGTAATCGTTTATGACGGTGAATCGCATGCCTGTATTATCGATGGTCTTCGTTTGCATTTAGGTAAACGTTTTGTTTATAAACACAATGATATAGACAGTGCACGTAAGCAACTGGAACGTGCTACTAAATTAGTAGAACAATCTGGCGGCGGTATCCTGGTGATTACTGAAGGTGTTTTCGGTATGTCCGGTGCACAAGGTAAAATCAAAGAGATTATTGATCTGAAAAAAGAATTCAATTTCCGTTTGCTGATCGACGATGCACATGGCTTCGGTACAATGGGACCAACAGGTGCCGGAACGCATGAAGAACAGGATAGTATTGAAGGGGTTGATATTTATTTCGCAACGTTTGCAAAATCTATGGCAGGTATCGGTGCGTTTGTAGCTTCGACTGAAGAGATGACCAATTTCTTCCGTTATAACATGCGCTCACAGACATTTGCTAAAGCATTGCCAATGCCAATGGTAGTTGGATTATTGAAACGTCTGGAGTTGCTTAAAAACAATCCTGAGCTGAGAGAGAAATTATGGTTCATCGCTACTTCACTACAAAAGGGTCTGAGGGCGCGAGGTTTCGATTTAGGGATTACCAATACAATGGTAACACCTGTATTCCTGAAAGGCGAACTGATGGACGCTACGGCGCTGACAATGGATCTTCGTGAGAACTATGGTATTTTCTGTTCAATTGTAGTTTACCCTGTTATCCCGAAAGGATTAATAGAGTTGAGATTAATCCCGACTGCAATGCATACAATAGAGGATGTTAACCGTACGCTGGAAGCATTTAGCGAAGTTGCTGAAAAGCTGAAAAGCGGCTATTATGATGACAATAAGTTCAGTCCTGAATAATGATTTCAATACTATAAAAAACCCCGTTTAAACAAGTTTAAACGGGGTTTTTTATTTGGCTTGTTTTTTATCTCTCTAAAAATCAGCTATATAATTTATTTTTTGGCACAATTTTGTGAATAACCTTCGTTTTTGTGGAAAAAAAGAGGGTTTTGAGTGTTTTAATTCCCATTCCAATTTTTCATTTATTAGATTAAACGGCTTACATTAGTAATTGAGTATTAATCAACCACAAAAATAAACCAAAAGGTAAGTAGAAATGAAAAAATTTGATGAGTTAAAAAAACTTGTTACCACGTTAGAAACCGACGCCGACAAGTTTTACAACAAAGCCAACAGTGCTGCTGGAACACGAGTACGTAAGGGAATGCAGGATCTTAAAAATATCGCACAGTCGATCCGTTTAGAGATCCAGGAAACAAAAAATAAAGAAGCGTAGAACCACCGCCTCTTTATTTTGATACGCCCCGGCACTACCGGGGCGTTTTTATTTTACGCTTTTTTGTATTTCTGTAATAATCTGCTGGGTTAAACCTGAAGATGCCGGAACCAATGGCAGACGGACATGATCTCCGCAAACACCAAAATGTTTCAGTGCTGCTTTTACACCCGCCGGGTTACCTTCGGCAAAAATTAATCTTGTAAATTCAATTAGCGCTAGATGGAGCGGTAATGCCGCCTTATAATCTCCCTGCAGACATAAACGGATCATATCCGAATACTGTACTGGCAAGGCATTACCTACTACAGATATTACACCTGCAGCACCTAATGCAATCATTGGCAAACCTACAGGATCATCTCCAGAAATCAGCAGGAAATCTGCTGGTTTATCTCTCATAATCTGGTTAAACTGGTCAAAGCTTCCTGAAGCCTCTTTAGTACCAATCACGTTTTTGCAATCTGATGCTAACCGGCAAGTAGTCTCCGGACTCATATTACTGCCTGTACGTCCGGGAACGTTATATAACAGGATATCCATATCGGTAGACTCACTAACCGCCTTGTAGTGCTGGTAGATACCTTCCTGAGTAGGTTTGTTATAGTATGGACTAGCAGATAAAATCGCATCGTAGCCAATATTGTCAAAGTTTTTTATGCTATCGATCAGATCGGCAGTGTCATTTCCTCCAAGACCCGCAATCAATGGTACTCTTCCGTTATTTATTTCTGCTGTATATGCCCAGATTTTCTTCTTTTCGTCCTTATTCAATGTTACCGATTCTCCTGTTGTACCTAATGATACGAGGTATTCTACCTTTCCTTCGATCTGGTAGTTGATCAGTTTTTTCAGACCATCGTAATCTACCGACCCGTCTGCATTAAATGGCGTAACCAGGGCTACACCCGTTCCATAAAATTTGTTCATCTTGTTATTCATTAATCAACATCACTAATAGGTCGTCGGCCGAAATCAATGGGATATTCAACTTCTGTGCTTTCTCTAACTTGGAAGGACCCATGTTATCTCCTGCAAGGAGATAATTGAGCTTCGCGGAAATACTGCTTAAAATTTTGCCTCCGTTGTTTTCGATCATTACTTTAAGCTCTTCACGGCTGTACTTTTCAAAAACCCCCGAAATTACGAATGTTTTTCCAGTTAATTTGTCACTTTCCAGTGTGATAACTATATCTTCCGCCTCAAACTGCAACCCATAAGATTTCAACAGGTCAATTTGCTCCAGGTGTGCTGGTTTCTCAAAGTATTCGATGATGCTTTCTGCGATCCGTTGTCCGATCTCGTCTATTGCGGTAAGCTCTTCCACGGTGGCGGTAATCAGGTTATCTATATTTTTGGTCGCTAGGGCCAGTTTTCTGGCTACCGTTTCACCGACATACCTGATGCCGAGACCAAAAAGTACTTTTTCGAATGGCATCTGTTTGGACAGCTCAATACCTGCAAGCATATTATCGATTGATTTTTCGCCAAACCTTTCGATGACTTTCAGTTCCTGGGCTTTATCTTTTAAGATATATAAATCACTGATGTGCCTGATCAGTCCCTTCTGGTAAAAAGATTCGATTGTTTCATCTCCAAGACCATCGATATTCATCGCTTTCCGGGAGATAAAGTGCTGGATCTTGCCCACGATCTGCGGACGGCAACCTTCGTCATTAGGACAATAAAAGGCAACTTCTCCTTCTTTACGGATCAGCGTTGTGCTGCACTCCGGGCAGATCAGCGGGTAAATTACCGGCTGTGCACCTGCTTTACGTTTATCGAGGTTTACACTGATAATCTTTGGAATAATTTCACCACCTTTTTCCACAAAAACACTATCCCCCACGTGGAGGTCCAGTCTTTCAATTTCATTTGCATTGTGCAGCGTAGCACGTTTTACTGTGGTGCCTGCCAGTTGTACCGGTTTCAAATTCGCAACTGGTGTAACTGCCCCTGTACGGCCAACCTGGTAACTCACATGATCGAGGATCGTTTCTACTTCTACAGCTTTATACTTATAGGAGATGGCCCAGCGTGGTGATTTAGCTGTAAAGCCAAGTTCCTGCTGCTGTGAAAAACTGTTTACCTTAATTACAATACCGTCAATATCATAACTCAAGTTAAATCGTTCCTTTTCCCAGTAATGGATAAACTTCAGTACATCGTCTATGCTGTTGCTTAATTTTGTATGTTCAGATGTATGGAAACCCCAGCTTTGTAAGGCTTCGAGACTTTCCAGGTGTGTTTTGAAATATTCTTTTTCGGTGTTAAGGGAATAAAAGAATGCATCCAGCGGTCTTTTAGCCACCTCCCTGGAGTCCTGCATCTTTATCGTGCCGGAAGCAAAGTTACGAGGGTTTGCGTAAGCAATTTCCCCAAGTTCTTCTTTTTCTTTGTTCAGCCTTTCAAACGCCGCCCTGTGCATAAAGATTTCTCCGCGAACTTCAAACAGGACTGGTGAGTCGGCAGAACGCAACCGGTGCGGGATATTGCTGATTGTTTTTACATTGAAAGTAACATCATCCCCCTTGGTTCCATCGCCACGGGTAACGGCCCTGACGAGTATGCTGTTTTCATAAGTAAGGCTTATCGATAATCCATCAAACTTTAACTCGCAGACATACTGGAAATTGTCGCCGATTGCTTTTTTGATCCGCTCATCAAAATCCCGTAGATCCTGCTCATTATAGGTGTTGCCCAAAGAGAGCATGGGCCATTTATGTTTTACAGTAATGAAGTTCTTTGTGATGTCACCTCCGACTTTCAGCGTTGGTGAATCCGGGTCTGCAAATTCCGGGTGTTCCTTCTCCAGACGGGCAAGTTCTTCCAGTTTTTTATCAAACTCATAATCGGCGATGGTAGGCATCGCCAGTACATAATAATTATAGCTGTGCTGGTTGAGCTCTGCAACGAGGGCGTCCATGCTGTCTTTAATAGGAAATTCCGACATAAGGCGAAGGTAATAAATCGGCAGATTTTTGACTATTTTTAGAAATGTTTTTTGCGGTATTTACGCTTTTAATGCGATTGGAGATTGATCTCTTTATCCAGCTGATCGAAGATACTGATGAAGTCTTTTTCCAGTAATTGCTTAAACTCTTCGAGTTTGAGCGTCAATAATGCCAATTGTTCTTGTGTGAAAGGATCTTTCCATAAACGCATACAGATACGATTAAGTGCATATGTAATGTTTTCCATTTGTTCGTAACTGAACAGGTAACGGCTGGAAATAAAACCGTTCAGGAATTGATCAAACCGGGGCTGGTCGGGTAAACCCGCCAACCTTAAAAAACCTGCCAGTGAATCCGTATTCGCTCCCTGCAGCTGATCATAAAAACGGGCAGTTGAGGTTACCGATCTGGTCAGCAGTAAATGGTCTAATACCAATTCCAGCCCGATATGTGCCAGAAAGAACGGCTTAACCGGTCCGCTCTGCAAGACAGGTAAAATCAGTTGTTTCAGAATTGCCGTCTGTTCCTTGAAGAAAAGAGAAGAGTGAAAAAGCTTGTCCAGCTCCAGGTGACGTTTCCAACCTGTCAGCAGCGCATTGTAATGAGGCACATCCCTAAAAAGGTATTCATCTTTTTGCGGATTCAGGTTCCAGTCCTTATTGGCATTCTTGATCAGGTCTGGCAGTACCATACCCATTACTATATAGTCATTACTTGTTTGCCTTTCAAAATAAAAATGGGATAGGAAGTTCATCGCTTTAAAAGTAGCGAATTTTTTAACAGTGCTTTTCCTATCTTTGCGGAAAAAGATAGAACGATGACCAATTTTGTTGAAGAATTAAGATGGAGAGGCATGTTACAAGATTTCATGTCTGATGTAACGGAGAAATTAAACGAAGGCATGTGCTCGGGATATATTGGCTTTGATCCTACAGCTGATTCTTTACACGTTGGTCACCTGACGCAAATTATGACCCTGATCCATTTTCAGCGTGCAGGCCATAAGCCTTATGCATTAGTTGGTGGTGCCACAGGAATGGTTGGAGATCCGTCATTCAAATCTGCTGAGAGAAATTTACTTGATGATCAAACCCTTGCAGCGAACCTTGCCGGTATTAAAAAACAACTGAACCAGTTTTTAACATTTGGTGAGGATGGTAATGGAGCGGTGATGGTTAATAACGCCGACTGGTTTAAAGACTTTAGCTTCTTGAATTTCATCAGAGATGTCGGCAAGCACATCACAGTGAATTACATGATGGCAAAAGACAGCGTTAAAAAACGTATTGAAGGTGAAAACGGTATGTCATTTACTGAATTTAGTTATCAGTTGATCCAGGGATATGATTTCTATTATTTATGGAAAAACCATAACTGTACAATCCAGATGGGTGGATCTGATCAGTGGGGGAACATTCTTACGGGAACAGAAATGATCCGCAGGATGGGGGCCGGATCAGGATATGGGCTGACTACACAGTTGATTAAAAAATCTGACGGGAATAAATTCGGAAAGACAGAAAGCGGTGCGATCTGGCTTGATCCTGAAAAAACCTCACCCTATAAATTTTACCAGTTCTGGTTGAACGCAACTGATGCTGATGTGAAAATGTGGATTCGTATTTTCACTTTGCTGGGACAGGAAGAGTTGGAAAAACTGGAAGCTGAACATGACGCAGCTCCACATTTAAGAATTTTGCAAAAAGCATTGGCAACTGATATTACCATCCGTACACACTCAGAAGAAGCTCTTGAAACAGCATTAAAAACTTCTGAATTCCTGTTTGGTAATGGATCATTGTCGTTTCTTGAAACGTTGAGCCATGCACATGTTTTAGAAATATTTGAAGGCGTCGGGCAGTTCCCGGTAAGCCGTGAAGATTTAGCTGCAGGTATCGATGTTGCGACCTTACTTGCAGAAAAAACTACGGTATTTCCATCTAAGGGAGAAGTAAAAAAAACGATACAGGGTGGGGGATTGAGTATTAACAAAGAAAAGGTAGCCGAAATCACGGCCAGTTATACTGCAGCTCACCTGATCAGTGATAAGTACATCATCGTTCAAAAAGGCAAAAAGAATTACTTCCTGCTCATCGCAGAATAGCGATTACTGTACCAGCAGGTTACATCCCCTGATGTCGGCGTTATCAAAACGGCCGAGAACTTCAAAGGATCCGCCTGGTAATAAGCGGCCCAGATCCTGGGTCGCAATAAAGGAGCAGGAATTGATGTTAGCCAGGTCAATCACATTGATTCCGCCTGTCTGGGAAGAATTGAGGAGTGTCAGGGGATCATTTGTATCCCTTAACACGATCTTCATCCAGGGTGGGCAATCAAAGACGCCATGTCCGGAAGAGTAAGCCTGGGATAATAGTTCGGTCATTCCGTATTCACTATGTATCGCATCTACACCAAACCCGCACTTTAAGGTATCGTGAAGTTCTTCCCGTACCATTTCTTTTCTTTTACCTTTCATACCTCCAGTCTCCATGACAATCAGGTCAGGAAAATCCAGTTGATAAAGCTCCAGGAAATCCAGCAAAGCATACGTAACGCCAATCAGGATAGTTTGCTGGTTTGCTGTTTTCAGTGCCGTTAATTTATTATAAAGGTCTGCATGGTTATGAAGGAAATAACCACTGTCCGGATGTTTACTTTGAGTCAGCAGTGCGTCTACCATATAAATCAGTGATGAACCATCTCTTTCCAGGTAGGAAGGCAGTAGTGCCAATAAACAAGTGTCCTGTACTTTTCCGTAAAACTGTTCGAAAGCAAGGTTAAAACTGTCATCGTACATCTTAAGGTTTGTCACATAATGACGGCTTTGTACCATCCCCGTGGTGCCTGAACTGGTGAAAATGATTGCTGCCTGTTCCTGGTTGCTCACTACCTTATGACTTTTAAAAAAGCTTATAGGCAGGTAAGGGATTTGCTGGACATCCGTGATTGTTGCCGGATCAATGTTCAGGTTCCTGATAAAATCAGCATAGGGCTGACAGTTTACTGCTTGTTGCTTAAATATCGCCAGGGCAGCTTCATTAAATTGCTGTTCGTTGCTAGTGGAAAAAACTGGGAGAGGAGT
>Ga0247813_10002560_pt1 | contig 12331 bp, 13 predicted proteins | sample UWRJL169409C1_FD_180719 | JGI IMG/M metagenome (GOLD analysis project Ga0247813, IMG submission 180719) | Plant litter microbial communities from Arlington Agricultural Research Station in Wisconsin, United States - UWRJ-L169-409C-1 | ecosystem: Environmental > Terrestrial > Plant litter >... | reverse complement strand
TAAGGTTATTCATGGTTCCTCCCAAAACGTTTTGAATGACAGCTTTGTAAGATGTCTGACAACGAATATTGAGGAGATATGGGTCAACTGTCAATGGAGCTGGGTCGCAACTTGATGAGATATTCAGATTACTAAATGTCTTCTTGGAACAAGGGTAAGCCGAGGAAGGAGAGATTGTGTACCGCAAATCTCCCGCTTGATGGGCCTTTCAAAACCCTCCATCTCAGACTGAACGAGCCACCCGCGACCGCGTTATGGGATTCTTCTATATTGAGTAGCGGATATGATCACGGGAACGGACTTGCTGCAAATTTCACGCGCTCGCGTCAACATGGATCGGACGGATTTGGAGGCGGCGGGGGTGGTTGATCACGGCGAAGCAGGTGACAAAGCTCGGTCCAATTTCGGGCGCGACATGGACACCTTCATATTCAAGCTCCCACAGAGGCAACGCGCGGCGCTAGCTGAGGCAATACAAAGGCAAGCCGGCCAAGCGGTCGAACTATCTCACCAATCCCCCAATGAGGGATACCTGACTAAACCCAAACTGGTATTGATTCGCCGTGGATGCGGCGCGACCTGGACCACCCCGTTTGTTCAATTTAGCGGGGTGGAGCTCCATCCCAATAATCGCCGGCCCGGTGCTCAATGTAACGCCACTCGGTTTCACCGCGGCCGCAACACCTCAGCCTTGGCATCAAGGACAATCTTCAGCGTCCGGATCATGTCGGCCATCTCCAGAAGCACCTTTTGGGCGTCATCATAAGAGCCTTTTTCAGATTTCAGCGCCGCAATCTCTAAATCATTGAGCGCGTCCCGCCCACCGCCGGACCTAATGCCGGACCTGAGCCGCATTTCGCGGATAGTCCGCGCGCCGCGTACCATGAGCTTTGTGCGCTCAGCTGGCGTTAGCCTGCCAACTTCGTTTGCGGCACGGATGAGTTCGGCGATGAAATCGGTGATGGAACTCAATGGATCGTCCCTCCGGCACGCTTGGCAAATTCAAGGTTGAGCCGGATCGCCCATTTCCCAGCCTGTGCTTCGTCGAGCCTGTTCAGGACGATATCATTTACTGCCGCCGGCTTGCCGGTGAATACGTCAAACACGGTCCAAGTGCCGTTAGAGTTCTTGCGCAGATCGAAGCGTTTTGGAGGACGTAATTTCATGGTGGGATGCTCGGTGAAAGGACCAGGAGAGTCAATAAAACTCCTTCCCCGAGAGACGCGGACCTCGTTAAGATAGCGCTTCCCGAGGAGAGATCCACGCTGAGGCGAGCGAGCCCATGGCGGCGATCAAAATTCCAACTAACAGACGCGCTAATGTCCGACGAAACGCCTGTGGCTCAAAGAAAAAGGCCGGCTTTTGCCGACCTCTCCAAGCGCCACACAGCAAGTGCCAGTACATCCGTGGTCACATGCTGCGGGCGAGTTCTGTGATGGGACATGGGGCGGCTGTTAACGGTTTCAAGAGCCGTAAGATGTTGGCCCGATCACCGCCAAGTTGGAAGCCAGGCGCAACGTGTAGAAGCAGCCAGCTTCCGCGTCGCCTCCGCAGACGACACCAGCAGAGTAGCGTGATCCGAAGTATGATACCGTTAGGGGAAATTCCCGTGGTTTAGCACTCCTAAAAAGCCGCCATCCGTTGCCACATGGCGATGCCCGTAGGAGCTACAGACTCTCTCCACTATCGCTGTCGAAAACATGTACCAGGTTCTGGTCGATGCCAGCTCGAAACGGCGTGCCGTGACGAATGGGACGATCGCCGTCAACGATGGCGGTCATCTGCTGACCGGCGAATTCGAAAAGCACATGCGTTTGAGCGCCCGTTGGTTCCACCAGCAACGTCTGCCCGCAAATGCTGTCACTGCCGCCAGCCGTCAGGTGCTCGGGGCGCAGCCCGATCTTAACGCTCTGGCCGCGGCGCACCCTGCGATCGGACGAGATGGCGATGGCAGCGCCTTCGGCCAACCGCACAACCGGATTGTCGGTATCGCCATCCACAATTCCGTCGATCAGGTTCATTGCGGGGGAACCGATAAAGCCCGCTACGAACAGGTTTGCAGGGGTTCTGTAAAGCTCCATGGGTGTTCCCACCTGCTCAATGCGCCCGGCATTGAGGACGACGATGCGATCGGCCAGTGTCATGGCCTCGATCTGGTCATGCGTCACGTAAATGGAGGTTGTACCGACCTTCTGGTGCAGCGACTTGATTTCGGTGCGCATCTGTACTCGCAGCTTGGCGTCGAGGTTTGACAGTGGCTCGTCGAATAGAAAGACGGCCGGATCACGCACGATGGCGCGCCCCATCGCGACGCGCTGGCGCTGACCACCCGACAGTTGGCTGGGCTTGCGGTCGAGCAGGTCCTCGAGAGCCAACATGCGGGCAGCTTCTGCAACGCGTTGGGTGATCTCCGGCTTCGCGACACCGGCAAGCTTCAGGTTAAACCCCATGTTCTCGGCCACCGACATGTGCGGATAGAGAGCGTAGGACTGGAAGACCATGGCAATGTTGCGCTCGCGCGGCGTCTTTGCGTTGACCACCGTGCCGCCGATTGTTACCTCGCCCCCGCTAATGTCCTCCAGGCCCGCAACCATCCTCAGAAGGGTGGACTTGCCGCAGCCGGACGGGCCGACCAGCGCGATGAACTCGCCATCTTCGATGGACAGAGAGATGTCGTGCACCACCTGCAGCGCGCCGTAGCTTTTAGCGATGTGTCGAAGACCGACCGATGCCATGATGCCAGTTCCTTTTGTGTCAAGACTTAACCGCGCCGGCCGTCAAGCCTGCGATGATGTGTTTCTGGGCGAGGAAGAAGACGAGGATCGTCGGAAGGATCGTCAGCGTGATGAATGCCAGGACCAGCTGCCAGTCGGTACCAAACTCGCCGCGATAGACCATGATGCCAAGCGGCCAGGGATACTTGCTCTCGGTGTTGAGCATAATTAGCGGCAGGATGTAGCTGTTCCAGCTGCTGACGAAGGTGACAATGCCGACGGTGGCGACAATCGGCCGCGAAAGGGGCAGCGAGATGTACCAGAAGAAGCGGATATAGCCGCAGCCGTCGACAAAGGCCGCCTGGAACAGCTCTTCCGGCAGGTTGCGGAAGTAGTTGCGGAACAACAGGATGCTCATGCCGAGTCCGAAGGCCACCTGTGGCAGAATTACCCCCCAGTAGCTGTCCAAAAGACCTAGGTCGCGGATGCGGATGAACAGCGGCAGGATTGCGGTTGCTGCCGGAAACATCAGGCCGATAAGGAAATAGTTGAGCAACTGCTTTGCGCCGAAGAAGCGGATATGGGCAAAGCAGAAGGCTGCCATCGAGGACACGACCAGCGTCAGGAAAACGGTGGTCAGGGCGATGATCATGGAGTTCATCATCTGGCGCCAGTAGCGCTCGCCCAGCAGGATGTCGATGTAGTTCGACCATACCCATTCGCCCGGCAGCCCGAATGGGTTGAGCCGCAGGTCGCCCAGCGTCTTGAAGCCGCCAAGCGCCGTGGTCACCAGCGGCACCAGTACGAGCGCCGCCACCAGCGACAGCGAGAGATAGAAATGGATGCGCGTGCTGGTCGAGACGCGGACGGAAGATGATGTTTCAGTCATGACGCATGAAGACCCGTTTGTAGCCGAAGGCGATCGTTACGCAGATGACGAACAGCACGACGCCGACAGCGCTGCCAAGCCCGACCTGCATGCGGGTGACTCCGTAAGTGTAGAGGAAGGTGACCATCGTCTGCGTCGAGTTGGAAGGTCCGCCACCGGTCAGCGGCATGATCAGGTCGAACAGTTGCAACGAGCCGATGATGGCGAAGAACACCGACAGCCGCACCGTCGAGCCGAGCAGGGGCAGGGTGACATAGCGGAACCGTTGCCAGCCCGTAGCGCCGTCAATCTCGGCGGCCTCCATGATGCTCTTGTCGAGCGATTGCAGGCCGGCGATGAACAGCATCATGTGGAAGCCAAAATATTTCCAGATTACCACAGCGAGCACGGCGTAGATGGCAAGATCTCGGTCCGCCAGTACATAGGGCGTGGCAACGCCGAAGAAACCGGCGACCGCTGCAAATAGCCCGTAGTCACCGTCATAGACGAACCGCCAGATGAGACCGGCCGCGACGTCGGCCAGCACATAGGGGAGAAAGAAGACTAACCGGAAGGCCACTACTCCCGCCATCTTGCGTCCGAGCATCACTGCCAGCCAGATTGCCAGCGGGATCTGCAAGAGCAGAGAAACGACGATTATCAGGGCATTATTGATCAGCGCCTGCGAAAACGCGGCATTGTTGAATAGCACTTTGAAATTGCGCACCCCGACGAATTCGGTCGGTGTGCCGTAGCCGTTCCAGCGATAAAGGCTGTACCAGGCTGCTTCTCCCATCGGCAGAATGACGAAAAGCGTGAACAAAAGCAGGGCAGGCGGCAGGAAGATGATCAGCGCGGGCAAACGACCGCGCGCGGTTGGGCTCTTGTAACGAACTTTCTTTGCGGCATCCAAGCTCGATGGATCGCCGACGCTGGCAGTCATATGGCTCATCCAATGGTTCCTCGTAGCACCAGCAATCGCTGGCCGGCCGGTGGCGATAACGCCGCCACCGGCTCTTGGGCTTACTCGAGTTCGGTGGCGTCCTGGATCGCCTGCGCACCTTCCTGCGAAGACATCTGGCCGGACAGGATTTCGACGGAGACGTCGTTGACGACGCGCCCCACCGACGGGCCGAGGTCCTGATCGAAGAAGTTCTGGTGCCAGGTGGTGGCAGCAAGCTGATCTGCCGATTCACGCACCAGCCGGTCCTTCAAACCTTCCTCGGCATTTGCTGCAGCCGGAATGATCATGCCGCTGGCCGCCAGCTCCCGCTCGGTTTCCTGGCTGGTCAGGAAGCGCAGGAAATCCACCGCTGCCGGAGAGGCGCCCTTGGTCACGCCCCAGCCGTTCAGGCCGCCCAGCGTATCGGTCACCTTGCCGGCACCCCCTTCGACGGCGGGGAACGCAAAACGGCCGATGTTGTCGGAGGCGAGGCCCTTGCCATCGCCGGCATTCTTGCGCTGGTTCGGCTCGGTATTTTCAAACCCGAGCAGCATGGCCGCCTTGCCATCCCCGAACGTGCCAAGCGTCTGTGGCCAGCTTGCTCCGAGATAGCCGTTCTGGAAGGGCTCCAACTTGCCAAGTTCGGCCAGTTGCTCGCCGGCCTTGATCACTGTCGGATCCATGAAGCCTTCACCCTGCTTGTTCTTGGCCGCCTCGAACACCTCCTGGCCGCCGTTGCGCATTACCAGGTAGCTCCAGTAGAAATGCAGCGGCCACTTGTCGCCGCCGCCGCCAGCGATCGGCGTGATGCCGGCTGCCTTCAGCGTTTTCACTGCGCCCAGGAAATCGTTCCAGGTCTTGATGTCTTCGGCTTTGACGCCGGCCTTGGCAAATAGATCCCGGTTGTAGAAGAAGCTGACCGTGCCCATCCGATATGGGACGGCGTGAATCTTACCATCGAAGGTCAAGCCAGCGACCGCGGCCGGCTTGTAGGTCTTCGCCCAGGCGTCGTTGTCGGCATTCATCGCCTCCGTCAGATCCATCAGGGCGCCCGTCTGCGCCTGCTGGCGCAGCACGCCGCCACCCCAACTGTAGAAGAAATCGGGCGCCGCATCGGATTGCAGCAGCGTCGGCAGCTTCGCCTTGAACGCCTCGTTCTCGAGGAACTGCAACTGGATGTCGACATCCGGATGCTTCGTCTCGTATGCCTTGGCTATGTCTTCCCATTTTTCGATGTAGGCTGGGACCGTTTCCACGTGCATCCACTTTACAACGGTCTGAGCCGCCGCCGCTTGGACGCCGAGAAGCATCGTCAGCGCGGTGGTTGCAGCAAACGCATAGCGCCGGACGCCCCGGATGTTCACCTTATTATAGGTCATTTTTCCTCCTCCGAAGGGAATTACCATCCTCAATTTTTCCCTTATGCGGATTAATTCAGACGACATCTACGGTTTTGTCAACCGAAATTGGCGAATATTTAAACACATTCACTTGACAATAGGCAGCGCATCCCTGCTATTTAATTCGCCACCCGGCCGAAATAGACCTTCAGACCGCCAACGGATTATGAGTATCTGACGCTCCATGAAGACTGCAGACCCAGAATTGATGCGGGCGATCAACCGCTTCACGGTTCTCGACAAGATCCGGCAGCGAGGCCCGATCTCGCGCGTCGAGATTAGCGAGCGTTCCCAATTGTCCACCACCACGGTCTCGGCGATTACTGGGTCGTTGCTCGATGACGGGCTAATCCTCACCCGCCACGAAGGCGATATTCGCAATCCAGCGGCCCGCGGCCGGCCGCGGGTCATGCTGGAGTTGAACCCGGATGCTGCACGCGTCGTCGGTGCCAAGATCGCCACGAACCGCATCGTATTCGCGCTCACGGATTTTTGCGGCAAGGTGCTTTCCAAGCTTACCATTCCGGTGCGCGTAGATCGCCTGCCGATCGGCGTCATCAGCGATCTGGTCGAGGATGGCGTGCGCCGCTGCGTCGTCGATGCCGGCCTGTCGCTGAGCGATATCGACACCGTCTGCCTGGGACTTCCGGGTGTTGTCGAGCACCGGACCGGGAAAGTTCGCTCCAGCCCGGTCTTTCGGGAAGCCGACGTCAATTTTGCCGAAGAGATGACCAGCAGGCTTGATCTTCCGACCATCGTCGAAAGCGACGCGCACGCTATCGCGCTTGCGCATCACTGGTTCGGCCATGCCCGCGATCTGGACGATTTCGTCATTGTGTCGCTCGAGCAAACGCTGGGGCTCGGGGTTCTCCACAGCGGCCAACTGTTTCGCGGGGCGGGCGGCCTCAGCCACAATCTCGGCGACCTTGTACTCGGCAGCGTGTCTGATCAGACGCTTCGGCTGTCGGCGATCGCCGGAGAGACAGCGATTTTTGGCGAGCAGCAGCTGGTCGGTCACTTCGCCGAAGCCGTGCGGCTCGGACGCGGCATGGCGCATGCGCAGGCGCTGATCTCGTCCGGCGACAATCCGCTATCGGCCACCGCCATGCGGGCCGGAGAGGCGGTCGGCCTAGCTATCGCCAACATCGTCACTTTGTTCGGCCCGCCGCGCGTCATTGTCGTCGGCTCAACCCTGTCGCTTGGTGCAGTCTTTATCGACAGCCTGCGGCAATCCTACGCCCGTGCCATTCCCCGCTCAATCCGCGAGGTCGCCGAACTGGTATTCGATCCTTCGTCGGACGAGGCTTGGGCGCAAGGGGCTGCGGTCGTTGCACTGCGGGAACTTTACGAATCGCCCTGGGGAACCACGGGCCCGGCTCAAACATTCAGCGGCGGCGCCGTCTGATAGAACTCGGTCTTGGAGGAGAACCATGGACAAGCTCGGCATCGGCATCATCGGATGCGGCAATATCTCATCGACCTATCTGAAAGCAATGGCCTCGTTTCCCGTCCTCGATATTCGCGGCATAGCGGATCTGAACCGTGGGCTGGCCGAACAACGGGCTGGTGAATTCAACCTTATCGCCCGCCAGATCGACGAACTGCTGGGCGATCCGGACATCAAGCTGATCGTCAATCTTACCGTGCCAAAGGCGCATGTCGAGGTTGGCCTCCAGGCGCTCGCGAAGGGCAAGCACACCTTTTCGGAAAAGCCACTCGGCGTCACCTTTGCTGAAGGTCGCGAGCTTGCAGAAACAGCGAAGGCCAAGGGTCTTCGCATCGGCGCCGCCCCCGACACCTTCCTTGGCGGCGCCCATCAGACGGCGCGGTCGATTATCGATACCGGCGTGCTCGGAAAGCCCGTCGGCGGCACAGCTACCTTCATGTGCCCCGGGCACGAACGCTGGCACCCCAACCCGGACTTCTACTACGAAGCCGGTGGCGGACCGATGCTCGACATGGGACCCTATTACATTACCGACCTGGTCAATATGCTCGGCCCGGTCGCGAAGGTCGCTGGCTTTGCGATGACGCCACGCAACGAACGCATCATCACCAGCGAGCCGCGCAACGGCGAGAAGATCCCCGTCCACATTTCGACCCATGTCTGCGGCGTGATGGCCTTCCACAACGGTGCCCTCGTGCAGATTGGCATGAGCTTTGACGTCGCCGGCCACAAGCACGTTCCGCTAGAGATCTACGGCACCCAAGGCACGTTGATCGTGCCCGATCCGAACCACTTTGGCGGCGATATCGAGCTCATGAAGAAGGGCGCTGCCTTCGAGCTTCAGACGATCACCGAGCCCTATGCCGATGGCAATTATCGCTCACTCGGCGTCGCCGAAATGGCGCATGCCATCCTGTCGGACCGGCCGCACCGTGCCAATGGCGATCTTGCCCTCCACGTACTCGAGGTGATGGAAGCCTTCGAAACGGCGGCCGATACCGGCCAGACCGTCACCATCTCCACCAGGCCCGAGCGGCCGGCGCCGCTCTCACAATCCCTAATCGATGGCCGTCTGGCCCGCTAGAATAAATTCAGAGGAGACTGATATGCGCGAAGCCTTGATCGTATGGGGCGGATGGAGCGGCCATGAGCCGCAGGAATGCGCCCACATAATCCGAGACATCCTTCAAGAGGAGGGGTTCAAGGTCTATTTGGAGAACACGACAGAGGCATTTGCCGACCCGTCGATCCGCGATCTTTCGCTGATCGTGCCAATCATGACAATGTCGAAGATCGAGAAGGAGGAGGCAAAGAACCTCGCCGGTGCGGTTGAGAACGGTGTCGGCATCGCCGGCTATCACGGCGGCGCCGGTGACGCCTTTCGCGAATGCGTCGAATACCAGTTCATCATCGGCGGCCAATGGGTCGCCCATCCCGGCAACATCATCGACTATACTGTCAACGTCACCCGTTCCGACGACGCTGTGATGGAGGGGATCACGGATTTCCCCTACACGTCCGAGCAATATTACATGCATGTCGACCCTTCCAACGAAGTGCTGGCGACAACGACGTTCAAGGGCGACCACGCCTACTGGATCGACGGCGTGGTGATGCCAGTGGTCTGGAAACGCAAATACGGCAAGGGCCGCGTCTTCTACTCGTCGCTCGGCCACGTGGCCAAGGAGTTCGATGTGCCGCAGATGCGTACGATCTTCCGCCGCGGGGCCATCTGGGCGGCGCGCTGATTCAGAGCCGCCGTCCTTGCCTACCCCTCCAAATGTGGGCCATTCCTGATGAAGATTTCTGCGATCAAACCCTATGTCGCCAAGCTTGGTGTCCGCAACCAGCTGCTCGTTAAGGTGGAGACCGATGACGGACTCTACGGCTGGGGCGAGTCCGGACTGTCCTATCGGGAAAAGGCGGTGCTCGGGGCGATCGACCACTACAGTCGAATCTTGATCGGCCGGGATCCCATGCAGTGCGGTGCGTTGTGGCAGGAAATGTACCGCAGCCAGTATTTCGAGGGCGGACGGGTGCTGACAGCCGCTATATCCGCACTCGACATCGCCTTCCACGACATTAAAGGCAAGGCCCTCGGCGTTCCCGTGTATCAACTGCTGGGCGGCCGACAGCGTGATCTGGTGCCGGCCTTCGCCACCACTTCCGCCGAGCCGGGACCGGAAATGGTCGAACAGGCGCTGCTGCTGAAGAAGGAAGGCTGGCGCTGCATCCGTATAATCGCCACCGGCCAGGAGAACCAGGAGCGCTTCGAGCCGCGCCAGTCGATCGCCACGACGGCGCAATGGGTGCGGCGGGCCCGTGAGGCGATCGGCGACGAGATCACGCTCGGGGTCGAATATCATCATCGGCTGAGCGTCGCGGAAGCGGCGTCCTTCTGCCAGAAGCTGCCGAAGGGGACCCTGGATTTCCTCGAGGAGCCGATACGCGACGAGACGCCGTCGGCCTACGAAGCGCTGCGCCGCATGACCGACGTGCCGTTTGCCATCGGGGAGGAGTTTTCCTCGAAATGGCAGTTTTTGCCCTATGTTGAGCGAGATCTCATGCAGTTTTGCCGCGTTGACATCTGCAATGTCGGCGGATTCACCGAGGCAATGAAGGTCGCCGGCTGGTGCGAAGCCCATTATGTCGATCTCATGCCGCACGCACCGCTTGGCGCCGTATGCACGGCCGCCTCAGTGCATCTGGGCGCGGCTGTTCCTAACTTCGCCTGGCTGGAATGCCGCGCATCGCCGACCGAGCAACTGGGCTTCGGCGACCCAGCCATCTATCCCCAGCAGACCCGCATGCACGGTCCGTTCTACGTGGTGACGGATGACCCTGGCCTCGGTGTCGAAGTCAATGAAGACCTGCTGAGCCAGGCGCCGTTCGAGTATACGGAACCGCCGCATCTGCGACGCGACGATGGCTCCTTCACCAACTGGTAGCAAGGGATCTGGGAGACGTTGGGGACACAAGATGCTGGACCAGGCGATGAATGCTAGGCGAGATGGCACTCTATGAGCCCAAATCCGAAGCGATCTCGAATGCGTGGAAAGTTCCGTCGCCGGCTGTCTTGAAGTAGTCACGCGATTTCGTGCACGATCAAAATCTGTAGCGGTGACCGCCAGCTCCTTCAGGTCTATCAATATCGACGTGCCTTACACTCAAAAACGAGGACCAGCCTATGATCGAAGCTCACGGCAAAATGGCCGCCACGATTGCTTGCCTTGCAATCGCCAGCACGGCCGCTTATGGCACATCCCCACCCCGTTGATGCTCGCTTGCCGCGCCGGGTCGAGGCAAGTCAGGAAGTTATCGGAGCATCGTTGGCCATCGGCAAGCTGACAGGCTCATTTTTGTTCATGGTTTCGCGAAGAACGAGACTGATAACATCATGAAGAACGAGAAGGCCGCCCTTCGAAAGCTATGCGATGTCTACATGGGCGCTGAGGACAAAAAGCTCGCTGAGATGATTAAAAAGAACACCATACTGGAGATTGAGTGCAATGACCCGGGTACTGAAGAACGTACATAACTCCGCTGAGCGACTGCACGAAGCAGGTTTCGTCGACGACATGACGATGAGAGAGTTCGACGCGCTTTGCCTTCCTCCTCTGCGTGATTATTCTCCCGACGAAATCAAGAAGATCAGAGCAGGGACGAAGGCAAGCCAAGCTGTATTTGCTAGCTTCATCAACGTTAAGAAAATTACTGTTGCCGCGTGGGAGCAGGGAAGCAAAAAGCCAAACAGTACAGCTATCAAGATTCTCGATCTTGTTGAGCGTAAAGGGCTGGATGTCCTTCGCTAGGATATCAACCAGTTCCTTGATCAAATGCCCGCCCTGCGCGGGCATTTTCTATTGTGGGATACAACCTAATTGTTCGTGGCACTTGCTCCATAACCACTCGCGGGGCGCTGTCCCGCCTGTGGGGATAGAAACGATGTGCTAGAGTGGAGCTGGAGGGGAGCGGCCGTCGGCATTTTGGTGGTGTCTAACCCCGTTACATAACATGGTCCATGGGCTGCTGCGTACTTGAGAGTGGCGACGCCGTTTTCGGCGATCCCGTTTAGGAATTTGATCGTTTGGCACAGCCCAGCCCCTCCATTCGTCAACCGAATAGGAGTGCCTTCCATGTCTGGAACAAAGAAGTCTCGCAGCAAGCGTGATATTTTCCCTACACACCCAGATGCAACTGCAATCGACATCGGTGCCACGATGCACGTAGCCGCAGTCAGGCCCGACCGGTTCTCCGAGCCGGTACGCAGTTTTGGAACCTTCACCGGCGATCTGCATCGGTTGGCGGACTGGTTTAAGCAGTGCGGCGTGCGCACGGTCGCGATGGAGTCCACGGGGGTCTACTGGATTCCTGTCTTCGAGATACTCGACCAGCGTGGCTTCGAGGTCATCCTGGTCAACGCTCGCGACGCCAAGCATGTGCCGGGCCGCAAGACCGATATAAGCGATGCCCAATGGCTGCAGCGTTTGCATGAATATGGATTGCTCAGGGCCAGCTTCCGGCTGAAGGGCGAAGTTGCAGTCATGCGCGCCTATCTGCGCCAGCGTGAACGTTTGCTGGATTATGCCGCCTCGCACATCCAGCACATGCAAAAGGCGCTGACGCAAATGAACCTACAGCTCCACCACGTGGTGACAGACATCACCGGCGCGACCGGCATGGCGATCATCCGTGCGCTTGTGGCCGGGGAGCGCGACCCGATGGTTCTGTCGACTCATCGCGACCCACGCTGTCGTGCGTCTGCGGAGACGGCCCGCCAGGCGCTCGTCGGCAATGATCGCGAGGAGCACAGCTTTGCCCTGACCCAGGCGTTGGAGTTGTACGACGTCTACCAAGCCAAAGTGGCGCTCTGTGACGTGCGCATCGAGGCTGTCTTGAAACGGCTGCGGAAGGCCTCGCCCGCCCCTGCCGGCAAACTGCCGCCCGTGCGGACAACGA
>Ga0247813_10002551_pt1 | contig 12353 bp, 10 predicted proteins | sample UWRJL169409C1_FD_180719 | JGI IMG/M metagenome (GOLD analysis project Ga0247813, IMG submission 180719) | Plant litter microbial communities from Arlington Agricultural Research Station in Wisconsin, United States - UWRJ-L169-409C-1 | ecosystem: Environmental > Terrestrial > Plant litter >... | reverse complement strand
GATCTGCCACGCAGGGACAGGGACTGGATTCTCTTCACCAACGAGCAGCCGACCGTTCCGGTCTACGCAGGCCTGACGCCGGCCGAGACACGCTCCGCCTTGCGGCGCAAGCTGGAGCCGAGCTATCAAGGCACCTTCACGGGTGCCCGCCGTTATGTGCTGCAAACCTTCGCGACCACGCAGAGTGCGCTGATGAAAAAGCGCGTCTCACGGTTCATGGCAGGCGCCCCCTGCCCGGCCTGCGAGGGCAAGCGCCTCAAGCCGGAAGCGTTGCGCGTCCGGTTTGCGGGCTGCGACATCGGCGAGCTCGCCCGGATGCCGCTGAGCCGACTCGCCCAGGTGCTCGAACCCGCTGCGGCAGGTCGCTTTCCTGCCGAGCGCGGTGACGGCAAACAGACCCCCTCCGCGCGCAGCGCGACCGCCAGCCGACGCGATGCCGCAACCGCCTCGCATGCGGCAGCCCGCGACGTCCGGCGCACGCCCAACCTGTCGCCCGAGAAGCAGCTTGCGGCGCAGCGGATTGCCCAGGACGTGCTTCAACGCGTGAAGGCACTGACTGCGCTGGGCCTGGGCTATCTGTCGATGGACCGCAGCACACCCACGCTGTCGCCCGGCGAGCTCCAGCGCCTGCGGCTGGCCACGCAACTGCAGTCGAACCTGTTCGGCGTCGTCTATGTCCTCGACGAACCATCGTCCGGGCTCCATCCGGCCGACGCGGCGGCGCTCCTGTCGGCCATGGCGCAACTCAAGCAGGCAGGCAATTCATTGTTCGTCGTGGAGCATGACCTCGAGGTCATGCGACATGCCGACTGGATCGTCGACGTCGGGCCGGACGCAGGTGAGCGGGGCGGCCGCATCCTCTACAGCGGACCGCCCGCGGGCCTGGAGCAGGTCGAAGGCTCGCACACGGCCCGCTACCTCTTCGCGGAGACCCAGGGCACCGCCAGGAAGCCGAGGACGCCCGCGCAATGGCTCCAGCTGGTGGACATTCATCGCAACAACCTGCACGGCGTGTCGCTCGACATTCCGCTGGGCGTGCTCACTGCGGTGACAGGCGTGTCCGGCTCGGGCAAGTCCAGCCTGATCGCGCAGGCGCTGGTCGACCTGGTGTGGGCCCGGCTGGGCAAGGAAATGCCCACGCCCGACGACGCGGCGGACGGCGAGCCGGGTCTCCTCGCCGCCACGCATGGACGTATCCAGTCGGGCGCCGAGCACGTGAGCCGGCTGGTGGTGGTCGACCAGAAGCCCATCGGCCGCACGCCCCGCTCGAACCTCGCAACCTACACCGGATTTTTCGATCAGGTTCGCAAGCTCTTCGCGGGCACGCCCGCCGCCCAAAGGCAAGGCTACGACGCTGGCAGCTTCTCTTTCAACGTCCCGAAGGGGCGCTGCCCGACCTGTGAGGGCGAAGGTGCCGTCAGCGTGGAGTTGCTGTTCATGCCCAGCGTCTACGCGCCCTGCCCGACCTGCCATGGTGCCCGCTACAACCCGCAGACGCTGAAGATCCGCTACCAAGGCAAGCACATTGCGGAAATCCTCGCCATGACGGTGGAAGAAGCGTGCAGCTTCTTTGCTACGGAAGCGTCGGTCCATCGCCCTCTGGCCTTGTTGGACGCCATCGGGCTTGGCTACCTGCGGCTCGGCCAGCCGGCGACGGAACTCTCGGGCGGAGAGGCGCAACGCATCAAGCTGGCCACCGAGCTGCAACGAAGTCCGCGTGATCGGGCGCTCTACGTGCTGGATGAACCGACGACCGGCCTGCATCCCGCCGATGTCGACAAACTGTTGACCCAGCTCGACGGACTGGTCGATGCCGGCCATACCGTCGTGATCGTCGAGCATGAGATGACCGTCGTCGCCCGCTGCGACTGGGTGATCGACGTCGGACCAGGTGCCGGGGTCGAAGGTGGTCGTGTGATCGCCTGCGGAACACCCACCGACCTGTGTGCCGATGAGGCCAGTGTCACGGGCCGTTACCTCCGGTCGGTGCTGCCGGGTTGAACCCCGTTGCGAACTCCCGCAGGATCCCGCTCAACTGTCCGCATCCGCAGCATCCTCGGTCTTGAACAATCCCCGGATGTTCAGCGCGCCCAGGCTGAACTGCAACGCAATCAAGCCCCAGGCCGAGGTATGGAAACCCCAGACGAGCCACAGCACATTGCTCAGCAGGAAGACCCAGAAGCCGGCATTGCGGCGGCGCTTCTCCTTCGAAGCGACGAGCCACGCGGCGGCGACGGAGGCCAGGAAGGCGGGCCACTGGATCAGACTCAGCCAATCATCCATTTTTTCTTCTCATCGATCGGGCAGATCGTCCTCATCTTCGTCGGCGATCTCGTCCACGTCATCGCTGTCCTGCGCGAGTTCGTCCACCGAGGCGAGCGCGGGATCGTCGATGGACACCGCGGCATCCATGGCATCGGCGGGCAGGATGCCGATGCGGTCAGGAAGGATGTCCCCATCGTCCGCCTGGGGCGTCGAGTCGGCCGATGCGCGCTCGCCCGTTCCCCCCGCATCGCCGGTTCCCGCGTGACTGAGCGGCCATGCGCCCTCTTCGCCTTGATCCAATGCCACGCTGGGCGCATCCGTCTGCACGTCGCTGCCGCTGTCCGAGGTATCGCTCGGACCCAGCGAATCCATGTCGGTCCCAGAGGGCACCGACGGTGCACGTTCTCCGCCGAGCAGGCTGCTCTTGGCCATGATTTTTCCTTGCTTGAAGTTCACAAGCGCTCAAGCTGGCCGTTGAGGTCGATCTGCGGTGTAGGGGTCTGCTGCACATTGCGTGCGCCCAAGGCCTACAGCCCACTCGCAGGGACGTCCCATGTGAACACGCTGACGAGCCCATCACCGCATCGTCTCCCGCGACGCCCTGGGCGACTCCAGGTCGAAGTTGCTTCCATGATGTGCTCCAAGTGGATGGGCGCACAGGTCTGCGCCGTTCAGCGGCCGGCACGCCTCGTGTCTTCGAGCCATTGCGTGAAGAACTGCGCCTCGGGCCTGGCGTCAGGCGCGAGGCCGTAGTAGTAGCGTTCCAGCGGCATGCGCAGGTGCGGCAGCGGCGACAGCAGGCGACCCTGTGCAAGGTCATGTGCGACCAGGGAAGTGGGACCCATTGCGACCCCCAGGCCGTCGAGTGCGGCCTGCAGCACCAGATGCAGATGATCGAATTGCAGACGACCGGCCGGCTTGAGACGCACGAGGCCGGCCGCGCGCTGCCAGTCGTCCCAGTCGCCCTTTCGGGTGCGCGCCGACAGCAACACGTGCGCCGCCAGCGCGGGCGGCGCGCCCACACCCCGCGTTTCGAACAGAGAGGGTGCGCCGACCACCTGCACCTCGTCCTCGAGGAAGGGCTTGACCTGGATGGAGGGCGGCCAACCCTGAAGCCCGCGCCGGATGGCCACGTCAAAGCTGTCGACCGCTTTGGACGGCGCGGCGGTGCTGGTCACGACCTGCGGCTCGATGCCCGGGTACTGGGCAACGAAAGCCGGAAGACGCGGAATCAGCCAGCGCACCGCGAACGAGGGCCGCACATTGATGCGCACCGCCCGTGCCGGCGCGCGCGCCATGAGCGCGGTCGCTGCGGCGCCAATCTGCGCCAGCGCCGCCGCCGCGTCGGCATAGAAGGCCTGCCCTTCGGCCGTGAGAACGACCTGCCGTGTGAGTCGTTCGAACAGCGCCACGCCCAGGTGGGTTTCCAGCGCCTTGACCTGCCGGCTCACCGCCCCGTGCGTCACGTGCAGCTCCACGGCCGCCCGCGTGAAGCTCTGGTGGCGCGCCGCAGCCACGAAGGCGCGCACGGCATGCAGGGGCGGGAGATTCTGGCGATGTGGGCGATGCGGGAGCGGCGGCGGCATGCGTGAGATTTTTGCACGCGTACACGCCCGTCGATGTCGTTTGTCGACGGGCACCGGCGCGGCGCACCATGCGTGACATGTCATCGTCCCGGCCCACTGCTCCTCCTGTCTCCGTCACGACCGCCGACCGCGACTCACGGCACGCCGCCATCGCACTTGGCGCAACCCTCCCCGGCGACACGGTGCTCTACCTACTGCTGCCGATGTATGGCGCGGCCTTTGGCGTGACGCTGGCGGAAGTCGGTCTGCTGCTGGCTGCCAATCGGCTGGTCCGCATCGCCGGCTATGGCTGGGTGGCCCGTTTCTATGCCCGGCATGGCGACCGGCCGACCTGCACCCTGGCCGTGATCGCCGCCGCCTTCTGCGCCCTCGGCTACGCCACGCTTTCAGGCTTCTGGGCACTGTTGCCCCTGCGGCTCGTCTGGGGCCTGTGCTTCGCGGCGCTCAATCTGGCCACGCAAGCGCTCGCGACGGCCGAGCCGATGGGTGCGGCCCTGCGCTCAGGGCGCTCTCGCGCGTTCATCGCCCTCGGGCCCGTGCTTGCCTTGCCCGCCGGGGCAGTGCTCGCACACGCCGCAGGGCCGCGGCCGATCTTCGCCCTGCTGGCCGTGGTGGCGCTGGGCGGCCTGTTCGCCACGCGCCGGCTGCCCAGCTTGCCGCATCGGACGCTCGCGCAGTCGCGTCCGCGTCCGCGCCGCCCCAACGCGCTGGACACATGGTCCTTTCTGGAAGGCTTCACGCTCGACGGCCTGTTCATCATCGGTCTGTCTTTCCTCGGCAAGGACCTGCTGCCTGGCAGCGCGGTCGTCGCGGCCGGCGTCTTGCTCGCGACGCGCTACGGCGCGGAGATCGTGCTCAGCCCGGTGGGTGGCCGCATGGCGCAGCGCTGGGGGGCGGAGCGGCTGCTCGTCGTGCTGTCGTTGATCACTGCGGTCGCACTGCTGGGGTTCGGCGCCGGGTGGCTCTGGAGCTGCGCTGCAGCGATCGTCGTGCTGCGGGCGCTGCAACTGCCACTGCTCGCCCCCATCGTGGCGCATCGCCATCCCGGCCCCGACCGCGTACAGGCGCTGGCCGCACGCTCGGTATGGCGCGACATCGGTGCCGGCACCGGCCCGCTGGTAGCTGGGCTGATGCTGCCGGTGGTGCCGTCGCTGTGGGTGTACGGCGTGGCCGCGCTGCTGCTGGCGCTGGCGGCGCTTGCCTGCGGACGCGGGGCGCCACCCGCGGCGTCGGCGTGATCGATCCGAGACCGCACGACCGCACGAGATCAAGGACAGCGTCTGGCGCAACACCGCTGCCGCGCAGCGACAGGTCGAATTACGCTCAATGAGCGTATACTGCCCTCAACGCAGTTTTTCCCGGCCCTTAAGGCGGCGCGGGTTCTTGTCATCGGCACCCATGAGCGATTCGAAGCCGCAAAGCCCCACGCCAACGGCCGTCCGCGACGCCCGCCTTGCCGCCGGCCTCACACAAACAGAGGCGGCACAAACGGTACGGGCGTCGCTGCGTGGATGGCAGCAATGGGAAGCAGGTCACCGGGCGATGCCGCCCGGCTTGTTCGAGCTGTTCATGCTCAAGACCGGACAATGGCCGCTCGGCGATGAAGCGGAGCACTGAGTGGCGAGGATCAAAGACAGGGTGGGCACAGCAGCAACCCATCCGATCCGCCGCGCGGGTATTTGGGAAACGATAAGTTGTTGATGAATATGGAAAAGATAGACCTTTCTGCGCACACGCCGATGATGGCGCAGTACCACCGCCTCAAGGCCGACCATCCCGACACCCTGCTCTTCTACCGGATGGGCGACTTCTACGAGCTCTTCTATGGCGACGCCGAAAAGGCGGCGCGGCTGCTCGACATCACGCTCACGCAGCGCGGCCAGTCGGCGGGCCAACCGGTGGTCATGGCAGGTGTTCCCTTCCACGCCGTCGACGCCTACCTGGCGCGCCTGATCAAGCTGGGTGAATCGGTCGCCATCTGCGAACAGGTCGGCGAGGTCGGCGCAGGCAAGGGCCCGGTCGAGCGCAAGGTCATGCGCGTGGTCACGCCCGGCACGCTCACCGACGCCGAACTGCTCAACGACAAGAGCGAGTCGCTGCTGCTGGCCGTGCATGCCGGTGCGCGTAACACCTGCGGACTGGCATGGCTCAGCGTGACCGGCGCCGGCCTGCACCTGGCCGAATGCCCGGCCGATGCGCTGGAAGCCTGGATCGGCCGTGTCGCGCCGAGCGAGCTGATCTACAGCGCCGAGGTCACGCCCGCGTTCGAAAACCGCCTGAAGGCCTTGCGCGCTGCCACGCCGTTCACGCTGTCGGTGCGCCCTGCATGGCAGTTCGACGGCGCCCTGGGCGAGCGCAAGCTTTGCGAACAACTCGCCAGCGCCAGCCTGGCCGCATGGAGCGCCGAGTCGCTGGGCAACGCGCATGCGGCGGCGTCCGCGCTGCTGGGCTACGCCGAGCACACGCAGGGCCGCGCGCTGCCGCACGTGCAGCACCTGGTGGTCGAGCGAGACGGCGAGCTGATCGAGCTGCCGCCGACCACGCGCCGCAACCTCGAACTGGTGCAGACCCTGCGCGGCGAAGAGGCGCCCACCCTGTTCTCGCTGCTCGACACCTGCATGACCGGCATGGGCAGCCGCATGCTCAAGCGCTGGCTGCTGACGCCGCGGCGCGACCGCAGCCAGGCGCAATCGCGGCTGGAGGCCATGGCCGCGCTGCAGACCACCGCGCCCGGCACGACCGTGGCGCCCTGGCGCCTGCTGCGCGAACAATTGAAGAACACGAGCGATGTCGAGCGCATCGCCGCGCGCATCGCGCTGCGCCAGGTGCGCCCGCGCGAGCTCGTCGCGCTGGGGCTGGCGCTCGGCAATGCCGGGCAGTTTGCGCCGGCCCTGCCCGGCGCAGGCGGCGCGCCACTGCTCGCCCAAATGTCGCAGCACCTGCAGCCGCCACCGGGTTGTGCCGAACTGCTGACGGGCGCCATCAAGCCCGACCCGTCAGCCCTGGTGCGCGACGGCGGCGTCATCGCCACCGGCCACGATGCCGAGCTCGACGAGCTGCGCGCCATCAGCGAGAACTGCGACGACTTCCTGCTGCAGCTGGAGGTGCAGGAACGCGAGCGCACCGGCATCTCGAACCTGCGCGTGCAGTTCAACCGCGTGCATGGCTTCTACATCGAGATCACGCAAAGCGCGCTGGGCAAGGTGCCCGACAACTATCGCCGCCGCCAGACGCTGAAGAACGCCGAGCGCTTCATCACGCCCGAGCTCAAGGCCTTCGAGGACAAGGCGCTGAGCGCGCAGGACCGGGCGCTCGCCCGCGAGAAGTGGCTGTACGAACGCCTGATCGACGCCCTGCAGCCGCACGTCAACGCGCTCACCCGGCTGGCTGGCGCCATCGCCACCCTCGACGCACTGAGCGCGCTGGCCGAACGCTCGCACACCCTGCACTGGAAGGCGCCGACCTTCGTCGCGCACCCGTGCATCGAGATCGTCCAGGGCCGCCACCCGGTGGTCGAAGCGCGGCTGGCCGAGAAGTCGTCCGGCGGCTTCATCGCCAACGACACGCAACTGGGCCCGCAGCAGCGCATGCAGGTCATCACCGGCCCCAACATGGGCGGCAAATCGACCTACATGCGGCAGATCGCGATCATCGTGCTGCTGGCCTCCATCGGCTCGCACGTGCCCGCCGACGCGTGCCGGCTGGGCCCGATCGACGCCATCCACACCCGCATCGGCGCGGCCGACGACCTGGCCAATGCGCAGTCGACCTTCATGTTGGAGATGACCGAAGCCGCGCAGATTCTGCACAGCGCCACGGCGCAGTCGCTGGTGCTGATGGACGAAATCGGCCGCGGCACCAGCACCTTCGACGGCCTGGCGCTGGCCGCAGGCATCGCCGCGCAACTGCACGACCGCACCAAGGCCTTCACGCTGTTCGCGACGCACTACTTCGAGCTGACCGAGTTTCCGGCGGACCACCGCTGCGCCGTCAACATGCACGTGAGCGCGACGGAGTCGGGTCGCGACATCGTGTTTCTGCACGAGATGCAGGCCGGCCCGGCGAGCAAGAGCTACGGCATCCAGGTGGCGCGGCTGGCCGGCATGCCGGCTGCAGTGGTGAACCACGCGCGCCATGCGCTCGAGGCGCTGGAGGCGCAGCAGACCCAGGCCCGCGCGCAGGTCGACCTGTTCGCCGCGCCACCGCCCGAGGCGCAGGCACAGGCCAGCGCCGTAGAATCGGCCCTGGCCGCGCTCGACCCCGATGCGATGAGCCCGCGGGAGGCGCTCGAAGCGCTCTACAAACTTCAAAAACTGAACGCGCGCGAACGCCGCTGAGACCCGAACCCCATGACTTATTGCGTAGGCATCAAACTCAACGCCGGCCTGGTGTTCCTGTCGGATTCCCGCACCAACGCGGGCGTCGACCACATCAGCACCTTCCGCAAGATGATCGTGTACGAGCAGCCGGGTGACCGCGTCATGGTGCTGCTGTCGGCCGGCAACCTGAGCATTTCGCAGTCGGTGCGCGAGATCCTCCAGATCGAGGAACTGCGCGAGAGCGTCGACAGCCCGCCGATCACGATCTGGAACGCCAAGAGCATGTTCGACGCCGCGCGCGTGCTGGGTTCGGCCGTGCGCCACGTCTACGACCGCGACGCCGAGGCGCTCAAGCACGCAGGACTCGACTTCAACGTGTCCTTCATCTTCGGCGGCCAGGTCAAGGGCGAAGGCATGCGCCTTTTCCTGGTCTATTCGGCCGGCAACTTCATCGAAGCCACCAACGAGACGCCCTACTTCCAGGTGGGCGAATCGAAATACGGCAAGCCGGTGCTCGACCGCGTGCTCACGCCCGAGACGCCGCTGGACGAGGCGGCCAAGTGCGCACTGGTGTCGATGGACTCGACCATGAAGTCCAACCTGTCGGTCGGCCTGCCGCTGGACCTGGTGGTGTACGAGGCCAACCAGCTGCAGACCGACAAGATCGTCTGCATGGACGCCCAGAACCCGTACTACCAGATGATGCACAACAGCTGGGGCCAGAAGCTGCGCGAAGTGTTCGACAGCATCGAAGACCCGGTGTGGGACGGCAGCGCCACCACCCATCCGTTGATGCAGCCCGCGCAGCGCCATCCGCCGCTGCGCAAGATCTCCACGCCCGAAGAAAAACTCATCTGAGACCGTGGGCCCACTCCCGCCCATCATCTTCTCGCACGGCAACAGTTTTCCGGCGAGCACCTACCGGGTGATCCTCGACAGCCTGCGCATGCGCGGCTTCGAGGTCGACGCGATCGAGAAGTTCGGCCACGACCCGAAATACCCTGTCACCGACAACTGGCCGCACCTGGTGCAGCAGCTGGCCGACTTCGCCAAGGCACGCGCCGAAGCGGCCGGCGGGCCGGTGTTCCTCGTTGGCCACTCGCTGGGCGGATTCCTCAGCCTGATGTGCGCGGCGCTGCACCCGGCACTCACGCAAGGCGTGCTGCTGCTGGATTCGCCGATCATCGGCGGCTGGCGCGCCAACACGCTCAACCTCGTCAAGCGAACCGCGCTCATGAAGAGCATCTCGCCCGGCGTGGTGAGCCGCCGCCGGCGCAACAGCTGGCAGGACCGTGAAGCCGTGGTCGCGCACTTTCGCGAGAAGAAGGCGTTCGCACGCTGGCACGAACAGGTGCTGCGCGACTACATCGACCATGGCACGTTCGACAGCGACGACACGCGCGCGCTGAGCTTCGACCGCGACGTCGAGACCGCGATCTACGACACCATTCCGCACAACCTCGCAGCACTGCTGCGCGCCCATCCGCTGCAATGCCGCGTCGCGTTCATCGGCGGGCGCCAGTCGGTGGAAATGCGGCGCGTGGGCCTGTCGATGACGCAGCAGGTGACGAAGGGCCGCATGATGATGCTCGACGGCACCCACCTGTTTCCGATGGAAAAGCCCATCGCCACCGCCGCGGCGATCGAGGCTTCGCTGCGCAACCTGCTGGCCTGACGAAGACCAGGCCGCAGCGGGCCTACTCTGCCCAGACCACCAAGCCACTCCACGCCGTGGCCAGCACGACGATGCCGAAGGCAATGCGGTACCAGGCGAACGGGATGAAGTTGTGGGTGCTGATGTAGCGCAGCAGCCAGCGCACGCACAGCCACGCGCTGATGAACGAGAACAGCAGGCCGACGGCGAACATGGGCAGGTCGGCCATCGACAGCAGCGCGCGCTCCTTGTAGAGGCTGTATGCACCGGCGCCGATCAACGTCGGGATGGCGAGGAAGAACGAGAAGTCGGTCGCCGCCTGGCGGCTCAGGCCGAGCAACATGCCGCCGATGATGGTCGAGCCGCTGCGGCTGGTGCCCGGAATCATCGCGAAGCACTGGACCAGCCCCACCTTGAGCGCGTCCCACGGCGTCATGTCGTCGACGTTCTCGATGCGCACCGAGCCCGGTGGCCGCTTTTCGGCCCACAGGATGATGAAGCCACCGATGATGAAGGTGCTGGCCACCACGACCGGCGTGAACAGGTGCTCCTTGATGACCTTGCCGAACAGCAGGCCCAGGATCACGGCCGGCAGGAAGCCGATCACCACGTTGAGCGCCAGGCGCTGCGCCTTGGCCTGCCGCGGCAGTGCCACCACGGTGGACTTGATCTTCTGCCAGTACACCAGGATCACGGCGAAGATCGCGCCCGTCTGGATGGCGATGTCGAAGACCTTGGCCTTGTCGTCATCGAAGCCGAGCAAGGAGCCCGCAAGAATCAAATGGCCTGTCGACGAAATGGGAAGGAACTCGGTGAGCCCCTCCACGATGCCCATGACGGCGGCCTTCACCAGCAAAACGATGTCCACGCAAACTCCTTGTAAGAGCGGCGATTATGGCGAGCGAAGAAGTCAGTTCACGCTCAGGAAACCGTTTGGCACATTCATTGCGCCACTGTGTCCAACCCCTGCCAGCCGCCGCCCAGACCCTGGATGAGCGACACGGCCGCCGTTTGCCGGTTCACCAGCAATTGCAGCACGGTGCGCCGCGCGTTCAGCGCCGAGGCCTGGGCCGTCACCACGTCGGTGTAGCTGACCTGGCCGGCGCGGTACCGGTTGAGGATCTGCTGCTCCGTGCGGTCCGCCGCCGCCGATGCTTCGCGCCGCAGCAGTTCCTGCTGGGCCAGGCTGGCGGTGGCGGTGAGCTGGTCTTCGACGCCCTGGAATGCCGTGAGCACGGTCTGGCGGTACTGCGCCGTGGCGGCTTGGTGCGACGCACGGGCTGCGTCCACGCGCGCGGCAATGGCGCCAGCGTCGAACAGCACCTGCGCGGCCGAAAGGCCGAAGGACCACAACGTGTTCGATGCGCTGAACAGGTCGGACACCCGGCTCGACGAGCGGCCCAGCGACGCGCTCAGGCCCAGGCTGGGGAAGTAGGCCGAGCGTTGAATGCCGATCTGCGCGTTGGCCGCGGCCACTGTGCGTTCGGCCGCCGCGATGTCGGGCCGCCGCTGCAGCAGCGTGGAGGGCACACCCAGCGGCACGGCCGGCACCACCGGCCGCCAGCCGTCGACGGCCGGCAGATCGAAGTCGGCCGGCGCCGCGCCGACGAGCACGGCGATCGCATGCGCGAGCGTGTCGCGCGATCCCTGCAACGACACGCGTTCTGCGCGGGTGTTGACCAGCAGCGTCTGGGCCTGCAGCACGTCGCTTTGCGGCGCGATGCCGGCCTCGTAGCGATTGCGGGCGATCGTGAGCGACCGTTCGTAGCCCTCGATGGTGGTCGCCAGCAGCGCCAGCTCGGCATCGGCTTCGCGCAGCGAAAAATAATTGATCGCCAGGCTGCCCTGCGCCGACAGGCGCGCGGCGGCCAGGTCGGCCTCGCTGGCCTGGGCCTGGGCCTGTGCGCTGCCGACCGCCAGCCGCAACCGGCCCCAGACATCGGGCTCCCAGCTGGCGCCCAGGCTCGCACTGGCACTGCCGCTGGCCGTGCCCGCCGTGCGATCGCCGCTGCGCGTGGCACTGCCCGACAGCGACACCGTCGGGAACAGGGCCGCACGGTCCTCGCGCACGAGGGCCTGCGCCTGCGCGTAGTTGGCGACCGCCACGGCGATGTTCTGGTTGGACACCTCCACGCGCTCGGCGAGCGCATCGAGGCCCGCATCGCCGAAAAGCTTCCACCAGGGGCCCCGGTCGAGCCCGTCCGCCGGCGCGGCAGGCAGCCAGCCTTCGGCCGCAGGGGCTTCCTTCCACGCCGCAGGCGACGCGACGGCCGGGGGTTCATAGACCGGCCCGACGGCGCAGGCCGTCAGGGTGGCGGCCGCAATCACGGACAGCAGAACGGCGTGCAGTCGGCAGGCCCGGAAATGTTTCATAAAGCTCTCGCCAGGTGATGTTCGTTGGGGGCTTGGCGGCGCAGCTTGTCCATGAGCACGTAGACCACGGGCGTGGTCAGGAGCGTGAGCAGCTGGCTGGCGATGAGGCCGCCGATGATGGCCACACCCAGCGGCTGGCGCAGTTCGGCACCCTGG
>Ga0247813_10002550_pt1 | contig 12356 bp, 7 predicted proteins | sample UWRJL169409C1_FD_180719 | JGI IMG/M metagenome (GOLD analysis project Ga0247813, IMG submission 180719) | Plant litter microbial communities from Arlington Agricultural Research Station in Wisconsin, United States - UWRJ-L169-409C-1 | ecosystem: Environmental > Terrestrial > Plant litter >... | reverse complement strand
TTTCTATCGTAGTTTTTTTATACATACTTGTCTATCAAACACTATCCAAATTGTTTCTATCATACGGGTGTTACAGAAAATGGTTGGAATAGATTCAATAAAAAATATCAAAAATGTGGGTAAAAAGTGGTCTTTTTTAATGAATAAACCGGTTACCTCAATTTGGGGAAATAATAGAATCGAACTTTCTAATTTTATGAGGCTCTTATTTCCCGGACTTTTATATTTGGGACATCACATTTTTTAATGTGTTATTCTGTACTTTCTACAACTTTTTTAACTCGCTGTGCGTAATACGCCATAAAGCATTGCTGCTTACTATTTTTCTTTTAAAAAGAGAACATTAACAAACTGATGTTGAAGAAATCTATACTAATAGCATTATTGATAAGCGTAGGGTTGGGTGTTACTCATGCTCAGGATATACAATTCTCTCAATTTTACGCAGTTCCTACCTATCAAAATCCAGCCTTTGCCGGAAGTGCTCATGCGCCAAGAGGTGTTCTTCATAACAGGCTTCAATGGCTACGCTTAAATTCTAACTATAAAACGGTATTTGTAAGTGGTGACACTTATTTATCAAAGTATAGGAGCGGAATAGGGATCATCGCATCCAGAGATTGGCAGGGTGATGGCATTTTAAATTCATCAGAGGTAGGATTACAATATGCCTACGAATTGCCGGTATCGTCTGCTGTTACCGTCAGGGCTGGTTTACAAGCAAGTTTGGTTTCAAGAACGTTAAATTATTCTACTCTAAGATTCCCCGGAGAGTTTACAGATACTACAGGTTATACAGGGCCAAGCGGAAGACATCCTACAGGGTCTGAAAATATTATTTATCCAGATTTCTCTTCAGGACTTATCGCCTATACAGACAAAGCTTGGTTTGGAGTTTCTGCTCATCACTTAAGTCAACCGAGTCAATCGTTTGTGGGGGATCCCGCTAATTCCAGGTTACCTATGAATATCGCCTTTACGGGTGGTTATAAGATTCACATTCAATCTTCAGGATATCTTGCCTACACACAGGATGAAAAGGAGATAAGCATTACACCTACTTTTCATTATAAGTTGCAGGGGAAATCTGATCAGCTTGATTTAGGAATTTATGGTATCTATGATCAATTGTTAGCGGGTGCCTGGTATAGAGGTTTACCCATTAAAAAATTGAGCCCTGATATTCCCAATAATGAAGCGGTTGTTTTATTCCTGGGATGGAGAGTGGAAAACTGGAGTTTTGGATACAGCTACGATATCACCATATCTCGTCTTGTGCAAGCAAGAACACGAGGAGCGCACGAGTTCAATATCACCTATGTGCATCATGTGAAGAAGAGACGGAAACCAATGAAACGTTTGCCTTGTCCTAGTTTCTACAAACATTAATTTAGACCATGGCAGATGCCACAAAAAAATCCCCACTACATGTAGTGGGGATTTTCTTTTAGAGATGAACTCAACAATCAATAGAAGGAATATTTGGTAGAGCCTTTACCTGAAGAAGTCTTTTTCTTCTCTCTGGCAGATTCAGCTGCTGCTTCGTTTGTTTTTCGACGATTCTTCTCCGCCGCATTTTGATTGGCTTTTCTATTGCTTTTATTTTTGTCAATTATTTTATTGGCTTCATTGGCATGATACCCCCTTTGCTTCTCTTTTTCAGTCGCATCCATCTGATAGGCTGTACTTGATCCTGCACAGGACAACAGCGTAATCGAACATATATAAATGGCGCTATAAAGGTATTTTTTTATCATAAAACTATCCATTGCTTTCAATTTTACGTAGTTTAGTAAGGTGATGTTGCAAATATTGTGATAAATTCAATATAATATATTTCTTTTATGAGATTAATTATTATACTCCTTTTACTCTCTCTAAACTTAGGGTTAGTCATTCCTACAAATGCCCAGTCGCTGAGCAGAGATGGAAAAAAATATGCCAAAGAAGCGAGAGAATATTTTATGGCCGGATCTTATGCAAAAGCCTTGGAATTGTACCTGGAAGTAGAAAAAACAGATCAAGATAATACAGGAATCCTATATTCTATTGCTATTTGCTATGTCAATACGTTTCAGGCAGATAAAGCACTGCCTTATCTGAATAAGGTTCGCAATGCGTCCATCAATGATCCTATGATCAATTATTATTATGGAATGGCCTATCAATCCAATCATCAATTTGATGAAGCAGTAAAACATTACAATATGTTTCTTCAAAACGTAAAAGACGAAGAGGAGAAAAAAAAAGTGACACATTACATCGTACAGTGTACATATGGCAAGGAATTGATGTCTAAACCGATTAAGATCAGGGTGGAGAATTTAGGAAAAGGAATTAATACCCAATACCCGGAATATACTCCTGCAATATCGGCAGATGAACATACGATGTTTTTTACTTCGCGCAGAGATAACTCGACGGGTGGGGAAAAAGATCCCCTCGACAATCATTTTTATGAAGACATATATACTTCCTCTAAAGTGCAAGGTAAATGGATCACATCTGTTCATCTAAAAGGAAGTATCAATTCTGCCTCTCATGATGCCTGCGTTGGTCTATCTTCCGACGGACAACTGATGTTCATCTATAAAACAGAAAATGGTGGAGATTTGTATACATCAGAATTGAAAGGAGATCAATGGAGTGATCCGGCTGTTTTTAGTGAAATCAATTCGGAATATTTTGAACCATGCGCCGCTATTAGTGCAGATGGAAATACGGTTATAGTTGTAAGTGATAGACCAGGCGGATTCGGAGGAACGGATCTTTATATTTCACGCAGAAATGCTGACGGCTCTTTTTCAAAACCTAAAAACCTCGGACCGAAGTTTAATACAGAGTATAATGAATTGTCTCCTTTTATTCACTCCGATGGTAAAATTCTTTCTTTCAGTTCTGAAGGACACAAAGGAATGGGAGGCTATGATATTTTTTCTATAGCTATAGATCTCGCGACTGCTGAGGCAAAGGGGGATGCTAAGAATGAAGGCTATCCCATCAATACAGCTGGCGATGAAATTTATTTTGTATGGTCAGCAGATAATAGAAGAGCTTACTTTTCATCGTCAAGAGATGGTGGAATGGGTGATAAAGATTTGTATGTATTGGAATTACCCGAAGCAGAAGCAAGATTGGTAGTCTTCACAGGTACAGTAGTGGACTGCGAAACGAAGAAACCAATTCAGGCTACGATTAACATGGTGGATAACACAACGCAGAAAAAATTAGAATCTCATAAGTCCAATTCCGCTACCGGTAAATATGTCGTGGTGTTGCCGGCAGGTAAGAATTACGGTATCTCTATTGATGCTCCGGAGTATGCCTTTTATTCTAAGAACATCGATATTCCTGATTTGAAAAACTTCAAAGAAATTTCGGATGAAGTTTGTCTTCAAAATGTCAAAGTGGGAACGAAAATTGTTTTGCGAAATGTATTCTTTGATGTAGATAAAGCAATTCTTAGAAAAGAATCTGAAGCCGAGTTGAACAAGCTGATAGAAGTTTTGCAACAGAATCCGGATATCTCTATAGAAATTTCCGGCCATACAGATTCGGACGGTGATGCACAACATAATACGGATCTCTCTCAATTAAGAGCACAAGCAGTATACGATTACTTGGTAAGTAAATCGATTGTGAAAGAACGAATGAGGTTTAAAGGATATGGAGAACTTAAACCTGTTGTAAACAATGATTCACCGGAGAATAAGCAATTGAACAGGCGAACAGAAATTGAATTCTTGAAATAGTAAGTTCTTAAATCAACAAATAAAAAAAGGGATCACTGCGCAGTGATCCCTTTTTTTATTTGTTCAAGTATACATTTAGGATACCTCTAAATTTTAATTAATACGTGTCATAAGTGTACTGTGAAAATCTGTTCATCTTTTCCATTTGTCTTTTTTGTATAAAAGCCGTAGCTTGATTCATGGTTATACTACCAACTCATGCTGTTTAATTCTTTTGAGTTTTTTGTCTTTTTTATCGTTGTTTCAGCCGCTTATTTTTTGCTGCCGTTTCAATTCCGTTGGTTCTTTTTACTCCTGGCCAGTTGCGTGTTTTACATGTTTTTTGTTCCGGTCTATATTCTGATTCTGTTCTTTACTATTGTTATTGATTATTTTGCAGGGATATGGATAGAGCAGGCCTCGTCAGTACAGACTAGAAAGTTACTGCTCACTTTAAGTATTGTCGCTAATGTGGGAGTACTCGCAGTGTTTAAATATTATAATTTCTTTATTGACAATATACAGGATGTCGTGTCTCTATTGGGTTACACGGTTCAGCTTCCGCTATTAAATATCTTATTGCCCATAGGCTTATCCTTTCATACCTTTCAAGCGATGAGTTATACGATAGAGGTATACCGTGGAAATCAGCAAGCAGAAAAGCATTTGGGAATCTATGCCCTGTATGTCATGTTTTATCCGCAATTGGTAGCAGGACCTATCGAACGCCCTCAACACATCATTCATCAATTCAGGCAACAGCATCATTTTGACTACAACCGGGTAGCGAGCGGACTTCGTCTGATGTTATGGGGATTATTGAAAAAAGTATTGATCGCCGATCGCTTAGCTGTAGTAGTAGAAGAAGTGTACGGTCAACCTAATGCCTATGGTGGTTTAGCTGTAGTGATCGCCACTGTTTTTTTTGCTGTACAAATCTATTGTGACTTCAGTGGGTATTCTGATATTGCTTTGGGTTGTGCACGTGTGATGGGGTTTAACCTGATGCGGAATTTTGATACACCGTATTTTGCTAAATCTATCGCTGAGTTCTGGAGACGTTGGCACATTTCTTTGACTTCCTGGTTTCGCGATTATGTATACATTCCTTTGGGTGGAAGCAGGGTAAAGGCATCCCGTTGGTATTTCAATTTGTTGATTGTTTTTTTATTGAGTGGTTTGTGGCACGGCGCCAACTGGACTTATATTCTATGGGGAGGTAGTCTTGGAGTGGCTTTAATAATAGAAGCAGTTACACAAACGCAACGTAAGCAATTGGAACTTCACTTACCCAGTTGGCTATTCAATTCATTAGCTAGAATCATCACGCTAAGTTTTATTTGTCTGACCTGGATTTTTTTTCGTGCAGAATCAATAGATCATGCGATGCAACTATTGCATCGTGTGTTTGATTTCAAGCAAGAATATCTCTACCTCAGTCAAAATAATTTAACGGGTACAGCGTACCTCGGACAGCCTTTGTGGAGATTATTGGGATGCTTTTTTCTGATCGCATCTTTATTTACAATAGAAGCTACGCATAAAAAATGGAATCTTATTGCTTTCTTAGACAGTCTGCAGGTAGGATGGAGATGGACGATCTATTATGTATTGGTTTTATTGATGCTATTATTCGGTGCCTTTACAACGAGCGAGTTTATTTATTTTCAATTCTAATTCATGCAGAAAAAACAATTCATACGCGCCATTTTGTTTTTCCTGGGGATAGGCATGCTGCTTTTTATAGTGAACAATCTTTTAATTATAGGTGTCCAGTATTCCGAACATGCACAAACAGGTAAAGTTTCCATGCTGATGAATCATCGCATCGATCCTCAGGTGATGGTGTTTGGAGCTTCGAATGGAGAAACGGGTATAGCTTCCAATACAATAGAAAAAGAATCAGGTAAAACAGTATTCAACATGTGTGTGGATGGTACGTCTGTTTTGCAGTTCGGCGATTTGGTCAGGGAGTTTAATGAATATAGCAGGCACTGCGAAATGGTTGTTTTTGCAATAGGTCCATTTGCCTTGCAAAAAGAAAAATTACCTCATGCTATGAATAGGTATTATGCCTGGTCTCATAATACGTATTTAAGGCAAAATGTTTTTTTGAATCAGGTTCCTGAATTTAGAAAACTTAAATACATTCCCTTTTATGGTTTCGTCTTGTATGATTCTGATTTCTATAAAAACTCTTTTGACGGTTGGTCAAGAATTTTGAATCGTCCTTTTCTTACCAGTAATAAAGCTGATCAAGGTTGGGCTTCTATGCCCATTCAGTGGGGAGATAACAACAGTGTTTCAGCTTTAGAATCGCTATCCTTGCAAGTTGATTCGTCTGTTGTTAATGAGTATAAACAACTAACAAAAGAACTTAATCACAAGGGAAAGAAAGTCGTATTTGTATTGATGCCTTGTCAGGACGAAGGCCGGCAAGTGATGAAAGGGTATGATCAACTTAGGAAAGGTATACAGAGTATAACCGCGTATCCTAATACATGTCTTGATTTTAGTGAAGATTTAATTAGTAAGGATAAAAAATGGTTTTATAATTATTCGCATCTTAATACCACAGGAGCTGTTTATTTTTCTCAGAAACTAGGACGAAGAATAAAGTAACAAGTAGTTCGAAGGACCGGAATTCTTAATTAATAGCTCTAACAGTACTGTGGTTGTAAGAATCAATTTTAAAATAAAAAGGAATCACATCGTGATCCCTTTTTATTGATGAAGTAAATGTATTTTAGAATACTTGTAATTTTTTAACTTTTACACCTGAAGGTTGAATGACACGAACAATATACAATCCGCTTTTCAATGCACTGATGTTGATTTCATTGGATTGCTGTGTCGTGGAATGCTCCAATACAACAGATCCTTTGTCATCTAAAATCTGGATCACACCCCCTTCATTTCCTGGTACATTGATGTGTACTTGTTCAGAAGCAGGGTTAGGACTTAGCTGTAGACTATTTCTTTCTGCAATGTCATTGACATCTGTAGTAGTAGCGTTGACATTATTTTCCGCGGTTTCTCTGAAGTTATAACCATAGGCAGGGTCACGTCCAAAGCATTGCCTTGTTCTGCAACCATCTGTTTGTTTAACATCAACACATAGTGTCTTATCCGTTCTTAAGGTAGCAGGACTTCCGCCGGGAGTGATGAAACGTCCGAAGGTAGAATAAGGCCTCGTATCCGTAAGGTATTCATCTGGTGGTACAGGATAAGTTACATTGGTATAAGTAGGTCCGCTTTCTATCAAGGTCCATTTGATGGTATAAGGAGTTGCCCATGAGGGATCCACTATGCCTTCATCAATGTAATAAGTAGAGGAAAGCAAATGTTTATCTTCGCTCACTGTAAAAGAAACCGGTCCGCCTGATGCATAGGTGAAATCATCCGCTTCTAAGCAACCTCTTTCATAAGTTTTAATACAGGTAAGAATCGACTCAGCGGTAGTTCCTACCGTGATGTAAGAGTAAATGTCTACATCATCTCCATTCAGGTCAATGACTTGAAGGGGCGTTGAAGTCGCAGTGATGGTTCGTGCTACTTCGTAACAGCCACTTTGTCCAAGATCATCTGTTTTAACAAGCAGGTAACCTGTCTGTGATTCAGCTGGTACATCTATGCCTCCTCCTAATATAAATCCATCATCGGAAGTAGCTTCTACTTTTTGTCCGAAGCCGCCATAACTTTGAGACCAGGTTACTGCTCCAGCAAAAGAGGTTTTGAGTAGAGCGGATTCTTCTGCAAAAGAATATTGGCAACCCAGAATAAATCCAGTATTGTCAGGACCTGCATCAATATTTTGAAATTCCAGATCAGAATAGTTTTTAGACCATTGAACAGCTCCACTGCTATTGATGGTAGTGACATTATCTGTCGCTCCACAAATGCCGAAATTGCCGCTGTTGTCTTTGACTATGCTTCTACCATAATTGTAAAAAGGGGTATTCGATAGAGTGGTTGGAAGGTATAATTTGTCAAATACCTTTGCCCCCGTAGTACCGGTAACTTTTATGACATACAGTTTTCCACTTGCTCCATAATACCGGTCACTTCTAGCTGTAATGAGATAGTCCGGATTATCCGGATCAGTAGGGATTTCTATAGCTGATCCTCCATATTCATCCAGGTCTGATCCTACCTCAAAAGTGTTTCTACCATAGCAGTGAGCCCACAGAATGGCACCTGTATCATCGATTTTCATAGCGCTGACATCTGTTCCATAACTCGATCCTCCTACCCATTGGCGAATAAAGTTACCTACAAGTAAATAGGCCAAGTCACCATCCTCAACAGTTGGTAGTATATCCGTACAGCTGATAAAATTAGGGCTAGGCGAAGTATAACTTTTTGACCATAATGTGGCTCCAAGAGCATCCAATTTGTATACTACGATGTAACCACCACCGCTTCCTGCAAGAATATAGCCTCCAGAAGAAAGAGGTTTTATTCTCGCTGATCCAACACTAAACTGTCTTTGCCATACCAAATTACCTGAAAGATCAGTTTTTATGACAATAGTGTTTGCCGATCTTGAACAAGAAATGTATCCATCCGATACTTCATAGATATCATTAGATACTAATTCTTTAGACGGCTCTACAAACACAGATTGAAATTGTGTTTGTGAAAAAGCCACTTCTGTCCATAAGGTAGCTCCCAGAATAAAAAGAAAGAGCTTTGCATGATGTGTTAATTTACGCTTCGAATCAAAGACTGATTGCCGGGCGTTGCTAGAATTTTTTTTCATAAAAATTAAATTTAGTTTTAGATGAAATGATTTCTTAAAATGCGCGCGCAATTAAATATATTTAGTTAAATGTAAAATATTACACTGTTTATGATAAAAATATTTTACACAATGATCTTGTAAATAGAGTTTTGTGACTATAAAATGAACTTTTTTTAATTAAAATAGTGTACTAGAAGTATTTGAAATTTTTAATGTAACAACATCTTATAGAAATAAAATATTTCAAGAATTGATCTGCGTTTTAACTTTTATGTTGAAACATAAAAAACAGTAGGCGTTTCTGTAAGCCATCCATCGTATGTAGTAATGGGAAAATAAGAGTAAAAAAAAGCCTGATCACTGATCAGGCTTTAAACTATGAATAACTATTTCCTTAAGATTATCGCATCAGTGTAATGGACCCAGTCCTGTTAAATTCTTGTCCATCGAAATACTTTCCATGTAAAGAATAAGTATAGACAGATAAATTTTGTTCTGTGCCATTGCTGGTTTTATACACCCCGTTCCATCCGTTAGTATTGGCATCACTAAAGCTGGTGGTTTCGTATATCATTTCTCCCCATTTGTTGTAGATACGGAAAGTGAAATCATCTTCCCGTACAGCTGTGCCATATACTTTTACCGTTTTATTCTCAGCGTTTGAAGAAGCTGGATTGACGACATTGGGAACATATATTAATCTAGGATTACCAACTTGTATCGTTACATTAATCGTATCGGAAGCATGGCATCCACTTGCCGGTTCGGTTGCATAAACGGCGTAGGTGCCTGTCTCTTCTGCGACTTGAGATTTATCAATGCCTAATGAAGTAGAAGTAGTAACGTTTGTCCATTGATAAGTATAAGTCGTGCTGTTAACCGTTGGGTCCAATACCATCGGTTCGGCACTATAACCAGAGGTATCTGTTGGTATGAGTTCTACCACCACATTAATCGCTTTGACATCTACTGTTTTGCTGTCGCTACATCCTTTGCTGTCAGAGATAGTAACCGTGTATAATCTGTTTTCCGCTGGCGTAGTTTCAGGATTAGGTATAGACGCATTATCCAGATCAACAGCAGGACTCCAGGCATAGGTTAAGGCTCCCGTTCCTCCTGTGCCGGAAGAGAGCAACGTGATTTTATTTCCACCACAAATAGAAGAGTCGCTGAATCCTACATTTGCTATTACAGAAGGGACAAGGGTGGCAGAGGTAGTGATAGTAAGATAACAACCTTCCGAATCAATGGCTTTTACGGAATAGGTAACAGGTGCATTCAATGCTTCACCTGTTAAGTCTACAACTGGTCTATATGCTGTGTCTTTATTTAAATGAAGAGAAGGCGTCCATTCAAACTTAAGAGTAGTAGTATACGTGGTAGTCGCAACCGTATTAAATTGTTTAGTTGACCCGTTACAGATATTTAATGGCGGTGCCGTTAAATTCATATAAGGATTGCTGCCTTGACCAAGATGGGTAACATTTATTGTTTTTACAGCTGTACAGTTATTGGCATCTTTAGCCGTAACAGAAATAGGATAGGTGGCCAGGCCGGCAGTAGCGAAATCAATGACTGTTGTGGCTCCTGTGTTGCCGCCTGAAAAATAAGTAGCAGGTGTCCACGTATAGGTAAGCGCAGAAGAACTTTTAGCATGAAGAGGTCCTTTCGCCTGGTAACAGATGCTTGTGTCATTATCTAACGTAAAATTAGGAGCTGGATAATCAGATAGAAAGATCGTGTCATATAATTTACACGATGCAAGATTGTTGAAAATAGATACCACTACCGTATTATTACCACTGAGTGAAGATGCAAAAGAAGAATTGGCTGTTTCAGATCCTCCGTTCCAGGAGTAGCGATAATTTGTCGAATCCGGAGCCGGTGGCGGAGTGACAGAGTACGCTTTTAAAAGCTTGGATTGACCGCCGCATTTGACTTGATCAGCTCCTAAATTGGGGGTGGCCGGAGTGGCTTTTAATGGTGCTCCAATTCTATCTCGATACTTACATCCATAAGGATCGGTAGCTACAACTACTACAGATTTTGTTGTCGGTATTTGCGCCGTGAAAGTAGCGCCTGTGCCGACTACTGCCGTTGTAGTGTCTAATGGCGTAGCGGGATTATTGATATACCATTTATAAGAGTTAGGAAGGTAGTAGCTATTGGTCGCATGAAACGTCATGACATCGTCTTTGCAATGGAAATAAATATCCGTCGCGACGTTCAAATTATCTCTGATAATTAGAGAATCTGCAGGTGCTGGTTTAGGATAATTAATCAGCTTTACTTTAGCACTATCTATGGTATGGGTACCAAAAATTGGATCTGTATATTCAATGATAACAGTCCAAACGCCGGAGGTAGGGGCATCTAATGAGATAGGTCCGTTTATATCGTAACGAGGTAAACTGGAATCGTGCCATACTCTGGAATCGTATTGGCTGGGATCAATTACGTTTCCGCTGCAATCCACCACTTCTAAAGGAATAGTACCACTGGCGCATCGATAAGCATAGGGTGGTTCTCCTGCTATTGTACTGGGTGTAGGGTATACACCGTTTACTTTGATGCAGGGTCTTTGAGCATAAACTACTGTTACTGAAAAAAATATCAGACTAAGTCTCAGGAAAAACAGCATATGTTTCATATCAATCTTATTTAATGCATTCATGCAGCGTATATAACAAATGTAACCTGCTTAATACTATACGATTAAACAGGTTACATGGTTATTGGTTTAACGGATCAGGGTAACTTTTCCTTTTACCGTGTTGTTGATATGGGAGTATTCCTCTGTTCCTTCATAGTAAATGATGAATGGATATACGCCCACCGGCATCATTTCATTCAAATACATTCCATCCCAACTGTGATTCATGTCTTCTGTATTGAAGATGACCTCTCCCCAACGGTTAAAGATCGTTATTCTATATCTTCCGATGTGGGCACCATATACTTGGAAGACATTGTTATTGCCGCAATTTGTACAACCCGGTGTAAAGCCATTTGGGTTAAATAATCTTGGCTCACAGATGTCTCTTACCAGTATACTGTCAGTGATACCGCAACCGTATTGGTTGGTTATATTGACAAAATACTTGGAGGTTTGAGTCGGTGTAATGATAAGATTATAAACACTGCTTAATATTATCGGACTCGATGGATTATCCTTCCACTCATACGTGTATAGAGGAGAATCCGGGCCAGCAATCAACTCTAGTGTCACGCTTTTTTCATCACAGAATTTCATGTTATCCGGTAAGAGAGTGGTTGGATAAGGAACGAACTTCACTTTGTGATTAACAGATGCTGTACAACGTCCAATGTTTACTGTACCTACATACAAGCTGTCTTCTGTTACAAAGTACAGACTGTCTGTATTCGGATCTGAATTGCCATTTTTCGTCCAGGAGAAGCTTAGGTTGTTAAAGAACTGATCCAGGTCAGGAATGTTGGTTGATCTGGCAGATACTTTAACGGTACTGTTTGCACAAGCTATGCTATCTATTGGTGTAAGTAATGGGACCGGTAAGCCGATAACATAGACGCTGTCTCTCGCGATACAGGTTGTTACAACGTCTGTGACATTTACATAATGTACCGTTGTATCACCTTCCACTATCGGTACAGTTACGGTACTGATGCTGCTCGTCTCCGGAGACCAGCTATAAGTAACATTATTAGATCCAATGATGTTAGCTTCCAGTATTGTAGTGGTGTTGCTGTTGTTACTGTTATTACAATCGATCACATCTTCTGTAGTCACCAGTGGAGGTGCATTCACTGTGGCTGAATCATTATTCGTACAACCTTTACTAAAGAAATAAACGATTCTATAGACTCCCGGAACATCAGGATTGACGAAGGTTTTGTTTTCG
>Ga0247813_10002549_pt1 | contig 12356 bp, 12 predicted proteins | sample UWRJL169409C1_FD_180719 | JGI IMG/M metagenome (GOLD analysis project Ga0247813, IMG submission 180719) | Plant litter microbial communities from Arlington Agricultural Research Station in Wisconsin, United States - UWRJ-L169-409C-1 | ecosystem: Environmental > Terrestrial > Plant litter >... | reverse complement strand
GATTTGGTCAGCACATCGGACAGCTCGAACACCGGGGTTTCCACCGGCAGGAACCCGAACCGCTCGTAGTTGCGGCGGATGACGTCCAGCATGCGCTGGAACGCGATCTGCTCACGCGGCAGCAATTCCATGATGCCGGGCGGCGTACGGGGCTTGATCACTTGCGGGACTCCTGCGGAAACGGGGGGATGAGCGAGCGGCATATTCTAGCCGCTGCCAGCGCAACGAGCCGCATCCGGGCAGCGGGACCGGGCCAATGGCGGCATGACGTATCATAGGCAGGTCCCGCTTGCTGACCTGACATGACCCGGCCCCACTCCGGTACCGCGCTTTCCGCTGTTGAAGACCCCGCCGCCCCCGGTTGCTCGCCCCTGCGCGACTGCCTGCATTGCTCGGTACGGCATCTGGCGGTCTGTTCGGCGCTGTCGCCGGATGAAGTGCAGGCGCTGGAACGCGTCACCGTCTCCCAGGCACTGCCGCTGGGGTCCACCCTGGCCCGTGCCGGTGAGCCACGCCAACATGTCTATACGATTACCGCCGGTGCGCTGCGCCTGGTCCGCACGCTGGCCGATGGCCGTCGCCAGATCAGCGGCTTCGTGCTGCCTGGCGACTTCCTGGGCTTGAGCGGCAGCGATCACCACCGCTACGACATCGAGGCCATCGCCGACAGCCGGGTCTGCCGCGTGGCGCTGCCGCAGATGAAGGACCTGCGCTCGCGCTTCCCGCATCTGGAGCGCAAGCTGCTGCAGCGCGCCTGCCAGGAGCTGGATGCCGCACAGGATGCCGCGATGGCGCTGGGCCGGCTGCAGCCGGCCGAGAAGGTCGCCGATTTCCTGCTGCGGCTGGCCGCGCGTGAAGCGCTGCTCGGTGAGCCGGGGCTGCGCGTGACCCTGCCGATGGGCCGCGGTGACATCGCCGACCATCTCGGCCTGACCATGGAAACCGTCAGCCGCACCTTCACCAAGCTGCGCCAGCAGGGCCTGATCGCCCTGCCCCATCTGAATACCGTCGAGATCCTGGACGGAGCCGGCCTGCAGAAGCTCTCGGCCGACGAGTCGTACTGACCCCGCCTCACCCGCGCAACAGCACCTCACGCAGCGCCCCATACGCCGGTGCGCAGGCTTCGGCCTGCGCGGGCCGCTCCAGCAACGCGGCCAAGGCCGGCGGCACGTCCAGTGCCTGCCCGATCAGCGGTTCCACCACCGACTCGAACTTGGCCGGGTGCGCCGTCGCCGCGACTGCCCAGTGCCCCTGTGCACCCGCGGCGCGCAGGTGCTCCAGGCGCGCCACCGCCGTCGCCGTATGCGGACAGAACACCTCGCCATGCAGATCATGGCGCCGCTTGATCAGTTCGCGGATGGCCGCGTCATCGATCGCCTCCGCGCTGAACGCAGCGCGCAGTGCCACATCGTCGTCGTTGTAAAGCCAGCGCAGCCGCTCGAAGTTGCTCGGTGCGCCCACGTCCATCGCATTGGCGATGGTGGCGACGCTGGTCTGTGCCTGGTAGGCCTCGCCGTGGAAGTAGCGCGGCAGCACGTCGTTGGCATTGGTCGCCAGCGCAATCTGCCCCAATGGCAGGCCCATCGCCCGCGCCAGGATCGCCGCCATCGCATTGCCGAGGTTGCCGGTTGGGATCACCAGGTTGAGCACGTGCCCGGTCTGTGCCTGATGGATCAGCGCGGCGTGTGCGTAGTAGCTCATCTGGGGCAGCCAGCGGCCCAGGCTGATGCTGTTGGCCGAGCTCAACGGCACCGCGTCCTGCAGCTCGCGATCGCCCAGCGCCTGTTTCACCATCGACTGGCAATCATCGAACGATCCAGCAACGCGCAGTGTGTGGATGTTGTCGCCGAAGCACCCCAGCTGATGCGCCTGACGCGGCGAAACCCGGCCGTCCGGGTACAACACCACTACCCGGATCCCCGGCTGCCGGTGGAAGGCCGCGGCGACGGCCGCGCCGGTGTCGCCGGAGGTGGCGACCACGATCGTCAGCGGACGCTCCCGGCCTTCCTGAAGACGGGCCAGACACGCTGCGAGGAAGCGCGCACCGAAGTCCTTGAACGCAGCCGTCGGCCCATGGAACAGCTCCAGCACATGGTCATCGGCGGTCGCCAGGGGGCGCAGTGGCGCTTCGAAGTTGAAGGCCTGCTCGCAGAGTTCAGGTAGCACCTGCTCCAGGGCATCGTCATGGAAATACGGTGCCAGCACGGCTGCAGCCGTCTGCGCGAAAGAACCCTGCGCCGACCAGTGCTGGAGGCGCGGGCGGTGTTCGGGAACATACAGGCCCCCATCCGGGGCAAGACCCGCGGCAAGCGCCTGGCTGAGCGAGGTAGCGGGAGCAGCGTGACGCGTGGAAACGAACTTCATCGGACATCCCAAAGTAGAAAGAGTGGACGCGTCACAGCAAGCGCGCGGCGGGCGCATTCAAGGGCGACACCCAGGCCTGGCTGTCCAAGCCGGCCTCGGCAAATGCCTTTTGCACGGCCGCCTGCGTGGCAAGGGCCGCATCACGCTGCTCGAACCAGGCAAACACGCTCGGCCCTGCGCCGGAAATACTGGCGCCCATCGCCCCGCCCGCCAGTGCCGCATCGCGCGCGGCGGCGAACCCGGTGATCAGACCGGCACGGCGCGGCTCGACCAGCACATCACGCAGCCCGGCACGGATCAGCGAGGCATCGCCGGTGTAGCAGCCACTGAGCACCAGCGCCAGATTCGCGCTCTGCGCGACGAACTCGCCCAACGCGTAATGCCCCTGCAGCGCGGCGCGCGCGCGGCGGGTCTCCAGCACGGCATCGGGATGCACCAGCAGGCTGTGCCAGGCCGCCGGGACCGGCACCGGCACCAAGCGATCCACTGTGCTCAGTACGAGGCCGCCCAGCAGCATCGGCCCGAGGTTGTCGCCATGGCGGCCACCGCTGGCCACCGCCTCGCCGGTCAACGCGAACGGATACAGCGCCTCGCGCGACAATGGCTGCGGCAACAGCGCATTGGCCGCGACCAGCGCCGCCACGCACGACGCGGCCGAACCGCCCATGCCCGAGCCCAGCGCGATGCCCTTGTCGATCTCAACCTCAAAGCCGAACGGCAGATCCAGCGCGGTATGCAGCGCGATCAACGCCGCGCCGGCCGTGTTGTCCTCGGCCACCAACGGCAGGTCCACCGTGGTGCCTCGGATCGCCCGGATCTGCACCACGCGCGCTTCAATGCGCCGCACCGTCACGGTATCGCCAACGCCCTCGATGGCGTGCCCAAGGATGTCGAACCCGACCCCCACGTTGCCGACCGAGGCCGGCGCAAACGCGCGTGCTTCCGTCATGCCGCCCTCACTCACAGACGTGCTCCTTCACCCACCGCCACGCGCAGCACATCGGCGAACACACCGGCGGCGGTCACCTCCGGCCCCGCGCCCGGTCCCTGCACCACCAGCGGGTTGTCGCAGTAGCGACGCGTAGTGAACTGCACGACGTTGTCGGTCAGGCGCAGGTTCGCGAAGGCATGCCCGACCGGCAGCGCAACCAGGCCGACTTCAGCTCCGTCCGGCGTGAGGCGCGCCACATAGCGCAGCACGGCGCCGTCAGCTTTGGCGACTGCCAAACGCTCGGCGAACACCGCATCGATCTGCGGCAGGCCTGCCATGAAGTCGTCCACGCTGGCCTGGCGCAGCGCCTCAGGCACCAGGCTTTCCACGCGCACCTGCTCCAGGCTGAGCTCACGGCCCGCCTCACGCGCCAGGATCACCAGCTTGCGCGCGACATCCACGCCGGAGAGGTCATCACGCGGGTCCGGCTCGGTATAGCCCATGCCACGCGCCTGGCTGACCAGCTCGGAGAACGGCACCTGGCCGTCGTACTTGTTGAACAGCCACGCCAGCGTGCCGGAGAAGATGCCGTCGATCGCCAGCACCTCATCGCCGGTATCGACCAGGTCGCGCAGCGTGGTGATCACCGGCAAGCCGGCACCGACCGTGGCTTCATAGCGGAATCGCGCGCCACTGCCGGCCGCTGCCTCGCGGATGGCGTGATAGCGCTCCAGCGGACCGGCACCGGCCTGTTTGTTCGGGGTGACCACATGGATGCCTGCGGCCAGCCAGCCGGCATAGCGGTCGGCCACGTCGGCACTGCCGCTGCAATCGATGATCAGCGCGTGCGGCAGATGGGCGGAGAGCAGATGTTCGGTGAACGCCTCCAGATCACTCGGCTGCGCCGGGCCGGACAGCGCCGCGCGCCAGTCACCCTTCAGGCCGCGCTCGTCCAGCACCATGCGCGTGCGCGAGGCGACCGCGCGCAGACGCAGATCCACATTGGCACGGCCGAGCAGCTGCACCTGGGCCGCCTGAAGCTGATCGAGCAGCGCCGCACCCACATTGCCCGGGCCGATCACACCGACCGAGAACGTCTGCGGCGACAGCCAGAACCCGGCATGTGCCGCGCGCAGGGCCTTGGTCGCATGACGGCTGTCCACCGCCACCGAGATGTTGCGCTCCGACGAGCCCTGCGCGATCGCCAGGATGTTCACCTGCGCGCGGCCCAGCGACTCGAACAGGCGCGCGGCCACGCCGGGCTGGCCGGCCATGCCATCGCCCACGGCGGCCAGCACGCTCACGTTGTCGGTCAACTGCACACGCTGCACCTGGCCCAGGCTCAGCTCATGCGCAAAGGCCTGCAGCAGCGACTCGCGCGCCCGCACGGCCTCGGCCTGCTTCACCACGCAGCAGATCGAGTGCTCGGACGAGCCCTGCGAGATCATCACTACCGACACATGCGCATTGCGCAGCGCCGCGAACACACGCTCGGCCGTGCCGGGCACGCCGATCAGGCCAGTGCCTTCCAGGTTGATCACGGCCAGGTCCGGACTCAGGGTCAAGCCCTTGATCGGGCCGGACGCAGTACGATCGGCGGTGATGCGCGTGCCCGGATGGTCCGGATGGAAGGTGTTGCGGATGATGATCGGCAGGCCGCGCTCGATCGCTGGCGACATCGTCTGCGGGTGCACCACTTTGGCGCCGAAATACGCCAACTCGCAGGCTTCGTCGTAGCTCAGCGCTTCCAGCTGGACCGCCTCGGGCACCACCCGCGGGTCGGCCGAGAGTACGCCGTCCACGTCGGTCCAGATGTGCAGCTCATCGGCGTTGAACAACGCGGCGAAGATCGCGCCGGAGTAGTCGCTGCCGTTGCGGCCCAGCGTGGTGATGCGGTCCTGGCGGTCGCGGGCGACAAAACCGGTCGCCACGATGCGCGATTGCGGATGCTGCAGGCGCCACTGGGCCAGACGCTCTGCGCTGCGCACCCAGTCCACGTCCACGCCCAGTTCGCCGCGCTCGATCACCAGCACATCGCGCGCGTCCAGCACCGCGCAGTCTTCGCCCAGCGTCTGCAGGTACTTGCCCAGCAACTGAGCCGAGTACACCTCCCCCATGCCCTGCACGCGATCCAGCACTTCGGTGGGCAGGCCGCCGATCACCGCCAGCGCACCCAGCACCTCGGCCAACTGGTCGAAGCGCTGGTCCAACCACTCCACCGTTGCCCCGGCGTGTTCGCCCAACAAGGCAACCGCCGCACCGCGGTGGCGTGCCCGCAACGCGTGCCACTGCTCGCGCCAGGCCGAGCCATCTTCCGCCGCCAACGTGGCCACGCCGATCAGCGCATCGGTGACGCCCTTCATGGCCGAGACCACGGTGACCTGCATTGCTTCCTCGCGCGCCAGCAGCAACTGCGCGACATGGCGATAACGCTCGGCATCGGCCACCGAGGTGCCGCCGAACTTATGGACCACGGTGGTCACGCCGGCCCGCGCGGCGACGGAGACGGCGGGCTGGGCGGAGGGTGGAGCGGAAGCGGCGACAGAAGACATGCTGACCTCGATGGGAGGCCCCGCGTCACATCAGGTTTGAGAGTTTCCCCCGCCACCTGATCTGGGTGCGGGGCCGTGGTTTTCGGAAATTACGCGAAGACGACGGGCCGCACCGGGCGAGTGGTGGCGGTGGTAATGATGGTGGTACCGGTCGACACGGCCTGGCCGCCCGCGGAGGCGGGAAGGAGCAGGCTGACGTGGGCGGCGGGGGTGACCATGGGCCAAGAAAACTACGCCACCGCCCTGCTTGTCAAGTGCTGCGCTGCAAAAGATGGCGGCACGTAAACCGCTGCGATCGTCGGCCAAAAAGTTGCGAATGACACCATCCAGACAGCACAACGCCTGCCCTACCCCACATGCTCGGCCACCGCCGCAGGTGGCCGATGCGCGTGCGCACACATCAGCACGCCCGACACCAGGCACACGATGGCAACCGTCTCCATCAGCGTCGGCCAGCGCTGCTGCCAGGCAAAGCCGTACAACAGCGCGAACAGCGTTTCGAAAACAATCATCTGGCCGGTCAGGGTCAGCGGCAGGTTGCGGCTGGCCCGGTTCCAGCACGCGTTGCCGAGCACCGAGGCGACCACCGCCACACCCGCACTGATCAGCCAGAAATTGAGCCACTCGCCCGGCGGATGCACGGTCGCACTGGTCAGGAACGCACTCGGCACCAGTACGAGGGCGAGCGCGCCGGTGGTGATGCCGGTCAGCAGCGACCAGTCATGGCCGGACAGATCCGGGCGGCGTGCCAGCCAGCGGCTGTTGCCGATGGAATACACCGCCCAGGACAACAGTGCACCGACCGCGCACAGCAGCCCGAGCAAGCGGCGCCCGGCCGAGCCCTGCGCGTGTTCGGCCATCAAGGCTTCATAGCCCACCAACGCCACGCCGAGCAGGCACAGCAGCAGCGCCGGGGCCAGGCGTCGCAGTGGCACCGCCCCTTCCTCGCGTACACCCGCCAGGGTCACCACGACCGGGATCAACCCCACGATCAGCGAGGCGGCCGCACCACCGGCCCACTGCACCGCATTGGCCAGCAGCAGGAAGTACACCAGGTTGCCGGCCAGGCTCAGCCATAACAGGCCACGCCACTCAGGCCAGCCGAGCCGATCCTTGAGCTGGCGCCAGCGCGGTGCCAGCAGCACGACAGCAATCAGGCCGTAGACCAGATAGCGCCCCGCCGAGAGCTGCACCGCATTGAAGCTGTGCAGCATCGCCGGGGCCAGGAACACCACGCCCCATAGCGCGCCGGCGGCAACGCCGTTGGCGATGCCCACTCCCATCGATCGTTTCATTGCGGCTCGTGCGTGTGTATTGGCCGCGCAGTGTAGGAGCAGCGCGCCACGACGTCTTGACCGAGGCTACTGCCTGCGGAAGGCCTGCGGGGTCAGCCCGGTTTCCCGGCGCAGGGCACGGGTCAGCGCACTGTGCTCGGAGTACCCGGCATCCAGCGCGATGGCAGCGATGCTGTCGGTGCTGGTGAGCAGCCGGTGCTTGGCCCAGCGCAACCGGCATGCACTCAGCCAGGCCTGCGGTGGCACCCCGAATTCCTGGACGAAGGCCGCGTGCAGGCGACTGCCGCTGATGCCGACCAGTGCCGCCATGCGGGCCACGTTCCAGTCCGCCCCCGGATTGGCCGACAGCCGGGTGCACAGTGCATGCAGGCGTGCCGCGCTGCCGGCAGGTGCGTATTGCTGAAGCAGGGTCGCCAGCAGATCGTCACTGCCGTGCGCGGGCGCACCGGCCAGGCGCTGGCGCAGCCCCTTCGGCAATGCCAGCCAGCGTTGGCGACGCAGATGTTCGAGGGTGTGGTCATCAATCACGCCCGCCGGGCAATCGACGATCAACATCAGATGATCGCCATCGCCGGTCTGGGCATGTCCTTCGCCGGGCGCGACGAAGGCCCCCTGCAGCACATCCAGGCGGCCGCCCACTGCGTCGAGCTCGACATCCAGATCGCCGCGCAGCGGCAGGATCCATTGCGCAAAGTCATGCCGGTCCACATCGCTGGACGTTCCGTAACACCGCAGGTGGCAGGCGCTGGCGTGCATGCCGATAGTCTGCGCGCAGGGCGAAGGGCGCTGCAAGCTGCGCATCCGCGTACCATGGCAGCCGACCCGTACAACATGGAGCGTTCGCCGTGGCCTGCAGCATCGTCCCCTTGAGTGATCGCCCCGACCTGTTGCCGGTCATCGCCGCATGGTATTTCCAGGAATGGGGCAGCCATGTTGCTGGACTCACCTTGCTGGACGAGCAGCAACGGTTGGAGATCTTCCTCCAGGACGATGAGCTGCCCCTGCTGCTTGTGGCACTGGAGGGCGAGGTCCCCGTCGCTGCCGCGCAGCTCAAATTCCATGAGCGCACGGAGCGCCCCGAACGCCTGCATTGGCTGGGGGGCGTCTATGTCCACCCGGACCATCGCGGCCGCGGCTTGGCCGAGACGGTCATTGCGGAACTGCTGGCGCGCGGCAGGGCCCTTGGTGTGCGGGACATCTACCTGCAGACCGAAGCCGATGATGGCGGCCTGTATCGCCGGCTGGGTTGGTCGCCGCTGGAATCGCTGCAGCATGCCGCAGGCATGCCGGTCCGGATCATGGTCCGCAGCGTGGCCGCCGACCGCGTCGACTGAACACGCGGTCGCAGGACGTTGGATCGATAATGAATGCGATGCCGTTGAACGGCGTCAGCGGAAGCGCACCGGCTGCGGCGCCGGGCGGTCGGCCAGCGATCCCAGGGTAAAGGTGTAGCCAGCCTCTTCCAGCAGCTTGCGCATGCGCAGTTCCGCACGCTTGGGATAGGCCAGCGACGTCGGTGCGTGCAGCGCATAGGAGGTGGACTTGCCGGGCAGCGTTTCGCGCGTCACCGAGGACTGATTGGTCTCGCACGCGTTGGCCCACAGGTCCATCAGCACCTTCGGGCCGATGGATTGATTGTTGCTGAGACGAAGCGTCAGCCAACGCATGTGTTCCATGTCAAATCCAAGCGGCTCTTTGTCCCGAGTATGCACCAAATCCCCGGTGACCGTTCGCTGCCGTCTGGATGCGATTCCGCCTAGCGCTTGCCCCGTACAAACGAACAGCCCCGGCGGGGCCGGGGCTGTTCTGTGTACCGCTTCAGGGAGCAAGGCGGTGGCGACCGTGGGGAATCGCCGCCGCCTCGCAGGTCTGAAACTCAGTGCTTCATGGCGTGCTTGCGGTCGCGCATCACGGCATGGCATTCCTGCACCTGCGGCAGCAGACGCTGGACTTCCTGGCGCGCGGCCGGCGAGGTGTCGGCGTCGGTCAGGGTGTCCTTGAACGCCTTCAGCAGGCGATCTTCGGATTCTTCCAGCTCGGCCACGTAGCCGTACTGCTTGTCGCCCAGGGTGGCGCGCACTTTGCCGTAGAACTGCTGCATGGAACCGACGAAGGTGCCATGGTCGGCCGGCTTGCCACCGGCGGCGACAACGGTGGCGCTCAGAGAGCGGACGATCTCATTCTTGACACCGGCGATACGGGTGAAGAGCGCCGCCAACTCGGCATCTTCGACCTTGCCTGCGGCCTCGGTGTAGAACTCCTGGCCATCGCGGGCGATTTCGATCAGGTCGTTCAAGTTATGCGCGGTCTTCGATTCGGTATTCACTGCGATGTACTCCTGTTGGTCCGGTTTGACCCGTGTGTTGTTGTCGGGGTGAGTCGACTTTTCCGCATCGGCCATGAAGTCGGCGTGACACTCAAATACCAGTGTTCAGCGACCTCAACGCGCTGCGCGATAGATGTGCACGGCGCGTCGTCGAGGTGCGAAATGCGTGTTACTTCCTTCAGCGCGCCAGCAACGAAATGGGGACGATGTCGCTCACCACATCGTCCGCCACGAAGCCCACACGCTGTTCCAGGCGGCGCAGAAAATCACTGAAACCATGCGGTGCACGCGCGTGCCGGCGCGCGCTGGTCATCACGAGTGGACTGGCGAGCCGGGCCACCCGCATGCCGGCCCCGTGCATCGCCTGGATGAGCGCGACGTCCTCACCCGTGGCCAGCGGCGCGAAGCCGCCGGACTGCCGATACGCCACCGCGCTGAAGCCCATGTTCGCGCCGTGTACGTGCGGGTGCCCGTCCACGGCATGCTCGCCCTGCAGGAACTGCTCGCGCACGGCCTGCGGGTAGTCCAACCAGTCGCCCACCGCCACCACGCCACAAAAAGCGCTCGCACCACACTGCAGCTGGCGCGCAAGCCAATCCGGCGGGACCACGCTGTCTGCATCGGTGCAGCCGATCCAGCGCGCACCCAGCGCCAACGCGCGCTCACTCGCTGCCGCACGCGCGACACCCACACACCCGGCGTCAACGCTGACCATCTCTACGCCCATGCGCTGGCAGATCCAGCCCGTCGCATCACTGCAGCGATCCAGCGCCACCACGATCACCACGGGCTCATCGCGCAGGGCCGGATGCAGCGCCGCCACCTGCAGCGACTGAAGGCAGGCCGCGATCAGCTGTTCTTCGTTGTGCGCGGGAAGGGTCACGGCGATCATCGCAGGCCCTCGCGTTCGGCCACCGAGGTTGTATCGGCCGACCAGCCTTCCAGCAGCATGTCCTCGTCGCGGTACGAGAACAGGCGTGGCAGGCTGTCATCAAACTGCGCGTGTACGAACGCGGCGCTGCAGCGCGCCTGCTCGAACGGCACGCGCCAATGGCAGGCGATCACTACGCCCTGCGGCGTGAGCGATTGGACCACCTGCGCCGCCAGCTGACGCATATCGTCTTGTGAGAGGTAGTAACCCATTTCTCCGAGCACGATCAGATCGAACACGCCTGCTGGCCAGTCCTGTGGATGACGGGCCTGCTCGATGGAGACGTGCGCGTGGCGTCGGGTGATCGCGCGCGCCGCCGCGACGGCGCCTTCGCTCAGATCAGTGGCGAGCAAGTGATCGCAGCGCTCGGCCAAGGCCGCTGTCAGCACCCCGTTGGAACAGCCCAACTCCCAGCCACGGGCAACGCGCTCGCGCGGCAGACTGGCCAAGGTGAGCGCACGCTTGCGCTGCTCATACCAGCGGGTGCGGTACTGGAAGGGATCCTCTTCCTCGTACAGCGCATTGAAATAGGCGACATCGCTCATCCGATCACTACCTCGTAATTGCGTTCGAACCGCTGCAGCACTGTGGCAGGCAGGATGGGCTCGCACTCCAAGCCCTCCACCGCACCGGTCTGGGTCACGAATTGCCGGATCGCATCACGCTTGCGATCCACCAGGGCGTCATCCAGCGCATAGCGCCTGGCCGATGCCCAGGCCGTCGCTGCCGCCGCCGGATCCAGCCAATGCCAGCCCCACACGGGGTATTCCTTCACGGCGGCGCCACGCGCGGCGCAGGCCTGCACGCAGGCACGCGCGACTGCGTCATGGTCCGGATGTCCATCGAAGCGCCAGGGTGCCAACACCAGATCCTCCGGCTGCAGCAGGCCCGCCAACTGCTCGCCAATCCATGCCTCGCTGGCTGTCACCGCGCCATCGCCGATGTGCCAAGCGATCCGCGCCGCACTCGCCAAGCCCAGGCAACGCAGCGCGTCGTCCAACTCAGCGGCACGGGCCACGCGCAGCCGCTCGGGCGACCACGCAGGGTGATCGGGATAGCAGGCCTCGCCGTCCGTCACCGAGATCACCGTGACGGGCAGCCCCGCCTGGTGCGCAAGCGCCATCAGGCCACCGCAGGACAGCACTTCATCGTCGGGATGCGGCGACACCACCACCAGCCGTCGCGCATCGCCGAACAGCGTCGCAGCGGACCCAAACGGCAGTGTCTGCAACCACGGCGAAGCCGCCCACTGCGCTTCGGTTACACCGCCGCCTTCAATCTGACGATTCACAGCGTCCACGTACGCCCCTCGCGGTGCATCAGATTGCCGAGGTGCTGCCAATCGCGGTCGGCGTGGCTCTGGCGGATGAAGACCGTCAGGTCGGCCCAGCGCAGGGCGTGCGCCGAGTCCATGCACATGGGGCCTGGCCCCAGCGCCCTGCCCACCCGATCCAGCGTCAGGGTGGCGGCGCGCTCCACGGCGCTGCGCGCCCGCACGATCTCGCGCTGATGGGGTTTGTCGGGCTGCGCATCGATCAGCGCGGCCAACTCGCGCAGCAGGGAGGCGCACGGTGACAGCGCCAAGTCGATCTCACCGAGCAGGCCGGATGCCGTGCCCGGTTCGTCGGCACGCGCGTTCTGCAGCAGCGGCTCGGCCAGGGCACTGGCCCCGCCAAACCAACAGGCCGCGATACCCGCGCCGCCATGCCAGAAGCCGGGGCGCTGCAGATAAGCGTCCGCCGCACCGACCTCGACGGCCGGCACTTGGTCGAAGCGTGCCGTCCCACTCGGGACCCGCCCCATGCCCGTCGCTTGCCATGTCTTCGGCAAGAAACTCACGTTGGCGCGGCGTACCGGCACCAGAAACAGCCGCGAGCGCCCGTCATCGCGCACCGTCACCAGCGCATGGTCCACCCAGCCGGCGCCGGAGCACCACGGCTTGTCACCGGACAGCGTG
>Ga0247813_10002547_pt1 | contig 12362 bp, 14 predicted proteins | sample UWRJL169409C1_FD_180719 | JGI IMG/M metagenome (GOLD analysis project Ga0247813, IMG submission 180719) | Plant litter microbial communities from Arlington Agricultural Research Station in Wisconsin, United States - UWRJ-L169-409C-1 | ecosystem: Environmental > Terrestrial > Plant litter >... | reverse complement strand
GTGGTCAAATCCTGTCCCCAATATTGTACATTGAACTACACATTTTAGTTCTAAATTTAGAAAGTTATTAATTGTTTGATCGCGATCTTTACTGTCCATACCACTATAAACTGCCTTACACTTGTTGTACAGTTTTTCTATTTTCTGAGCATCGCTTATAAATGGGACAAAAAGTAATATTGATTTCCTCCGCTCTTTTACTAGTGCTTTTATTATCTCTACGCACCTTTTAGTTATATCATTTGTTTCTGAAAACTTTTTAAGAGAGTCATCCGTGTATTCTGTACCTGAACCGTTTAAAACTAAATCGCTTTCATCTATATCTTTAACGTCATAAATAAGTGGACTCCAATACCCTTGTGCCACCCCCTCCTGAATCTGCACAACGTCCTCTATGGAGCTGTAAATACAGTCTCTGTCTCTATTCATCATCTTAAGTTCAGTACCTGACATTCCTTGCTTTAATCTTAAAGGTGTGGCTGTAGTACCTATGAGCTTGCAATTTTTAATATCTTTTACAAACTTATCTAACTGTGAACCTTTCTTACTCCCTTTATCACATTCGTCTACTAATATGACAACGTCTTTATCTTTAAAGAATTCAATTTGTTTTACTAAAGTACCTATTGTAGCAAAAGTTATTTTACCAACGTCTTTTGACCCTAAGGAGGCAGAACATAAATGAGCATCGGCACCATAAGATATAAATTTATCGTAGTTCTGTTTAAGTAGCTCTTTACTTGTAGTAACATTAATAAAGTACTTTTCAGGAAATTTAGATGCTACATTAGCTATTACTAAACTTTTACCAAAAGATGTAAAATAAACAAAAATACCTTTCTTTGTGGTTTTACTGTTAACGAACTTAACCATTTTATCAACAGCCTCTTCTTGTCTTGGTCTTAATATATATTTCATTTATTTACTCGTTATAAAGTTTATTCCGCTTTCGGAATATTGTATCTTAATTTTTTTAAGGTCTTGATTAATTTTTGAATATATAGTTATAACATTATTCATAAATTTCACATCGTCGGCAAATACTACTATATAAGTCTTATTTATATATTCTTCATAAGAAGCTATAACCGTTATTGGTACAAGAACAGCCTCTTTTTTAAAATCTCCTTCTATTTGTAAGAAAAATATAGGTCTCTTAATTATCATAGTTATTATATATTGACAAATATACTATTTTTTATTTTTATATGCAAGATTTTTATCTTTTATTTTGGTTTTCAACGACTTATAATGTTTTTCTATTGTCTTTATATTATGTCCAGAGCAGTCGGATAAAGAGTGTTGCGTTATTTTACCTCTTAAGATAAAGTCCCAACTATCTATAAATTGATTTAAACTTTCCAAAGTATTATTCCTATTACACTCATGTATTCTGTATATATTAATTCTTCTTTTTTCAGTAGTTGTTAATTTATAGTCAGGATTGTAAATAAATCTTCTTTTACTGTTAGGTTTTATTTTAAACTCCGTTATTCTAAATACGCTATCTATTATTTCATTTAAATCATTATCTTCAAGAGGTGGTTTTAGTTTATTTACATTTACACTATTTAATAAAGAAAAACACTCATTTTTACTTATTTGAGGATTTAAAGCCTTTAGGTAATAGCATATATAATTTAAAGTTTTGTTTCTCCATCCTACTTCAACATCTTTGAAAGGAAAACTTATTTTAAAGTATTCTATTTTATCCTTACCAAAGTCTTTCATCACCTCTCCTTCAAAGTCAATATTATCAATGAAGTCAGAAATATTATCAAATCTTGTTTCCCCCCCATTATATTCGTTACAATAAGTTATATTAGAGATATTATTATAATGGGGGTTATTTAGTTTACTATCTATAAATAGGAAGTAGGTATGATTAGCGTTATAGTAAGCTCCTAAGTCATAGCTCACCACGGTTAGTCTATCTATTGATATAGCCGCCTCATCAACTTTAATATCCAACTCCGAAGCCACCTGTAGTGTTACTGCCTTAATATTCTCTTTAGTAACACCTACCACACCTACTATAATTGTGTAACCCTTACCTGAGAAGGATTTACAGTAGAATACTACAGAAGGATGGTCAAGTTCTATACTTTCCACGTTGTCAACATCTATGTATAGATAACCTGTAGGAACTGTTGCATTTTTATTGTTAATATAACCATTGAACTGAAAAGCAGAAGTGAAACAAGGCATTATAGCTTTTATCTCATCTTGCTCTTTAGACTTTCTTTCATATTGACGAGCCGTCTCAATCAATATTTTTTGATTGTATTCTGGATTTACCACCCTATCAAAAAGCTGAGCCATAGAGATAGATCCTGTAACTCTTCTTTTACTCCAATTTTCTATTAGTTGAACCATTATAAAATGAAAAGTCCTCTATCAGCCTAAAACCATATTGGGGAAGATGGGTTCTGTAGCTTCAAGAGGATACTCTTTATTTTAAATATTATGTTTTTATTATCTCAGGCCTTCCCTCTCCCGAGAAATAAAAGTATTTGCAAATTAGTTTTGATTAGCGGCTCAAAACGATAAAAGCCTGAACGTTGTTTAAGTCAGCTAAAAGCATCTACAACATCTGAGTACAAATATAATATTTTAAATTCACTTGCGCAAATATATAAACTAAATATTAATAATATCTTCTGGTTTTTCTGTGGCGGGATGAGACTCAAACAAACAGCCAAAAAATATTTCAAGTAGTTTAGCTTGCTTACGAATAGATATTTCCTCTAAAGAAAAATAATACTCTTCAAACATCTTAAACACCATATTATCCCAAAAATCCTGATTTTGAGCTATATAATTTCTATTAATCACTATTTTACTTATGTTGTCAAGGAGTGTTTCATAATACTCCACCTGACCTAATTTTTCTGACATGTTTTTCTAGTTTTTCTTCGCTGCAAATATATAAACAAAACAGTTAACAGAAAAAAGTATAAACTCATACAAAATAAATAGTTATTAAACAAAAAATTTAACATAAAAAATTTGGTTTATATTTATTAATATATTATATTTGCAAAGCTATGACTGATAAGCATTATTTATCCTTTGTTAAAAGGGCGAGAGATATACTGTTTTGGCAGGGTTTGGAACAAGTTGAAATCCGCGAAGACAGGTATTTACATTTAAGACAGCTTAATGAAGATATTTATATTCCGCTGTTCTACATAGGATTTATTAATATATATTATGTTTATAACGGCGAGATACAGGATGTATTTAGAAGTAGTAGCAGATTTGCAATAAATGCTTCAAAACAGTTTAAAAAATTCCACGAACAAAGAAATTTTAGAAAAGTATTATCAAATGACAGTGAGTTACAAGCCAGTTTTTAAGAAAAGAGAAGTAGTGGTAGCATATCCAGAGAAAAAAGGAATTGATTTAGGAACAGATAAGCCGCAAGAAATAGTAGCAGAAGTTCTTTATGTCGGCTCAGAAACAACTATGTACGAAGTGGGAGATAAAATTCTTTTTTCATTTCTTAAAGGATTTGGAAAAGAGATTGAATATTTCGGCGAAAAGTTATTAAGAATAGAGAATGAAACACAAGTTATCTGTCAAGTAGTAGAGCAAGAATAATGAGTAATGAAACAAGAGCCTATAAAGTAGAATTTAAGTATAAGAACAGATTGCATCTTATAGATACTATAATATACCTATTTTCAAAAACAGTATTGGAACTTGAAGAAGAGCTAACTAAGCAGGAAATTGATATTTTAAAAGTGTACCTTATACATGGTTACAGTCCCGAAGTTAAAAAAGGTATTCTTGTAGATTTAAAAATGAATGCTCCAACGCTAAACACAAACAACTGTAAACTGCAAAAGAAAGGCTTTTTAAGACCTCATCCAACAAGCGGTAGACTAAAGCTAGTTACAGAAGATTTGATAAAGCTTAGAGACTGTTTTATAAATGAAGGAGAGAAGAATTTATTTTTAGTACATTTTGTTAAAGGATGAAGTATTCAGAGAAATTTTATGACAAGAGCGATTTAATTAAAGCTTATGCCGCCAAAAGAAAAAACCTGTCAGAAAGAGAAGTTGAAGATCTATTAAACTCTTTGATAAAGTTTATTCAAAAAGATATTAAGACAGAAAACAACTATGCCTACCATTTAAGAAGAATAGGAACAATTTACAAGAAATTTGAAGATGAATTAGATGATAAGTCAGTACATACAGATAATGAACGCCTTGACAATATGATGTTTGACGTAATGTTTCAAAAATACAGACACCCTCTTCTCACAGAAAAAAGAGTAGAACAAGATAAAGAAGAATTACAATGCTGGCAAAACTCTGGACAATAATAAAAAGCCGTTTTAAAAAAGAAACAGGAGAAGCGTGGATAACAGCCAGACGAGAAGTTTGTTTACAATGTCCACTACACTTAAATGATACTTCTGAGCGAACTTTAAAGCAAAAAGCATATAAGTGGCTAGCTGATTTTTATACGTGGCTCACAAGGTCTGAAAACGAAGAATTAGGGCAATGCTCGATTTGTGGGTGTACTACCTACCATATGACGAGGCAGGAAGAAATAGAGTGCAGTTCAAAAGAAGAATACGGAATAGATTATTGGAAAAGTATTCAGATACAAAAAACGGAAAAACAATATAATGGAAATAATCAATTTAACACCTGAAACACCCTTAGAAGATAAGGTTTATAATTTTGGCAAAATAAAAAAAGGAACTCAAAGAACAGTTAAAGTACAACTAACAAACGCTATTCACAGTTCAGTTAGAGTAAGCTGCGGTTCATGCACAAAAGCTGTAGCCACGCAAAATGGTAATAACGTAGAAATAGAAATAACTTATAAAGGACTTTCTATAGGAACCTTTGATAAAGCAGTTACAGAAACTCTAATAGACGGACAAAACATAGTAATTAAATTAAAAGGAACAGTAGTATAATGAATTATAAAGGCTCCATAGTGAATCAAGTATTCGCCGCAATAGAAAAAAAACCAAACCTAACAATAGGAGAACTGCTATATAGTTTTCTAAATAAAAAAAGACTGGGTAAAAACTTTGTAGAAGCTACAGATGAAGAAATATACACTTCTTTAGAAAACTTCCTATATGAACAAGAAGATGAAGACGAGCCTTATGATGAAGTTAGTTTTGAATTTTGGGTGGCGCAAAAAGAAATAGTAAAAGAATAATGAAAGAAATACTACAGAACAATTTTGAAGTGGCTTATAAAGAGTTTAAGGAGTATGAAACTTTCCTTAAAAACGCCGCGCCAAAAATAAAAGAAAGCAGAGAACAATTTGTACAATTCTCACAAGAAAACAATGACAATACAGCTCTTCTCACAGAGAGATTATTTGAAGACCAAGTAATACCCACTTATTACCAGAACGACCTTCTAAAGCTACAGAATAAGGTTATAACAGTGTTTGAAACAGTGAAAGATGTTTTAGAAATTCCCGCAGAAATAAAAACAGAAGTGGAGGCATTAATCCCGCCAAAACAAATGTATAAAATAACGGCAGGAACAGCAGAAGAAATAGATCCAGAACACAACAGCAAAATAAAAGAAGAAGCCAAGAAATACTATCAGGAAATGTTAGAAAAGATGATGAAGTAATGGCAGAGAATAGTTTTATTCAGACCTTTGCGCGTAAAAATAAACCTCAGTTTCAAAAGTACAAGAAGTATATTCTTGCTAACGATTGGACTGAGGTTTCACCGTCTGTAAACTATGGAGATGAATACTTTAACAATTTATACTCAGAAGACGCTTCCAAAGTAAAGAAAGCTGAAATTGAAAAGTTCTTAAAGGAAAAACTCGCCGCACAAAAAAGTGATATAAAATACAGAGCAGACGAATTCAAACTGCAAAATGACTTAATGCTTAACATTTTAGACCGCGTAAAATACATAACAAATAAAGCACAAGGAGATCATCACTTAAAAGAATTTAAAACATTCATAAAAGAATGCCTTGGAATTATAAAAATACATTCAGACAGAGTAGATGATTATGTAAACAGCGTAGATATTTCTAAAATTGAAAACCAAGAAATAAGAAGCGAAGAAATAAAGCTTACAAAGGAATGTTTTGCAGGCGTTACTAAGATTCAGGATGCGATTACGAGTTTGAATATAAAGGATGATAGCACTGAATCAAATGGAATAGAATTTTTAGGAGGCGTTAAAGCACCTATAAGTATGCACTGGGTTCTATCAGAAATATATCCAGAGATAAATAGAAAACTTACAGCTATGGGAATAGACCCTGAAGCAGAGCCAGATAATAATCTACACATATACAACGAAAAAGCTCCTGTATATAACCCTGCAAAACATTACTTTGAACAGGAAAAAGAAACACTTCAATATTATTTTAAAGAGTTTAAAAAATTAAGAAGCGGTATAAGAATAGATGACTATTACATATCAGGATGGATGTACTACCACATGAATGTATTTGTAACACCTATTCCCCACAAAGTATTCAACGAGGAAAGTAAGATATACGAGAATGTTGATAAAATAATAAACCCTCCATTAAGAGATTCAGACGTAATAATATTTGAAACGCACGAAAAACAGAAAAGAACCAATACCCTATTCATGTTTATCGCCGCAACAAGAAGAGCAGCAAAAACAACTTTAGAATCATCTAAGTTAGGACACGCTGCAACAATAGGAAAAAAAGAATTGTTATGCGCTGGAGGAAGTACTAAAGACCTTAACCAAATTGCTAAGAACTTTAGGACAGATATGCAGTATAAAAACCCTGCTTTTGCGGTGTTTAATGTCGCAAATGATTGGAAAGATCAGGTTCAAATTGGACTAAAATCCAAGAATAACAAAACTTTACTACTTTCAACTCTTAATATTGTTAATACATCTTCTGGTAATGCTGTAGAGATTTTAGCAGGATACACTCCTGATGAGTTCCTTTATGATGAGGCAATGAAAGGAAAGTTCATAGAGGCACTACAAGGTCTTAAACCCGCGTTAAAAGGCTCAGAAGGGCTTATAAGGTGCTTTGGTATAATGTCTGCTACAGGAGGAGATGAAGCGTTAAGTGCAGATGGAGTAACACTGCTAAATGACCCCGAAGGTAATTCCGTCTTACCTATGGATTGGGATTTACTTGAAAGAGGGGTGCCTGAAGAGTTTAGAAGCTGGGAAGAAGACAAAAATAGACCTTTTACAACTTTCATACCTGGTCATATGTGTGTTGATATGCCAAAATTAGATTCTACTCTTGGTGATTATATTGGAAGGCCAGATTCAGAAGCATTAAAAAGAATAAAACTAAGAGTAACAGACTGGGAAAATGCAACAAAACAAATTGAAGAAAATAGAGAGAAACTTTTAGGTAATAAGATTGCTTATAACAAAGAAGTGGTGTATATTCCTACAAAACCCACGGACATATTAGCCTCGGGTAGACAAACGCCTTTTCCCTTGGCTGAAGCTAAAGCACACAGGGATTATTTATTACGCACAGGATTATGGGATAGAAGGAGGGAATTATATAGAGATTCTACAGGTAAAATATGTGCAGAAATATCAACAAAAGATTTAGTAAAGTTTCCACACAAAGGTGGCATAGTTAAGGCACCATTTTTAATATTTGAAGACCTTCCTACAGAAAAACCTAAGTGGGGTACTTATACGGCAGGTTTCGACGATTATGCGACTGATGATAGTTCAACGAGTTCAACGAGTTCTATAATAGTCATCAAAAATCGTATACTTGGAGACCCTTTTAGTGAAAAAATAGTTGCTTCGTTAGCATTTAGACCAGAGCGTCATCAAGAAGTTTATGAAAAGTGGTTATTATTAATGGAAGCTTACAATTTAGAAGGTACTGTTTTTGGAGAGAATTTCAATTACGCTATTAAAGACTATCTTGACAGACTTCATTTAGCAGATAAATACCTTGCGCCAAGTTTAGATTTTTCTCAGACATTCAATATCCCGAATAACCTTAGAAGAAAAACAGGCTGGGATCCGCGAACAACCAAAAAGACATTATTTGATTTATGGGTTGATTATTGTAATCAGAATTTTGAATTTGAGCAAGAAGATGGTAGTATAAAAATAGTTAAAGGAGTTCAAAGGATAGATGATATAGGAGTTTTAGATGAAATAATTGGATGGGGGGAAAACGTTAACGTGGATAAATTAACGTCGTGTCTTGGCGCTTACGGCTATTTGCATTTTTTGAATTCATCACACAGATGGAAAGTAAAAACTGCGGAACAAATGCAAACAAGAAAAAATAACGATATAAGGCCTACAAGAGAAAAGTCATTTTATAGCAACACTCAAAGAGATAGGTCTTTCTACCGAAAAAGATAATTATAGAGTTTATACTTTAGGAAATACCATTTCAAATCCATATATTTGCTCTGTTAATTATTTATTCGAGATTTAGTTAATTTTAAGTACCCCGCCTTTTAGTAGCTCGAATCTGCTATTTGTCGGGATTTTATTTATACATGGGATATATTTACAGGCACATTAGACTTGACACAGGTCAACCTTTCTACATAGGGATGTCAAAAAACACCGAGAATTACAAAAGAGCCTATACTAAAAAGAGTAGAAGCAGAATGTGGACAAATATTGCTAATAAATATGGGTATGAAGTTGAAATAATGTTAGATGATGTTCCAAACGATAAAGTGGAGGACAAAGAGAAGGAATTTATAAAATTGTATGGCAGGCTTGATTTAGGTAACGGTATTTTATGTAATCATACTGGCTGCGAAATAGAGGATAGTGTACACTACTATAAACCTGTTATTGATGATAAAACATTACAAATATTCAAAAATATAAGGCATGCCGCAGATTATATAGACATTCCATATGCTACACTATGGAATTATTTACAAGGAACTGCTATAAATAAAACTAATTTAATACTATTAGAAGATTATAATAAAGGTATAATGTCTAAAGACCTTAAGTCGAACGATAGAAAAATAATAGTTATAGATAAGAACAGTAGAAACACTTTCGACTCTATAACAAAAGCAGCAGAAGAGTATAGTTTAAATGGAAACCATTTGTCCAGAATGCTTAATGGAGATACTTTCAATAAAACAACTTTATTATATCTAAGTGATTATAATAAAGGATTAGATACCAACCATAATTATACAAATAACTCTAACATAAAGAAAGTAATAGATAAATTCAGCGGAGAAATCTACATATCAGCTAGAAAAGCATCAGAAGCTATTGGAATGAATTATACTACATTAGTTGGTAAATTAAATGGAAATTCTCCAAATGAGACACAACTTGTTTATCTTGAAAACTACACCCCTCAACCCTAAATATAACATACAGATTTATAGTTTTTTCTACATAAACTAATTAGTTTATTTTTGTGGTTTAAACTTTATTATGTCAAAGAACGAAGCAGAAGCTTTAAATTATATAGGAATTGGTTTAGGAGACGGGCTAGGAGGTAGTACACTTCCAATCCAGACACTTCCAGCCAGCAAGAAAAAAACTGCTTGGAAGAAAGCTAATCTTGATACTTTAGAAAGAATAGGTATTAAGCAGATACGCAAAAACCTTTCGTACAGTCAATATCGTCGTATGATGGAAGGCACGTTCACTTATGCTGCCGTAGGTCTTGGAGAAGATTTTGACATGCCTTGGTTTGATAAAGAGGTGAGGAAATTAAGAGAAGATAGAGGTATTCCTACATATTTAAAGCACTTTGATTTTATAGGAATTATAGTTAACGCTTTACAAAGTTTATATTCAGATTTTGAAGACCGTTTCTTTATTGACAGCCGCGACGAATATGCAACTAACGAATACATAAGACAAAAGACAGAGCTTCTTCATAAATATGCGCAACAGGTATTTATTCAGGAAGTAAATAAACTGCTTTTAATGCGCGGCATAGATCCAAATAAACAGGATTTTGAAACGCAGGAAGAACAGCAAGCCTACCAACAAACACTACAACAAAACATTCAAGCTCTTACACCCCCTGAGATAGAGCAGTTCATGTCTAAGAACTTTAAAGTGTTAGCTACCGAATGGGCACAAGATACAATAGACGAAGATAACATAAGATTCAGACTTCCTAAAATGGATTCTGATAATTTTGTAGACATGCTTTTATCAGGAAGATGGTTTAAACATTTTCACGTAGGATATGATTTTTACAAAATAGAGCGTTGGAGAGTTGAAGAAGTGTTTTTTTCGCAAGATTCAGATGCAGAGTTTCCACAGGATGGAGAATTTGTAGGTCGCATCACTAATATGAGCCCTTCTAATATTCTTAACAGGTTCGGGCATTTAATGACAACCGCCGAACAAGAAGGAATAGGAAACTATTGGAATCAAAATAAAAATTGGGATGGCGTAAATGGCGCGCAAATAGAAACTTCAAGCAAACCAATAGAAGAAACAGCTTTTGGTCAACCAACAGTAGTACCTTTTCATAATTATTTTGACCATCAGGCTAATGTCCAATTAGAAGATGCTTTGGGAATACCTCTTGGTAAAACCACAATGAAAAATAAGAGTGGAGAAGAAATAGAATTTGAGAGCTGGACTCCAAGATTTGACGAAGGTGATGATTTTCTTTCAGATAATTTCGGCGCATATCTAAGAGATGATATAGACGTAAGAAGAGACACTGTAAGAGTAACAGAAGCCTATTGGAGGTCTTATAAGAGACTTGCTGTCCTTATATACACTAACGACTTAGGTAGCCTTTCTGTAGAGCTTACAACTGATGATTTGCTTCCAGATTTTCTGGCCGACAAAGAAATTAAAAAGCTAAGAAACATTTCATTACAGGATTTACAAACAGCTCTAAAAAATGAAAACCTTGAAGAGTATGTAGACACTATAACTTATATATATGTGCCAGAAGCGTGGAAAGGAATTAAAATCCGCGGCAATGGAACAACAGTGAAAAAAGATATGTACTTAGATGTACAACCTTTAGATTATCAAATAAAAGGTGGAGATTCTAATATATATGATATAAAACTTCCTGTAGCTGGAATTATAAGTACGGGTATAGCACCTAAGCTTGCTCCTTATCAACAGCTTCATAATATTTGCATGAATCAAATCACTGAACTTCTTGAAAAAGAATTAGGCGTATTCTTTGCATTCGATATTACGGGTTTCCCAAGTGAGTACCAAGACGAGACTACAGAAGAATCTATTTTCAGAGCTCGCGACATAATAAAGGATACGGGAATGTTAGGACTTGATTTATCTCGTCAAAACACCGCAGGAAACCAACCAAACATATTCCAGAAACATGAAGTAGTATATGCTACACAAGTTCAATACAGGTGGCAATTAGCCCAACAGTACAAACAAGAGGCTCTGGCGCAATTAGGAATCACTCCTCAGATATTAGGTCAACCAAACACTTACACTACAGCAGAGGGCGTTAAACAAGGTGTACAGGCATCTTACGTACTTATCAATCCTTTATTCGATAAAATGGCAGAAGCTAAAGCTAAGGAGCTTGAAATGCACGTAGCTGTAGCTCAATACTGTCAAAGTTCAGGAAAAGACCAAAGTGTTCTAAAAAGAAGAGGTGATGGCAGTTTGAGATTTCTTGATATTATGGCTGAAGATGGAGAACTGTTTCCTCTAAGACAAATGGGCGTTTTACCTCTAACTTCAAGCAAAGATAGGAAAATAGTTGAACAGTTAAAACAATTTGTAATCAATGATAACACTTTAACTAAAGATTTTGAATCTGTTTTAGAAATATTAACTTCTCCTGCTATTACAGAACTTAAATCTGTAGCTCAAGGAATGAGAAAACGTACAGATGAGCAAACACAACAAGAACGTCAATTTCAATCAGAACAACAAGATAAACAAATTGCAGCACAAGCTCAGGACATCCAAGATAAACGTCAACATGAAATACTTCTTAAAGCTATGGAAGTTGATGGAAGAATCGAACAGACAGAAATACAGGCTTATGCCACAACAAGTGCAAGAGGTCAGAATACAGAGGCTGTCTACGATAGAATAGAAAAAGCTGCACAAAATGACATCAACAATAATTTCCGCCAAAATGAAATTCAAATCAAAGGACAAGAGGTAGATAGGAAATTAACTAATGACCAAGAGAATAGAAATATAGAGTTAGAGAAGTTAAGAGTGAAAGCGGATGAACTGCAATTAAAGAGAGAAGCACTACAAACTCAGAAATTCACTTCTATAATTAATAAAAACTAAATAATTAATATATAAATCAAACCGTTTATATATTAACACAGAGATTGAGAGATTTTGTAAATGAAAACCAATAATATAAATTTGCCACAGAAATAATGAGTACAGAAAAAAGTAACTC
>Ga0247813_10002546_pt1 | contig 12366 bp, 8 predicted proteins | sample UWRJL169409C1_FD_180719 | JGI IMG/M metagenome (GOLD analysis project Ga0247813, IMG submission 180719) | Plant litter microbial communities from Arlington Agricultural Research Station in Wisconsin, United States - UWRJ-L169-409C-1 | ecosystem: Environmental > Terrestrial > Plant litter >... | reverse complement strand
ATTATAAAAATAAAAAACACTTGCCGTTTCGTTCCCTGAGGGCGGATTGAAATTCCCTCCGGGCATGGCTGGTGGATTATTTAATGTTGATTGGGGATTGACTGCTACCGGGCCACTATCTGCATTAGTGTTTTGTTCGATATTGGCTAATCTCTCATTTTCTTTTTCCTGTAAAATACGCTTGGCCTCGTCTTTCTTTTTAAGTTCCGAAATATAGTTTTCAAAATACAGTTTTCTTTCAGGCTGTGGTAAACCATAAACCATAATAATGCTGTCATTTCGTTTTGCAATTCCTTCGTACTTGATAACGTTATCGAGGTTTTTTCTGTTTTTTTCTATGTACGCAAACTCTCTGGTTTTAGGATCCAGCTTGACCAAAGTACTGTCATAATATTTGGCAGCCATAGTATAATCTGTATTTTTAAAATACATATTACCAATATTTCGATAAGTCGATGCTACAAGATAAGAATCTGTGGATTTTCTTTTCAAAGAATAATTATAAAATTCCAGTGCTGCTTTCTGATCCTTGTTTTTTTCAAAATACACCCCCATCTCATAAAAAAGGAAGTCATAATAAGGTCTGTTTTCACGATCTTCAACAAGCTTGTTGTATGTTTCCAGAAATAACTCATGATTACCATTTTCGTAATCAAACAGCTGTGCCTTTTTAGCGTAGGCATGCATCATATATTTACGATCTGCTTTTCGATTCATGTCTATGACACCATCGTAGTAATAAATTGCACTGTCTTTTTTGCCTGCTTCCTGATACATTTGTCCCAAAATGAAACGATAACGGGCTTTATCTTCATTAATTCTAGTAAAATTTTCGGCTATCTTCAGCTTGACAACTGCACTGTCTTTTTCTTCAAGATTAAGAAAAGCTTCTGCCAACAAGGCATTGGCATCAGAAAAAGTCTGCTTATCCAAATCTTGTTTTTTCAGTAAGAGGTTGATGTTTTTTACTACAATAGCGTCATTTCCTAAACGCATATTGGTTTTTTCACGCCAAATTTTAGCGGTGTAAATATTACTGCTATTCGGATATTTGTACAAAATGTAATTAAAAGCGTCTAAAGCAGGAATGAATCTCTGATCATAATATCTTGCTTTTCCAAGCATTAGATACGCCTCATCCATCTGGGTGTTTTTTTCCCTTCCGCCAATATTCATCGAATGCTTCTGAATGGCTTTTGTAGCTTTTGTTTCTGCCAGTTCAAAATCAGGGTTTTTAGTTTTTTCCTTTAATGAAAAATTTTCATCAATCTGCATTTTTTCAATTGGCAGCATTTTCCAGAAATTATCCTGGTTATTTGTTTTGATTGCTGTCAATCCTTTATCTAATCCAATTTGCCCATTGTATAAAATATTATATTTGGTACTTAAAGCATGTGAATTTCTGGATAAAAACGTGTTTTTTTTGGTAGAACAAGCTATCAAAAAAAACACGAATATAAAGGTGAAACTATATTTAAAAGTATTGTTTTTCAATGAGAAAGAGTTTTTATCCTTAACTTGTAAAAAGGATTTTTAGTATAAATACCTTGTAAAAATACTCTTTTTTTAAAATATAAAAACTTATACAGCAAAAAACGCTTCGAGTTCCTGCAATGTTTCTTTTGATGTCTGAATATCTTTTACAATTTCGCCTTTATTCAAGGCAACAATACGATCGCAAACTTCAACTGTATGCTGTAAATCGTGGCTTGAAACCAACACTGTAACATTTGGATTTTCGGCTAATTCCTTGATAATTTTCTTTAACCTGCTTACCGTTGTCGGGTCTAAATTGGCAAAAGGTTCATCCAGGATAATAACTTCAGGATTACCAATAAGTGTGGCGATTATACCAACCTTCTTTTGATTCCCTTTAGATAAATCACGCAGGTATTTTTTGTTTTTTAGAATTTCTCCATTAAAAAATTCCTCATGCTGAGCTAATAATGCATCAACATCCGCCTTATTCTGATGGCGTAAATCTCCAATGAAATAAAAATATTCCTCCGGAGTCAGATATCCGATCAGGAAACTTTCATCTAAAAAAGAACCTGTAAATGATTTCCAGTTTTCATTGGTATTTACCTGAATATTGTTGCTTGTAATGCTTCCGGTTGTTGGCTGAATCAAATCTAATAATAAGCTGAAAAAAGTTGTTTTTCCTGCGCCGTTGTTCCCTACCAGTCCAAAACTTTGTCCTTTTGGAATTTCAAGATTGTTGATATTTAAAACTGTTGTTTCGTTATATTTTTTTGAAAGTTGATTTACTTGTATCATTGTAATTTTAGATTTTAGATTGTTGATTTTAGATTAAAAAATCCATTCTTTATTTTTGATATTTGAATCAGATACTATATTATCTGATTTTCAAATTTTCTAATTCTTTTGTTTGTAGGCGCTAATAGTACTGTATTTTTCAATTTTATATCTTTTTTCGATAATTGAAAATACTTTATTTCTAAATATAAAACCTAAAGCTCCGGCTCCGGCAACTAAGGCAAGCCCCAATGTTTTGTCTCCAAAATGAATTCCGATCCAGTACAATAATAACGGTAATAATAATTTTGGAAGTGTCAATAACATAGCACTTACATTAAATGCCTTTTTATCTCCAAAAGCTCCGCCGGCGTTGCTTAAATCAATTGGTGTTTTCGTAAAAGCACCTCCTAAAAGCACGAGATGCGAGTTGACTCCGATATTGTAAATTGCTCCGACCACAATAGTCAGGTAAATTTCCAAACCATAAAAAAGGTAAAATGATGCCAGGATAGTTGATATAAAAGTAGCAATAACAATCAGCCACCATTTTGCAGTAATGTAGCCGCGATACGGAATGTTTTGTGTCATCATTAGTTGGTAATACGAACTGTCCCAACTAGGTACAAACTGACCAAATACAAATAAAAAACCCCCTGAAACAAATATACCGGCAAAAATGTGCATTATTTCCGGTTGGTGTGTATTCCCGAAGAAAATAAATCCGTAGAACAAAAACAGCACACTCATAAAAATAGTGGTTTTTGACCTCTTGTTTCTTTTAATCAGTTTGATGTCGTTTTTAAGAAATGTTCCTAAAGTTCCAAACTGGTTTAGCCAGGAGAGATTTTCTGTTTTGGCAATATCTTCTTTTTTCGAAAGTCCTGCGTCTAAAAATAAATTGCTTTTAAAGAATTTAAAAGTAAAGCCATACAACCCGAATAATACTAAAACAGGAATTAAAAATATTCCTTTTGTTTCGTAAAATGCCTGAAAAACCGGAGTTGTAAAAGTTGTAATGTCAAAAAGCTTATAATATTGTGCCGCTCCCAAAGCAAGAATCAATCCAATGAAAACAACAAATAATTTATCGATATTACTTAAAATAATATTTAAAAAATTGTTGATATAAATCAATGACATAATGGCCAAATGCCAAAAAATAATTCCAACTATGTCATATCCTTCTACTACCAGAACAATAGAAAAGGGTACAAAGAAAAGAGCATGAACCCAATTAAAAAATGACAAAGCAGTTTTGCCTAAGGAAAAATGAACAATAGTTGGTTTTTGGAAAGGTAAAACCAGCAACGGTTTAATATTCAGAACCGGAATTGCCTGCATTAATAATCGAATCACTAAGTCTGTCAAAAAATAATAAATCAAAAATTGATTGATTGTGGTTAACGGCTCAAGGTTCATTTTCTTAAGGATGTAAAATGCCCCTACTCCCATTCCGATAAAAATTATCGAAAAATAAGCCATTAAAAAACCTATCAAAATTTTCATTGCCAGATTGGCACCAAACGATGCAGATCTTGTAAAAGCTTTCCATTCGAGATAAATAAATTTTTTAATCATGGTTATTGGTTTTCAGTTTTATAGTAAGAGATCAAAAGTTGAAAAACGTTACAAAAAAAAGTTAAAAAAAATAATTTAGTGTGTTTCATTTAATCCCTGTTTGCTACTTTTGCATAAAATATCAATAACATGCCTTCATTTTTAAAACTTATAATTAAAGAGATAAAACGTGAAACTGCTGATGCGGTTTCTGTTCTTTTTAATGTTCCCGAAGAACTTAAACCTGACTATAAATTTATAGCCGGACAATACATAAATTTAAAATTAACCCTTGATAATCAGGAAATTCGTCGTGCCTATTCTATTTGCTCTTCACCCGAAAGCGGCGAATTGCGAATTGCGGTAAAAGGGGTAAAAAACGGAGTGTTTTCTCAATTCGCCAATACCAAATTAAAAGCGGGAGACGTTTTGGAAGTAGGTCATCCGGAAGGAAAATTTACTTTTGAGCCGGATGCGGAAAGACAAAAAAATTATGCCGCTTTTGTTGCAGGAAGCGGAATTACACCTGTACTTTCAATCATAAAATCTGTTTTGAAAAGCGAACCAAAAAGTTCTTTTGTGCTTGTTTACGGAAACAGAACTCCTGAAGACACTATTTTTCATCAGGAATTACACGATTTACAACTGAAATATGTAGGTCGTTTTTTCGTGCATTATGTTTACAGTCAGGCTAAAGCAGAAAATGCTTTGTTTGGAAGAATTGATAAATCTGCTGTGAATTTTGTCTTAAACAACAAACACAAAGAATTGGAGTTTGACAAATTTTATTTATGCGGTCCAGAAGAAATGATCAATACTGTTTCTGGAATTTTGAAAGAGAAAAACGTAAAAGATTCGGCTATCAAGTTCGAACTTTTTACTTCTTCTTCTCAGGAAAAAGAAATAAAAACCTCATTGGAGGGACATACTAAAATCACAGTTTTGGTTGATGACGATGAAGTAACTTTCGAAATGTCTCAAAAACAAACTATTCTGGATGCTTCCCTTAAGCAAGGAATTGATGCTCCTTATTCATGCCAGGGCGGAATTTGCAGCAGCTGCTTGGCTCGCGTAACTTCAGGAAGTGCTGAAATGACTAAAAATTCTATATTAACCGATAAGGAAATCGCTTCAGGATTAATATTAACCTGTCAGGCACATCCAACTTCAGAATCGATTTATATCGATTATGACGATGTCTAAAAGTTAAAATCAAAATAGTAAAATCCCAAAATCCAATTTAAAGTTAGATTTTGGGATTTTTTTTGATTTTACATTGTTTTTCAAATTCATTTATCAATTTTCAATAAATTACAAAGTGATTTCATACATTTAGCCCTTTAATTATTCATCTATCTATGAAACCCTTTCTGTTTTTATTATGCTGCTTATATTCTGCTATTTGTTTCTCCCAAACGGATTATAAAGCCTTTAACGATAAATATGAAGAATTTGCTTTTTATGCAAAACCTAATAAAACAAATAAACTCTCTAAGTATTTTGAAAAACAAATCAGTTCCAAATTAATTAATGGCTACGATACTTACAGGATTAGTGATGATATAAAAAGCCCGAAAATTATTACTTTAACTTTTAGATTTGACGAACAAACTAAAATAAAAAACATCATTGTAAATTCGTCTTATTCAGAATTAAATAAATCCATTCAGGAGGCTTTTAAGAATTATGATATTGAGGATTTGAATATTCCTGAAAAAAGCCCTCTTAATACGTACGCATTACAAATACTTTCTTCAGAAGGTGATAAAATGGTAATTAATTGCAGTACCAATGTAGTGTATGACAGAATTCCTATTGTTAAAGATTGCGAATCATGTAAAGACAAATATAAACTATACAATTGTCTTAATAAACAAATTTCAGAACATGTTGCGAATGCAATATCTCCTATTGAAATTAAGAAATCGAAACAATTAGGAACGCTAAATTTAGAGGTCAAATTCTTAATTAATGAGCAAGGAATTATTGAACAAATAGATTGCAAAGCACCAACAGATAGTTTGACAAAGGAATTAAATCGAGTAGTTGGCTTATTTCCAAAAGTTAAGATTCCAGCATCTCGTAATGGTAAACCAATATATTTTGCTTACAAAACAACAGTTAGTCTTCAAATAGATACTAATAATGAAAAATACAAGGAAGAAAGTTTAAAATACAAAGAAGAAAATTTAAGATTAATCGATACCTTATTAAATCCAAATAGTGAATTAGCCATTCATTTTAAAAACAATTTAAACCCAGAAGAACTTACAAAAGTTGTTTTTCCTTCAGGAAAACAAGATATTTATTTAAGTTTTAATTTTAATAAAAATGGAAACCCTATAAATATTAAAACAAATTCGCATTTACCAGAACTTAATAACAGACTTGTTGAAATCTTTAAAAAATATTCATTCGAAAAATTAAATATTAAATCTACAAACATTTTAGAATCTTACAAATACCCCATTATAGTTAAAAGATTCGATAAAAAAAGTATTAAAAGTACAGATAAACCCACCGTTTTTATTCCACCAATATTTGATAAAAATTGTGGGAAATCTAAAAATCCAGATGAGTTATACGATTGTTTAGATCAAAATATTAAAGAAATAGTTGTTGGGAACTTTAAAAATAATATACGGCATAAAACTAAATTGTCAGGTATTATTCGAATTAGTTGTCATTTTCAAATAGATGCAAATGGTAATATTATAAACGTAAAAGCAACAGCTCCTAACCCATCGATTTGTAATGAACTAGAGCAGAAAATTAAAAATATTCCATCTGTGTATCAACCTGCTTTTTTAAATGGAAAAGCTATAAAAACAAGTTACAATTATTCTTATCGTTTTAACAATGGAAAAATTGATGAATTTAAAAATCTCATCAGAACTTATTATAAAAGAGGAGACAAAAATTAATTAGTTTTTATTTATCCTTTTCTCAGAATTATAAAAAAGCATTCCACAAGAACATATTCTTCTGTCTCTTATTTTCTTCTTTATCTTCTCCATAGCTGAACCAATCTTTTGTTTTTTCTTCAAAAAATAATTTTATCCCATTAAAGTCATACATTTTTTTGGCTGTTATGGGCTTTATATCAGATTTGTTGATGATTTCTAAATCTATTTTTGTAGCTATAAATGAGGTATATAATCTTGGGATTGTAAGTCCTAATATCATACCCGGCAATCCATTTATTGAACATGGACCTCCGGAAATGGTTATATCATCTGTATAAAAAGCAAATACATACACGTCATCCATAATTTTTCCTACGGCTTTTCGGCAATTGTAACCTGCTATTTCCCTATGTTCATTTGTGATCTGCCATTCTATTTTTGGAATGCTGTCTGTAATGACAAAATTGGTCCCTACTATTTGCTTTTGCATGTTGATTTTTCCTGTTGTAAAATCAAGATACCACGAGTTTTCTTCATCAGCATCTTTTAGGTGTTTCGGTATTTTTGTTTTTGGACTCCATCTATCAAATTTATAGATGCTTTTATTCTCTGCAAAAGTATACGTAAAGTAGGAAATTTTTAAATCAGAAAGGTTCTCTTTCATCATCTCATCCCAACTGTCATTACTCATTGTTTTTTTAATATTGGTATTTACCTCATATTCAATTACAGCTTTATCGATAAATTGCTGTGCTCTTGATGCGAATGTAAATAGCAGTGCTGCAATAAAAAAAAGTAGTGATTTCATAATCTTGCTATTATTATTTTTATCAATCCTTATATTTAAAAGATTGCTAATTGATTTTAGAATGCTTGTATTGCTGTTTGTAAATAGGTACTAAACTATTTTTTTGCTGTTATATCCTTGTTTTTAAAATTCCAGGTAAAGCCTACCATCGCATATCTTTTCAGCCTGTCATTTTGTTCCTCTCCTATTATATTTTCATAAACATATCTTCTGATTCCTATGTTTTGATTCAAAATATCCCTTACCAGAATGTAAGCTGTAAATTCGTCATTTTTAAAAGTACGCTGCAGTCTGGCATTCCACAATTGGTTGGTAAGATTGGTTTGAAAATCAACCGTTTTTTGACGGGAATATAGATTGTAGTCTGTGGATAATTTCCATTTTTCCCTAAAATAAATACCTATATCTAAACTCAAATTATTGGTGTTAAATGATTTTATTTCATCGTTTTGAGAGGTACTGTTTCTATTATTTGAAAAATAATTATTTAAACTAAATTCGTATTTCTTTTCTTTAAACTTACTTAAATAAACAGCAAATCCGGAATTCAAAGTATTGGAATTGTTTATTATATTATTGATACTAAGTACTGATCTGTTGTAATTAAGGGTTGGATTAAGATTTACGTATAAATCTATTTTTTTTACTTTAAAGCCATATCCAAAATAAAAATTACCGTAAAAATTACCGTTAGTGTTTATGGGAGTTGTAATTGTTTTGGCACTTTCCGGATCTATATCTTTGTTGTAAGAAATTAAATTGGAAGTCGATCTAAGAGAAATATTTTGATAAAACTGAGATTCTGTCAAAATACTGTAACTGTTGTGCATTATGTTTATACTATTGGTAAAAGATTGCTTTAAATCCGGATTACCTAAAATTTGATTAAAGAAATCCTGATTGTTTCTTAAAGGCTGTAATTGATCTATAGTAGGCTGCTTGGTTGCACCTTGATAAGTAAAACGCAAGTTGCTGTTGCTTTTATACTTATAAGAAAAATTTGCAGATGGGAAAAAGTTAGTGTAATGACGTTTGTATTCTTTATTTAATGTTTGATCCTGCAAATCAAAAGATGTAAAACCGAAGCCACTTCCAAAACTATAATTTATTTTTTTGGAATTGTAACTCAGTTTTATATTGGGCCTGTTGGTTGTAATGGTCTGCCTGAACTGGTTTGATAAGGACTCTACAACCATGTCATAATTTCCTGTATCTTCCGAATAGTCATAAGTTAAATAATTGCTCTTGCCGGTGTTATGATTAATTTGATACCCAAATTGTAACGCAAAACTTTTATTAAGAGGCTCAGTATAAGTAATGTTTACAGCCAGGTTTTGATTAGTTTTTTCTCCTACTTTATTCTGGTCAATATCATCCCTGAAAGAAAAAACACCTTCATTATAACTTTCATTATACGATTTTAAAAAATTATTTGAATTCGTGTTCAATGTATTCCAGCTCCCGTTTACAGAAAATGTACGGCGCTGTTTGGCAAATTTATGTTTAAACAAAACATTTGCCTGCAAGGATTGCTTGTCCGAATTTGTAATAAATGTTTTTTGCTGTTTGTTTTTTAATAATCCATCACTTCCGGTAGTAACTCCGTCTGTAAATTCATCACTCTCTGTATCATAAAAATTAGTTCGGGCTGTAAATTTTATGGAATTTACAGAATCTAATTTTACATCGTAAGTCGCATTTAATTTAAAATTACCTCTGTTGACATTACTTACTGTAGAGGTGTTTTCGTTTAACTGAGTTTCTCCTACCTGAGTTTGGGTATTTCTTTTGTTATTGTTAGTATAGATCTGCTTATTATATTTTGGTGACAGATTCAGTGTTTGCTTATCGTTCCACTTATTGCTGTATTGCAATCCTGCATTCGTGTTTTTGATAAAACCATTTTGAGTGTCAACATTAGGTTCTTCATCAGTATTTCCACCTGTCCATTCATAACTTACATTTCCGTCGTCATCCATATTCATACTCACATCATCACGACCTCCAAATCTATCGCTGTCTTGCCAGCTTAAACCATCCTGACCGGTATTTCCGTTTAATAAAAAGGCTGAGAGTTTTCTTTTGCCCTTAAAACTGCTAAACATCGAATTGATATTATATCGGGAATCGCCATCTGTTGCTGGCTGGTTTGCCGCATCTATTTTTCCAAAATAACCTTTCTTTTTATCCTCCTTTAATTTCAGGTTGATCGTTTTTTTGGTTTCGCCATCGTCTATACCTGTAAACTCGGCCTGATCGCTTTTTTTATTAAAAACCTGTACTTCTTTTACTGCATCTGCCCGTAAATTTTTTACTGCCATTCCAGGATCATCTCCAAAAAATTCTTCACCATCTACGAGTACCTTTTCCACTGTTTCACCCATTGCTTTTATGGTACCGTTCTTATCTACTTGTATTCCCGGGAGTTTTTTTAGTAATTCTTCCACATTGGCATTGGCATCCACTTTAAAATCACTTGCCCTGTAACTTGTCGTATCGCCTTTAACCCTAATAGAACCTGTCTTTATTATTATTTCTTTCAACAGTTTCATTTGCTTATCAATGAAATAGTGCCCATATTATTCTCGCCATCATTAATAGTTATGGAATCTAAATAATCGGCATATTGACTATGGGTGGTCATCAGGATATAGTTTCCTGCTTTTATATTCCTGATATTAAATTTACCATCTTTATCGGATCGGGTAAATTTGTATAAAATAGAGTCTTTGGGAGTTAGTAAAGCAACAACTGAATTATAAATGGGAGTATTTTCGCCACCATCGGTTAAAACACCTGAAAGATTTGCTTTTTGAGAAAAGGATGAGAAAGAAAATAAGAACAAAATTGCAATTGTAATTTTTTGCATAAATAGTTTCTGGTTATATTAGCATGTATTTCAACTCTGATTTGTAAGACCTAACTCACAGCCGTCGAAAGTACATTATTGCAAGAAATCTATCTGTTAAATAATTGATAAAATTATTCTTCCAAAAAAAAAGTAATAATAATAAGCCAAATATCAAGTTTTGACTAAATTTTTTCAGGTAGATTATTCAGAACTTTTACAACAGAATCTGCTGTAATCGTTCTCATAACATCTTCATATCCTTCAACAATTTTATTACCATATACAGAAGTAGGTAATTTAGGAAACCAATTCCTATCAGAAATCAAACAATTTTGAGAGGATTGATTGAAGGGTGCAAAGCCCGAAAAAGGATGTGTGGCACCCCAAAGCGTAACCACTTCTACACCCAACATGGCAGCAATGTGCGCGTTGCCGGAATCCATAGAAAGCATTACGTCGAGATTGCTAATCAATTGTAATTCCTGCTGAAATTTAATCTTTCCAGCCATGTTAATTACGTTATTAAATGGTTTTGAAAGCGAATCCAATATTTGGATTTCTTTTTTTCCGCCTCCAAAAAGCAATATTTTATTGTTTGGATTTTCTGCCAAAGCTAAAATCACTTCAGTCATTAAATCCAAAGGATAAACCTTAGAATTATACTGTGCAAAAGGCGCAATTCCGATTAATTTTTGATTTTGATTTCCAATAATTTCCAATACATCAGAATCCAAATTTGCTTTTTCCGGAAACTCAGGATTTGATAAATCTACTGGAAACCCAAGTTCTTCAAACACCTTCGCATGTCGTTCGAACATGGTGGGCAATTGTTTAAAAATTTTATTTTCGGCTCTTGTCAATTCTTTTTTGCCCGTTCTTCCCTTATCAACAGTGGCCCTTTTTTTTCCGCTTAAAGCGAAAAGCAAACTCACAATCTTTGATCTCAAAACATTATGAAGATCTGCAAACGCATCAATTTCAAGCTTTTTAATGTCTTTGTATAATCGTAAAAGTCCTGGAAAACCCTTATGTCTTTCTTTTTCATCAAAAGCAAAAAACTCCAGATTCTGAATTCCTTCAAAAAAAGGTTTAAAAAACGGACGCGAGATTACGGTGATTTTAACCTCTGGATATTGTTTTACAAAAGCGCGTAAAACAGGAACCGTCATGGCGACATCTCCCATTGCGGATAGTCTCATGACGGCTATATGATTGATTTTATTGGACAATTGTGCCAATTATTTTTTGTTTTGATATAAGACAGGATTCAGTTCATCGTCGTTGTACATTTTCATTTGTTTGTACACTTTCATGAATTTTTCTCCACTTTCAATATCCGCAAGTAAATCATCAATTGCAGTTGATAAATCACTTCTTTGTTCTAAAAGGATATTTAATTTTTCCTGACATTTGTCTCTGTGTTCCTGGGACGCTTCAGTACGATTGGCTTCTTCCTGCATATGAAAAATCTTCAGGGCTAGAATAGACAATCTGTCAAAAGCCCATGCAGGACTCTCAGAATTGATTTTTGCTCCGTTTTTTGGCTGTACATCACTGTATTTTTGCAAAAAATAACTGTCGATATATTCTACCATATCCGTACGTTCCTGATTAGAAGCATCGATTCTTCTTTTTAAGGTTAGCGCTGCTACAGGATCAATTTGCGGATCACGGATGATATCTTCAAAATGCCATTGAACGGTATCAATCCAGTTTTTCAAATATAGCAGATGTTCGAATTTATCTTTTGGATAAGGATTGTGTACAGGCTGATCAACGTTATCAAATTGATGATAATCATGGATACTTTGTTCAAAAACTGAATAGGCTAATTTTGAAAACATGTGTTTATTTTTTATAGATACAAAGATACTTTTTATACTTTTATAGTGAGAAAAATTATCCGGTTTTTCCTTTATAAAATTCCCATTTCCTAATAATTCTAAAATTTCATTATGAAAATTCATTATATCTCTGAAAATAAT
>Ga0247813_10002545_pt1 | contig 12369 bp, 11 predicted proteins | sample UWRJL169409C1_FD_180719 | JGI IMG/M metagenome (GOLD analysis project Ga0247813, IMG submission 180719) | Plant litter microbial communities from Arlington Agricultural Research Station in Wisconsin, United States - UWRJ-L169-409C-1 | ecosystem: Environmental > Terrestrial > Plant litter >... | reverse complement strand
CGAGCGCCGGGCTGGCCGGATGCAGCTTGATGAAGCGGTCGATGGTGGCGATGGCGGCGGGCTTTTCACCCGACTTGTACTGGGCGTAGGCCTTGTCCAGCTGGGCCTGCTGGGCCAGTGGCGTGCCGGCGGCGCGGCCCTCGAGCTTCTCGTACAGCGGCACGGCCTTGTCCCAGGCGCCGGAGTCGGCCTCGTCCTTGGCCTCGGTGTAGATCTTGTTGGGACTCCAGTTTGCCGTCTCGTCGACCTTGCTGGTCGCGCAACCGGACACCAGCCAGGCGGTGGCGCACAGGGCCAGCCAGCCAGGGACAACCGATAATTTGGGGCGAAACATCAAATGAAGCTTTCTTGAAACAACTGCCCCCGATTATATCGACCGCCCCCCAAGGCGAGCCGACCGCCGTTGCGGCCCCACTTTCAGCCCGGGATGGCGCCGACGCGCCGGACGTGGAGGAGGGCGCGGACGTTGCCGAACCGAGCGAGCTGCGCGCCTTCGTCGTGGGGGTGGCACAGCACGGCCAGCGCCTGGACCGCGCGCTCGCCGAACTGGTGCCGGAACTGTCGCGCAGCTATTTGCAGCAGCTCATCGAGGCAGGTGTGGTTGAACTGCAGGGCAAGGTCGTCACCAAGGTGTCCGCCGCCGTGCGCGCAGGCGTGTCCGGCCGCATCGAACTGCGGCCGACACCCCAGAGCCAGGCCTTCCGGCCCGAGGCCATGCCGATCGACGTGATCTACGAGGACGAACACCTGCGAGTGATCAACAAGCCGGCCGGCCTGGTGGTGCATCCCGCGCCAGGGCATTGGAGCGGCACCTTGCTCAACGGTCTGCTGGCGCTCGACCCGAAGGCCGTGCTGCTGCCGCGCGCGGGCATCGTGCACAGGCTCGATCGCGACACCAGCGGCGTGATGGTGGTGGCGCGCACCCGTACCACCATGGACGCGCTCGTCGCCCTGATCGCAGCACGCGACGTCACGCGCCAGTATGTGGCCATGGCCCACAAGCCCTGGGACGGGCCGCGCGCGCGCCAGGTCGACGCGCCCATCGGCCGCGATCCACGCAACCGCCTGCGCATGGCGGTGGTCGACCTGGAGCGCCATCCCGGCAAGCTGGCGCGCACGCGCATCGAGCGCCTGGACGACTGCGACGACGGCTGCGTGGTGCGGTGCACCCTCGAAACCGGCCGCACCCACCAGATTCGCGTGCACATGGCGTCGATCGGTCATCCGCTGGTTGCCGACACGCTGTACGGCGGGCATGCCGCCGTCGGCCTGACCCGCCAGGCGCTGCATGCCTTCCGGCTCGCCTTCGTGCATCCGGTGACGCAGGAAAACCTCGAATTTCGCGCGCCGCTGCCAGCAGACCTGGCCGATGGCCTGCGCGACTGGGGGCTGGATTACAATCAGGGCTGACGGCCCCCGGGGCCCCGTCGGCCGCTCGTGTCGACCTTGCGCTGAACCCGCCATGTGCCGGCAGCGCCTCCCGCTTCTCTCTCATCCCTCTGAACGTGCGCCGCTGGCGCCTTTTCCCGGATTACGCGAACCATGAATACGGCGGATGCCAAGCGCATTCTCGAAACCGCCTTGATCTGTTCGTCGCAACCCTTGTCGGTGCGCGACATGCGCGTCCTGTTCGATGACGAACTGGGCGCCGACACGCTCAAGGCCTTGCTGCTCGAACTGCAGGACGACTGGACGCAGCGCGGTCTGGAGCTCGTGAGCGTGGGCACCGGATGGCGCTTCCAGAGCCGTCCGGAAATGCGCGACCACCTCGACCGCCTGCATCCCGAGAAGCCGCCGCGCTACACGCGCGCCGCGCTTGAAACCTTGGCGATCATCGCGTACCGCCAGCCGGTCACGCGCGGCGACATGGAAGACATCCGCGGCGTGACCATCAATTCGATGATCATCAAGCAGCTCGAGGACCGCAACTGGGTCGAAGTCATCGGCCACCGTGAAACCGTCGGCCGGCCCGCGCTTTTCGCCACGACCCGCCAGTTCCTCGACGACCTGGGCCTGGCCTCGCTCGACCAATTGCCGGTGATCGAGACCCCCGCGCACCAGAGCGCACTGCTCGACGCGCTTGCCGAAGCGGCTGGCGCCAACGCGGCCCAGGCGGCGTTGCCGATGGACGCGCCAGCCGAGCCAGCGGCCGAATTAACCCCCGAACCCACCGATGCGCCTGCTTCTTCCGAAGCACCGCCAGCCCCCGACACCGCTTGGGGTGTTGCGCCTGAAGACAAGGCCGGCACCTCCGCCGTCCCACCCGGAAATCCATCATGAGCTCCTCCGAACCCGACGACGCGGCCCAGCTGCCAGCCGACCTCCCTACCAGCGACGTGCCTGGCCAGGACGCGCCTGACGCGGCCGCGCCGCGCAAACGCCGCCCCCGCAAGCCCAAGGCCGCCGCCGAAATCGCGTCGAGCGAGGGTGAGGCCGTGACTGCGCATGCGACCGACGGCGTGGATGCCGTCGTCAGCGCCGCGCCCACCACGCCCGCCACCTCCGCAGAAAGCGGCGCCGACATCGCGCCGGTTGCAGCAGCCCCTGCGCCCCAACGCAGCGATCCGGTCGCCAGCCAGGAGCGTGTCGACGTCGCAGGAGAGGACCAGAACGAGGACGAGGATGAGGACGAGGAGCCCGACGAAGAAGAGGATGACCTCGACCGCGCCCGTCGCGCCGCCGACAAGGCCCAGCGCAACGCGCCGCCGCCGCAGCCCATCCGCTTCGCCGACGTCATCTCCGGCCAGTTCGACGCCGACGAGGAAAGCCCGGAAGTGCCGCCATTCAAGCGCGTGCTGCTGCCGGAGGCCGATTCGCCCAAGCTGCACAAGGTGCTCGCGCAAGCCGGCCTGGGCTCGCGCCTCGAGATGGAGGCGCTGATCCTGCAGGGCCGCATTTCGGTGAACAACGAGCCGGCCCACATCGGCCAGCGCATCCAGTACGGCGACCAGGTCAAGATCAACGGCAAGCCGATCCGCTACCGGATCGCGCCGCCGCCGCCACGCGTCATCGCCTACCACAAGCCTACGGGCGAAGTGGTGACGAACGACGACCCGCAGAACCGCCCCACTGTGTTCCGCAAGCTGCCTCGCCTGCAACAGGGCAAATGGCAGTCGGTGGGGCGTCTCGACCTGAACACCGAAGGCCTGCTGCTCTTCACGAGTTCGGGCGAACTGGCCAACCAGCTCATGCATCCGCGCTTCGGCCTGGAGCGGGAATACGCCGTGCGGGTGCTCGGCGCGCTCAACAGCGAAGAGAAGAAGAAGCTCCTCGAAGGCGTGCGCCTGGACGACGGCATGGCCCAGTTCGGCAGCATCGAGGAGGGCGGCGGCGAAGGCTCCAACCACTGGTACAAGGTCACCATTTCGGAAGGGCGCAACCGCGAGGTGCGCCGCCTGTTCGAATCGGTCGGCCATGCCGTGAGCCGGCTCATCCGCATCCGCTACGGTGCGATGCTTTTGCCCCGCGGCCTCAAGCGCGGCGCCTGGATGGAACTGGACGACCGGGACATCCGCCAGTTGTTCGACGCTGCCGGCGGCGGCGCCGAGCGTCCCGCCCGCGCCCCGGCCGGTCCACGGGGTCCGGGCGAGGGTGGTGGACGCACCAACCGCAACAGCCCGCAGCGTCGTGGCAGCGGCGGCAATGCCGGTGGCGGAGGAGGTGGTGGTGGTGGTGGCGGCAACCGGGGGCGCAATGGCCCGCCGGGCGCACCGCCCCAGGGCCGTCGTGGCAGCGACAACGTCCGTGGCGATCGCCAGGGCCAGGGCGGCAAGCGCCAGGGCGGGCCGACAGGCGACCGTCAGCCGGCCGGCAACCAGCCCGACCCGATGAAGACCTCGCTGGGTTACATCGGCGCCGACAGCTTCTCGCGCCAACGCAAGGAGCAGCGGCAGGCGCCGCGCGGCCCGGGTGGTGGCAATTCCGGTGGTCCCGGCGGCAGCCGCCGTCGTGGCCGCTGACAACATTCCCGATCGGTTGCGGTCTTTCATGGTCTCTTCATGAGCCTTGCGGGTCGCGCCGGTTAAAATCGTTGGCTTTGTCAAGGCTGTGCGCCCCGGTCGACCGGGCATTGCAGCCGAGGCGAACGTCTTCAAAATCAACTGCTCAGGAAGCATTTCAATGGCAATCGAACGCACTCTCTCCATCATCAAGCCCGACGCCGTCGCCAAGAACGTCATCGGCAAGATCGTCTCCCGCTTCGAAGCAGCCGGCCTCAAGATCGCCGCTGCCAAGCTGGTGCAACTGTCGCGCGCCGAAGCCGAGCAGTTCTATGCCGTGCACAGCGCACGTCCGTTCTTCAAGGACCTGGTCGAGTTCATGATCTCCGGCCCCGTGTTCGTGCAAGTGCTCGAAGGCGAAAACGCCATCGCCAAGAACCGCGACCTGATGGGCGCCACCGACCCGAAGAAGGCCGACGCCGGCACCATCCGCGCCGACTTCGCCGACAGCATCGACGCCAATGCAGTGCATGGCTCGGACGCTCCTGAAACCGCAGCGAACGAAATTTCGTTCTTCTTCGCTGGCCTCAACGTCTACGCACGCTGAGGTTCAACCCCGTCCGACGCACATGACGACCACGGCCAACCTGCTCGAGTTCGATCTGGAGGGCCTGGCTGCGTTCTGCGAACGGCTGGGTGAAAAGCGTTTCCGCGCCACGCAACTGTTCCGCTGGATTCACCAGCGGGGCGCGAGCGATTTCGCGCAGATGACCGATCTGGCCAAGTCGCTGCGCGAAAAGCTCGCGACGACGGCCCGGGTCGAGGCCCTGACGGTCATCACCCAACACGAGTCGGCCGACGGCACCATCAAGTGGCTGTTCGACGTGGGCGACGGTAATGCCGTCGAAGCCGTTTTCATTCCCGAGGACGACCGCGGCACCCTGTGCGTGTCGTCCCAGGCAGGCTGCGCGGTCGGCTGCCGTTTCTGCTCGACCGGTCACCAGGGTTTCAGCCGCAACCTGACGACCGGCGAGATCGTCGCGCAGCTCTGGTTTGCCGAACATTTCCTGCGCAAGCATCTCAAGCGCACGGAGCGCGTCATCTCCAACGTGGTGATGATGGGCATGGGCGAGCCGCTCCAGAACTACAACGCGCTGGTGCCTGCACTGCGCACCATGCTCGATGACAACGCCTACGGCCTGTCGCGCCGTCGCGTGACGGTTTCGACGTCGGGTGTGGTGCCCATGATGGACCGCCTGGGCGTCGATTGCCCGGTGGCGCTGGCCGTGTCGCTGCATGCACCCAACGATCCGTTGCGCGACGACCTGGTGCCGCTCAACCGCAAGTACCCCATTGTCGAGTTGCTGGACGCCTGCAAGCGTTACCTCGCTCACGCGCCGCGCGATTTCATCACTTTCGAGTACTGCATGCTCGACGGCGTGAACGACCAACCGTCGCATGCCAAGGAACTGGTGGAACTGGTGCGCTCGACCGGTGTGTCGTGCAAGTTCAATCTGATTCCTTTCAATCCGTTCCCTGCATCGGGCCTGCTGCGCTCGCCCCAGCCGCGCGTGCTGGCCTTTGCCAGGGCGTTGAGCGAGGCGGGCATCGTGACCACCGTGCGCAAGACGCGCGGGGACGACATCGACGCGGCCTGCGGCCAGCTGGCAGGCGACGTGAAAGACCGCACCCATGCGGCCGAACGGATGGCGCAGCGCCGCACCGTGATGCTTCATCCGGTCGGTGCCGCCCGCAAGCCGGTGTCGCCGCAGGAGCACTGAGGCCATGACGACGGTCTTTTCGGGCGCGCGGACGTTGGCGCTTCCGGCGCTGCTGCTGGCTGCACTGGCCGCGGGCGCAGTGCTGCTGGGTGGCTGCGTGTCCACCAACCCGTCGCGCACCGTGGTCGACCGGCAGGCGGGGGTCGATCCCCTGGCGGACCGTCAGCGCGCCCGTATTCGGCTCGAGCTGGCCATCGGCTACGCCCAGCAAGGCCAGACCACCGTGGCGCTGGAAGAAATCAAGCAGGCGCTGGTGCTCGACCCTGCCTATGCCGACGCCTACAACGTTCGCGGGCTGATTGCCATGCAAGTGGCCGACACGGCCTTGGCGGAAGACAGCTTTCGCCGCGCGCTCGCCCTTGCGCCGCAGGATCCGAACACCCTGCACAACGTGGGATGGCTGCGCTGCGAGCAGGGCCGCTACGGCGATGCGGATGCGCTTTTCCAGCGGGCGCTCGCCATACCAGGCTATGCGCAGCCGGCCCGCACGTGGATGACCTCGGGCATCTGCCAGCAACGCGCCGGGCAGGCCGAAGCCGCCGAGCGCAGCCTGCTGCGTGCCCGTGCGCTCGACGCCAACGATCCGGTGACCGGATTCCACCTGGCGCAGCTGGCCGAAGCCAAGGGCGACCTGGCCGGTGCTGACGCCTATATTCGCCGTGTCAACGACGGGCCTTCGGCGAACGCCGAAACGCTGTGGCTTGGCATCCGGGTCGACAACAAACTGAACCGCCGCGAAACGATGGCCGAGCTCGGGGCTCGGTTGCAGCGGCGCTTCCCGCAGTCGCGGGAAGCTATTGCGTACGAACGCGGGAATTTCAATGATTGAACGGGCCAGCGAACTTGCTGCATCTTCCGCGCAACCGACGGTTGCGGGCGACACCAACCACCTGACGGCCGGCGACATGCTGCGCCAGGCGCGCGAAGCGCACGGCCTGCAGATCGACGTCGTGGCAGCTGCACTCAAGGTGCCGGTCAAGAAGCTGCAGGCGCTCGAAGACGACGACATCGCCGCGCTGCCTGACCCGGTCTTCGCGCGTGCACTGGCGGCGAGCATTGCCCGCGCGCTGCACATCGATCCGGCGCCGGTGCTGGCCAAGCTTCCGGGGGCAGCGCGTCCGGGCCTGGCGGATGCCGACCAGACCATCAGCTCGAACATCCGTTCGGGCGCACCGCGCTCCGGGCGGGGTGGGGGCGGTTGGCAGCCGTCGCGTGCGGTATGGATCTTCGTCGCCCTGCTGCTCGTGGGCGCGGCGGCGGTCCTGTGGCTGCCGTCGTCGGTGTTCGACCACCTGGGGGCCACGGTGTCGCGCATGACGTCCAGCCAGGATGGCGGCTCGACGCCCAACACGCTGCCGTCAGGCGAAACGCTGCCGCCCGGCACGGTCGTCGAGCCCGCCATTGCCGCCGTCGAGCCCACCGCGCCTCCCGCGCAGGCGGCGTCGGCACCCGTGCTCGGTGCACCTGCCGCAGCCCCTGCACCGGTGGCAACGGCGCCCAGCGACGCGCTGGTGTTCGTCGCGCGCGAGGATTCCTGGGTCACCGTCAACGAAGCCGGTGGCAAGCAACTGTTGCGCCGCACGATCAAGGCGGGCGAGACGGTGGGCCTGTCTGGCGCGCTGCCTCTGTCGGTCGTCATTGGACGTGCGTCGGGCATGAGCGTCCAGGTGCAGGGCAAGCCTTTCGATCTGGCGTCGGTCACCAAGTCCGGCGGCGTTGCACGTTTCGAGGTGAAACCATGAGCGATCCCGTGACCGATCCGTTCCCCATCGAGCCGGCTGCGCCCGCGGCGCGGCGCTCGCGCCAGGCCCAGGTGGCGTGGGGGCCGCGCATCGTCACGGTCGGTGGCGATGCACCGGTACGCGTGCAGTCGATGACCAACACCGACACGGTCGATGCCATCGGCACCGCGATCCAGGTCAAGGAGTTGGCCATTGCCGGTTCGGAGATGGTCCGCATCACGGTCAACACGCCCGAGGCTGCGGCGCAGGTGCCGTACATCCGCGAGCAGCTCGACCGCATGGGCATCGACGTGCCGCTGATCGGTGACTTCCACTACAACGGGCATCGGCTGCTGACCGACTATCCGGCCTGTGCCGAGGCGCTCAGCAAGTACCGCATCAACCCCGGCAACGTGGGCAAGGGCGACAAGAAGGACAAGCAATTCGGCCAGATGATCGAGGCCGCGATGCGCTGGAACAAGCCGGTGCGCATCGGCGTGAACTGGGGCAGCCTCGACCAGGAACTGCTTGCGCACCTGATGGACATCAACAGCAAGCGTGCCACGCCCTGGGGCGCGAAGTCGGTGATGTACGAGGCGCTCGTGAGCTCGGCCATCGACTCGGCCAGGCTGGCCGAATCGATGGGCATGAACGGCAACCAGATCATCCTCAGCTGCAAGGTGAGCGGCGTGCAGGATTTGATCTCGGTCTACCGCGAACTCGCCAAGCGCTGCAGCTACCCGCTGCACCTGGGCCTGACCGAAGCCGGCATGGGTACCAAGGGCACCGTGGCTTCGGCGACGGCGCTGTCGGTGCTGCTGCAGGAGGGCATCGGCGACACCATTCGCGTGTCGCTCACGCCGCAGCCCGGCGAATCGCGCACGCAGGAAGTGGTGATCGCCAACGAGATCCTGCAGGCGCTGGGCCTGCGGGTGTTCGTGCCGAGCGTCACGGCCTGTCCGGGCTGTGGCCGCACGACCAGCATCACCTTCCAGGAACTGGCCAAGACCATCGACGACTACCTGCGCCAGCAGATGCCGGTCTGGCGCAAGAAATACCCGGGCGTGGAAACGCTCAAGGTAGCCGTGATGGGCTGCATCGTGAACGGCCCGGGCGAGAGCAAGCATGCCGATATCGGCATCAGCCTGCCGGGCACCGGCGAGGCGCCGGCCGCCCCTGTCTTCATCGACGGCGAGAAAGCGCTGACCCTGCGCGGCGACAACATCGCGGCTGAATTCCATGAACTCGTCGAGCGCTACATCGACAAACGCTTCGGCCAGGCGCAAGCCGCCGAAGCCGTATGAATCTCTTTATCCGCGGAATCCATGGCTGAAAAATTGAATGCCGTCAAAGGCATGAACGACATCCTGCCGCCCGAGTCGGCGCGCTGGGAATGGCTCGAGGCGACAGTGCGTGACCTGATGGGACGCTTTGCGTACCGTAACGTGCGCACGCCCATCCTGGAGCACACGGCGCTCTTCGTGCGTGGCATCGGCGAGGTGACGGACATCGTCGAGAAGGAGATGTACGCCTTCGAGGATCGCTCCGACAAGCACGGGCAGGCCGAGCACCTGGCCATGCGCCCGGAGAACACGGCGGGCCTGGTGCGCGCGGTGATCGAGCACAACATGCTGTACGACGGGCCCAAGCGCCTTTGGTACACCGGCCCGATGTTCCGGCGCGAGAAGCCGCAGCGCGGACGCTACCGCCAGTTTCACCAGATCGGCGCCGAAGCCCTGGGGTTTGCGGGTCCCGACGTGGACGCCGAACTCATCCTGCTGGCCAGCGCGCTGTGGAAGGCGATCGGCCTGACGGACGTGCGGCTGGAACTCAACAGCCTGGGCCAGCCCGCCGAGCGCGCGCAGCATCGCGCGAAGCTGATCGCCCACTTCGAGCAGCACGCCGACAAGCTCGACGAAGATGCCAAGCGCCGCCTGCACAGCAACCCGCTGCGCATTCTGGACACCAAGAATCCGGCGATGAAGGACGTGGTCGAAGCGGCACCCAAGCTGATCGATTTCCTGGGTGCCGAATCGCTCGCGCACTTCGAAGGCCTGCAGGCCATCCTGCGTGCCAACGACATCGCCTTCACGATCAACCCGCGGCTCGTGCGCGGGCTGGACTACTACAACCTGAGCGTGTTCGAGTTCGTGACCGATCGTCTGGGCGCGCAGGGCACGGTGTGTGCAGGCGGGCGCTACGACGACCTGATCGTGCAGATCGGCGGCAAGCCCGCCCCTGCGGTCGGATGGGCCATGGGCGTCGAACGCGTGCTCGATCTGCTCAAGGAGCAGGGCGCCGACGTGGCTGCTGCTTTGCCCATGGCCTATGCCGTGGTGCCCGATGCGGCCTCGATGCCGATCGTGTTGCGCACGCTGCAGGCCCTGCGGGAAGCGGGCGTCAGCGTTCAGATGCACGCGGCCACCGCGGACGGTCTGAGCAGTTTCAAGTCGCAGATGAAGAAGGCCGACGGCAGCGGTGCGCCGTATGCGCTGATCTTCGGCGCCGATGAGCTTGCACGGGGTGAAGTCACTGTCAAGGCACTGCGCGACGGCAGCGGCGTCCAGACCGCCCATGCGCTCTCCGACGTGGCCACCTGGGCCGCCACCCTACAATCGCCGGTTCCCTTTCACTGACAGCGCATGGCAACTCATCTCGACCTCGAAGAACAGGAACAGCTCGACCAGCTCAAGCATTTCTGGAACACGTACGGCACCTTGATCACCTGGATCGTGCTGATTGCCGCGGGCGCCTTCATGGCGTGGAACGGCTGGCAGTACTTCCAGCGCAACAAAGCCACGCAAGCGGCCGCGCTGTACGACGAAGTCGAGCGCAGCGCTACGGCGGGCGACGCCGATCGCATCGAACGTGCGCTGGGTGAAATGAAGAGCCGCTTTGCCGGCACTTCGTATGCCCAGCAGGCCGGCTTGCTGGCTGCCAAGACCTTGCGCGACAAGGGCAAGGCGGACGCGTCGCGTGACGCGCTGGCCTGGGTGGCCGAGCATGCGGTCGACCCAGGCTACCAGGCAATCGCGCGCCTGCGCCTGTCCGCCGAACTGCTCGACGGCAAGGCCTACGACGATGCGCTCAAGCAGCTGTCGGCATCGGTGCCCAAGGAATTCGACGCGCTGGTGGCCGACCGCAAGGGCGACATCCACATGGCCCAGGGCAAGCGTGAAGAAGCCAAGGCGGAGTACCGCAAGGCCTGGAGCGGGTTCGAGCCGCAAAGCGACTACCGCCGCCTGGTCGAAGTCAAGCTGAACGCGGTCGGCGTCGACCCGAAGAGCCTGGCACCCAACGTGGTCGTCACGCCCGCCACGGCACCCACTTCCAAGTGATTGCACCCATGAACCTGAAGCCTTCTTTTTCATCCGGTCGCACCGGCAGCGGTTACGGCCATGCCGCTCTGCTGCGCACGGGCCTGGCCGGTCTCATGATTGCCGTGCTGGCGGCCTGCTCGAGCACCGACAAGCCCAAGCCGGCCGAACTGCCGGCCGTCAACGCCGCGCTGCTGAACGTGCGCCAGGCCTGGAGCGTGCGCGTGCCGGCGGTGTCCTTCCCGCTGCAGGCCGACGTCAGCGGTGACGTGGTCACCATCGCCGGAGCCGACGGCACGGTGGTGAGCATCGACGCCGTCTCCGGCCAGGAGCGCTCGCGCGTCAACGTCGGCGCGCCCCTGAGCGCCGGCGTGGGCAGCGACGGCTCGCTGGCCGCCGTCGTCACGCAGAACAACGAACTGGTGGCCCTGCAGGCCGGCAAGGTGCTGTGGAAGCAGCGCCTGACGGCGCAGGCCTACACCGCACCGCTGGTCGCAGGCCGGCGCGTGTTCGTGCAGGCGGCCGACCGCACGCTGAGCGCCTGGGACGGCCAGACCGGCCGCCGCCTGTGGGCCCAGCCGCGCACCGCGGAAAACCTCGTGCTCAAGAAGCCCGGCGTGCTGCTGGCCGTGGGCGATACGCTGGTCACCGGCATCGGCGGTCGGCTGGTCGGGCTGAACCCGGCCAATGGCAGCTCGCGCTGGGAATCGCCCATCGCCGCGCCGCGCGGCACCAACGACGTCGAGCGCCTGGTCGACCTGACGGGCACCGTGAGCCGGCTGGGCGAGACGGTGTGCGCACGCGCGTACTACGCCAACGTGGGCTGTGTGGACACCGCGCGCGGTGCGCTGGTCTGGACCAAGGCGGCGGTGGGTGCCGAAGGGCTGGGCGGAGACGACCGCTTCATCTACGGCACCGAGGCCAACGGCGACGTGGTGGCGTGGCGGCGCGAGGACGGCGAGCGCGCCTGGCTGTCGGAGCGGCTGAAGTACCGCACGCTGACCTCGCCGCTGGCCGTGGGCCGCACGCTGGTCATCGGCGAGGGCAACGGCACGCTGCACTTCGTCTCGCGCGAAGACGGCGCGCTGCTCAACCGCATCACGCCCGACGGCTCGGCCATCGCCGCGGCGCCGGTGCTGGTGGGCAACACGGTGGTGGTGGTGACCCGCAATGGCGGTGTCTTCGGCTATCGCCCCGAGTAGGCCGCACATGCCCCACCCCACCCCGGATGCCATTGCGCAGACGCCCCGCTCACAGAAACCCCGAAGGCAGCACACCATGCACCGAACCACCTCCATGCACCGAACCGGCTGGCTGGCCCTGTGCGCCACCGCCTGGCTGGTGTCCGGTTGCGCGACCAGCAAGGTCGACGAGACGGCAAACTGGAGTCCCAACAAGATCTACACCGAGGCCAAGGACGAGGCCGATTCCGGCGCCTGGGACAAGGCCGTGCCGCTGTACGAGAAGCTCGAAGGCCGCGCCGCGGGCACGCCACTGGCCCAGCAGGCCCAGCTGGACAAGGCCTACGCCCAGTACAAGTCGGGTGAAAAGCCCGCCGCCATCGCCACCATCGACCGCTTCATCAAGCTGCATCCGGCCAGCCCGGCGCTCG
>Ga0247813_10002543_pt1 | contig 12375 bp, 14 predicted proteins | sample UWRJL169409C1_FD_180719 | JGI IMG/M metagenome (GOLD analysis project Ga0247813, IMG submission 180719) | Plant litter microbial communities from Arlington Agricultural Research Station in Wisconsin, United States - UWRJ-L169-409C-1 | ecosystem: Environmental > Terrestrial > Plant litter >... | reverse complement strand
ATTACGATTAAAAAAAGCATAAATTGCTTTACAACACTAAAAATTATTTATATTTGCAACTGATTGATTGCGTATTTAAATTCATCCAAATGAAAATAACTCTTTCCTATACTGGAGCAAAATATCAGCAAGAGAATATTTTTATCAATTGAATAGAAAAATTGACAATTAGCTGAAACAATTTATTTCTGCCAGTTGGATCAGTTATTAATTAATTTAAAATCTAAAGAAAATGAAATCTAATCTTTTAATGGACTTTACCGTAGATAAAGAAAATAGTACGGTCAATGTAAAACGAGAATTTAATGCATCACTTGCCAACGTTTGGTCAGCCTGGACAGAAGCCGAATTACTGGACCAGTGGTGGGCACCTGCCCCATGGAAATCCAGAACGAAGAAAATGGACTTTAAAGAAGGCGGACAAAGAATATATGCCATGGTTGGACCAGAAGGCGAAGAACATTGGGCATTGGCAGATTATACATCGATATCGCCAAAAACTAACTTTAAATACCTGGACGCTTTTTGCGACAGCGAAGACAATTTAAATGCTGATTTTCCGCGTTCGGATTGGGATGTGAGTTTTACGGAACAAAATGAGACAACCTTTATTGACATTGCTATAAAGCATGAAAACCTTTCTGATCTGGAAAAAATAATCGAAATGGGCTTCAAAGAAGGATTTACCATAGCAATGGAAGGTTTGGATGCTATATTTGCATCGAAAAAATAACCCATTATAAAAATGAAAACTTAAAGTCCGTTTTAATTTATTAGAATTATACCTGAATCTGAATTCTTTCAAGTTAAAACGGATTTGACTAAACAAACAAACTATTACCTTTTAATTTAAATATATATGTCTTGTGAAAAACAGACCTCTGCCCTAGCCCTGATTACTATGATATAAACAAGTTAAAGAACATTTTTTTTTTAAGTGCAAATTAGTTTTATTTTAAGACACGTCAAGTCAGCGGAAAAGAATTCCACAAAAGTTTTTTTATGTCTTACTTTAGTTTTTCTTATCCGTTGGTATAAAGGGTTATCTATGCTGATTTTCTAACTTCAAATGTTTTATTATCTCTAATACAGGCACATATACGATGTACTATTTTATTTCTGACATTATTGATTACCAGCATCTTATTTTTTCCTTCCTGTACTTTTCTTTTAAAATATTCTTTCATTTCCGGGTCGTGATTAACTGCCGATAAGGCACACATATGTAATTGCTTTTTAAGTTTTTTGTTAGCCATATGATGAACTTTCGGTTTTGACCTTATGCTTTTCCCTGAAGTATGTTCAAAAGGAACAACTCCTGCGTAACAAGCCAATTGCCTTGGCGTACAATAGGCTGTAAATTCATTTGTAAAACAAATCAGATACAGAGTGGTTACTTTCCCAACTCCAGGAACTGAGATGGCTTGCGAATAAATTTTGTTTAAGTTTGAATCTTCTTTTATAAATAAATCTAATTGTTTTTCTATTTGCTTTAAATCAGAAGTAATTCCTTTTATGGTTTGCTTTTGAAATTTTTCAGAAAGTTTAGATACTTCGGGATCTAACGATTTCATTTCTTTTGAATGCCGTATCAAAGAAGCTTTGGTAAGAGTTAATTTTTCCCGTAATGACATTAAACTTCGGATTTTTTCAACAGTCCTGCTCGGAGCTTTATAAATAATGGCTTCCTGAAGGTTCTTCATTGCATAAATGGCAATTCTTTCTGCATCAATTTTATCATTTTTACCTCTTTGAAGTCCCATGCTCCTAATGATTTTCAAAGACATTTCTACCCAAAGAGAATAATTAAAACCCATTAGATATTTAATGATTAATTTCCCATACATGCCCGTATGTTCTAAGCAAACAAGAGTTTGTTGATTTGTTGCGCCTTGTTTTTTAAGCCACTGGTTCAATGCTTTTATTCCTTTGGAATCATTTACAAATTGATTGTGAATTGGTTTCTCTTTAGCTCCATTGAGAATTAAAACTGCATCAAAATATTCCTTGGATACATCGATGCCTAGAAAATGTTTAAATTTGTTCATAAGAAATGTTTTAAAATTAGCAACCAACTATTGAATACATTCATATCCTTGATAATAGGCATTAAATCCTTAATTACTATTCTGAAGCCTATTCAATAAAATTGACAAAGTCCTAATCAGGGCATAAGTAGCTAACTTTGATAGAAGTCCAGGTTCACTTTGTCAGTTTGGTTGTTATTAAAATTACTTTAAATCTTTGTAACAAATCTAAAGGATAGAAGCGGCATCCTGTTGTTGCGGGGTTCGCAACAACAGATATAGCGGATAGCAGGACTAAAGGTGTTTTGAAAACCGAATTTCTGCTCCTGAAAAAACTACTGAACCCTAAACTTCTCCCGATATTCAATTGGTTTCATGCCAACCATTTTAAAGAATACTTTTCTAAAAGCTTTAGGATCGTTATAACCTGTTTTTTCGATAATTTCTGAAATTGAAAGCTGGGTTTGTTCCAGATATTTCTTCGAACTTTCAACTCGTATATTCTGTAAATATTCAATTGGCGGAATTCCTGTAACCTGTTTAAATCTTCGTGTCATGTTTCTGGTACTGGTTGGAATATCTTTGGTGATTTCCTCCAATTTTTCAATAGAGTGATACTGACTTTCGATTTTTTGCTGTAGCATGGCAACAAGACTGTCATTGTGCAAATGATTCGGCCTGAAGGTACTGAAATAGCTTTGTTTGTATCGGTTTAAATCGATCGAGAAAATTTTTGCAATCTGAACGGCGATTTCGTTTCCGCAATATTTTTGTACCAAAAGTATCAGTAAGTGAAAGGTGGAGGTCGATCCGCCACTGGTGTACAAACTGCCATCTGCGGTGAGTGTTTCTTCGGGTTTTAATTTTACTAACGGGAAAGCTTTTGTAAAAGCACTACAGGCATCGACATGCGTAGTTGCCAGTTTTTCGTTCAGTAAGCCTGAAGCCGCAAACAAAAAAGCACCAGTGCAAAAACTCGCCAGTTCGGTTCCGGATTGATGATGTTTTTGAAGCCAAGGAATGAAATTGCAGTTTTTGGCAATCATTTCACCCATATTTTCGGTGGTAAAAGCAGGAATTAAAATCAGGTCTAAATTTTTATTAGAACTTTCGATCGAATTGACTTCATATCCAAATAATTCTGTTTCATTGATCTGTTCAGCCGATTGAAAAACCATGATTTCAAAAGGTTTTTCGGTTTCCTTGTGTAATTTATTGGCTGTCTCAAAAACTTCTAAAATGGCTGCTACACTTAGTAATTTGTAGTCATGCCCCAAAATCAAACCTACTTTCTTGCTCATGATTTTTTATTTTTCAATAATACGAAGATATACATTTTGTCTTAAATGACCCTAAAGTTGACTTTTATTGTAGCTTAAAGCTGACTTTGAAATTTTAAATTTGTGTCAGATAATTTGTAATTTTATAAATATGGCAACAAAAATTTTCTTAAATCTTCCTGTAAAAGATTTAAATAAGTCAATATCATTTTTTAAACAGTTGGGTTTTTCGTTTGACTCAAAATTCACAAATGAACAAGGAATCTGCCTGATAATTGGTAAAAATATATTTGCAATGCTTTTGCTAGAAGAATTTTTTAAAACATTTACTCAAAAAGAAATTTGTAATACAACGGCAAGCACAGAAATGATTGCCGCTATTTCTGTTGAAAGTAGAGAAAAAGTTGATGAAATTATTACGGCTGTTGTTAAAGCTGGCGGAAAACTACACAATGAAGCTAAAGATTATGGCTGGATGTACCAAAGAGATTTTTTTGATTTGGACGGACATCACTGGGAGATTTTTTTTATGGATGAAAGTCAGATACCGCAAGAAGGCTAATCCTTTAATTTAGATATTCATATGATAACAGTACAAACGAGTGTTAATGCTTCAATTGATAAAGTCTGGAAATTCTGGACGACTCCAAAACATATTCAGAAATGGAATAATCCTACTGATGACTGGCATACGCCATCTGTAGAAAATGATGTGAAGACCGGAGGTAAATTCAAATATACAATGGCGAAAAAAGATGAAAGTATCAGTTTTGATTATGAAGGAATTTATACTAAAGTTGACAATTTTTTAGTTATTGAATATCAGCTTGTTGATAAAAGAACAGGAAGTTTTCAGTTTGAAAGTCAGGATGATAAAGTAATAATTACAGAAATATTTGCACCTGATGCAGCAAATCATGAAAATGAGCAAAAGCAATTTTGTCAGGGTGTTATTGATAATTTTAAAAAGTATACTGAGGCCAATTAAATGACAAAACAATCAAATAAAAGCAGTGAAGTAACGGAGTTTCTTAAAGAACTGAATCATCCGTTTAGAAACGAAATAGAAGAATTAAGAGATTTTATTTTAGCATCAAATAAAGATCTGACTGAAAATATAAAATGGAATGCACCGAACTATTGCTTTCAAGATGAAGACAGAATTACCATGAGAATTCAGCCCATGACAACAAAAGTGCAATTGATTTTTCACAGAGGAGCAAAAAAACAGGAGCAGCCAAAAGACAAATTGATTGCTAATAAAAGTAAAATTTTAGTCTGGAAAGAAAAAGACAGGGCAATCATCACTTTTAAAAATAGTCAGGAAATTGAAAAAGGAAAACACGAGTTGGAGAAAATTATAAACGAATGGATAATTGCAGCTAAAAATAAATAAAATTTTAAATTATAGAACTACAATGATTACAGTACAAACAACAATTAATGCCTCAATAGAAAAAGTTTGGGAATTCTGGACATTGCCTGAACATATTACAAAATGGGCATTTGCTTCTCCGTATTGGCATAGTCCATATGCTGAAAATGATTTGGCAGAAGGAGGGAAATTCACAACAACTATGGCAGCAAAAGACGGAAGTGTGAGTTTTGATTTTTGGGGAGAATATACATTGATAAAACAAAATGAAGCCATTCAATATACAATGGGTGATGGAAGGAAAGCTGAAATCACTTTCAAACAAACGTCAAACGGAGTAGAAATAATTGAAAGCTTCGATCCTGAAAGTGAAAATCCGGAAGAAATGCAGCGTGGAGGCTGGCAGGCTATTCTGGACAATTTTAAAAGTTATATTGAGAGTAATTAATCTCAAAAGTTGCAAAATTTTTACTGGTATACTTAAATTATCTTGTATAACTTATATGGTTTAAATTATTTAAAATAGGACTATGACAAAACAAATCTGGCTGAATCTGCCCGTAAAAAATGTTGCAAAAGCAAAAGACTTTTTTTGGAAAATAGGCTTTTCGTTTAACGAACAACACGATACACCAAGTTCGACTTGCATGGTTATAGGCGAAGGAAATTTTGTGGTAATGCTATTTGAAGAATTATTGTTTAAAAGTTTTACTCAAAATGAACTGACAGATACACAATCAGGTTCTGAAATCTTAATTTCGGTCGATGCAGAAAGCAGGGAAGAAGTGGATGCCTTGGCAGAAAAAGTGACAGAAGCCGGAGGAACTGTTTTTAGCCCGCCAGCCGAAAGTCAGGGATGGATGTATGGTTTTGGTTTTGCCGATTTAGACGGTCATCGCTGGAATGTTTTATATATGGATTTTAGTAAACTATCTTAATAAATTAATTATGGAAACATTAGAATTTAAAATTAGAATCAAAGCTACACCGGAAAAAATCTGGTCAGTTTTATGGGAGGATGAAACGTATAAAAAATGGACAAGTGCATTTTGCGAAGGTTCATACGCAGTAAGTGACTGGAATGAAGGCGATAAAATACATTTCATGTCTCCCGGAGGAGAAGGAATGAATAGCATTATCGAAAAGAAAATTCCGAATGAATATATGGCTTTCAAACATATTGGAGAGATAAAATATTTTAAAGAATTACCCCTTAATGCCGAAACAGAAAAATGGAGTGGTTATATGGAAACCTATCGATTAATTCCTGATGATGAATTTACAGATCTGGTTTCTCAGGTTGATGTAATCGAAAAGCATATTGACTATTTTAAAGAGGCTTTTCCAAAAGGTCTGGAAGCCGTTAAGGAACTTTCGGAGAAATAAATGGCTATGGCAATTGCAAAAATCAATGTCAATTGCAATCAATAAATAATAATTAAAATATCAAATCATGGCAAAAGAAGTAAATACCTATTTAATATTTAACGGTAATTGTGAAGAAGCATTTCAGTTTTACAAATCCGTTTTTGGAGGAGAATTTCAATATGTGGGAAAATATAAGGATGCTCCTCCAGAAGAGGGTAGTGAAGAACTTTCAGAAGAAGATTCAAACCGCATCATGCACATTTCGCTTCCAATTGGCAGCTCAGTCTTGATGGGGAGTGACAGCCATCCAAAATTTGGAGATGTAGGTTTTGGAGATAATTTTTCAATTTCTATCAGTCCGGAAAGTACTGAAGAGGCAGATAAAATCTTTAGCGGACTTGCAGCTGGCGGAAGGGTAGATATGCCAATGCAGAAAACTTTTTGGAGTCCTTACTTCGGAATGTTAAAAGATAAATTTGGAGTAAACTGGATGATAGATCTTTCCAATTGTGATGAAGAGAATAAAAGTTAGGTTATTTTAATACCTGAACATAATTGTTAAATAACTTGAAAAAGCACATTGATTTGTGCTTTTTCGTTATAAAAAACAAACAATATCCTTTTTTATCATCGATAGATTGCCGATTTTTGTCGCTTCTTAAAATTAATAAGGATAAAATGGTACTAGAAGATAAAGAGATAATTTTATTAAAAGTTTCAGGGCATGACAAACCGGGTGTTACTGCTGGCTTGACATCAGTATTGGCAGAATATGGTGCGGTTATTTTAGATATTGGACAGGCTGATATTCATGATACATTGTCCCTCGGAATTTTATTTGGAATAGAAGCCGGCTCAAGTTCAGGTCCTGTTTTAAAAGATTTGCTGTTTAAGGCTTATGAGCTGGAGGTAAAGGTTAAGTTCATACCAATTTCAATTGATGATTATGAAACATGGGTGAAATCACAATCGAAACAGCGTTACATTATTAATGTTTTAGGAGAAAAATTAACGGCTGCACAATTGGCTGCCGTGACAAAAATAATGACAGACCAAAATCTGAACATTAACTCCATTATACGATTAACCGGAAGGACTTCTATAGTTGAAAAAGAAGAATATCCGCGTTCCTGCATACAATTGGCCGTAACCGGAGAAATTGTTAATAAAATTGAGATGACAGCCTGTTTCATGGAAATTTCCAGAACGCTGGATGTCGATATTTCATTTCAGGAAGACAATATTTACAGAAGAAACAGGCGTCTGGTATGCTTCGATATGGACTCAACCTTGATTCAAACTGAAGTAATAGACGAGTTAGCAGAACTGAACGGAGTCGGCGATCAGGTACGTGCCATTACAGAATCGGCGATGAATGGGGAGATTGATTTCAATGAAAGTTTCAAAAAACGCATGGCCTTGCTGGAAGGATTAAGCGAAGACGTTTTACAAAAAGTAGCCGAAAATTTACCCATCACAAAAGGAGCACATCGTTTAATGAAAGCCCTGAAATATTACGGTTACAAAACAGCAATCTTATCCGGAGGATTTACTTATTTTGGAAAATACCTGCAAAAAGAATTGGGAATCGATTACGTTCATGCCAATGAATTGGAAATTATAGACGGAAAATTGACCGGCAAATATATAGGTGACATTGTAGATGGCCTGAAAAAAGCAGAACACCTAATGGCTATTGCCGAAAAAGAAGGTATTCACATCAATCAGACTATTGCGGTTGGTGACGGTGCTAACGATCTGCCAATGATCAATTTAGCAGGTCTCGGAATCGCCTTTCACGCCAAACCAAAAGTAAAAGAAAGTGCTTCGACTTCAATTTCAAGTTTAGGTCTTGACGGAGTTTTATACTTATTAGGATATCATGACCGATATATTGATATGATGTAGTTTTAAATCGTCAGATATAATATTAAAACCTTAGTTCATTATTGAATTAAGGTTTTTTTATGGGCATGTCCCGCAGAAAAAGCGGGTCGGGCTATCCGTTACACACGAGCGATAGCGAACTGACGAAGTAATCTTTTGTGCCGAACCCCGGCAAAAAAGGATTTCCACTTCTATCCCTCATGCGATTTATTGCAGTTTACATTTTCTAGATCATAAATAAAATAATAATACGAGGGTAACCAGCCTTATACCATTTATTTGTAATTTCTGCTGGTTTTCATTTTATGCTATTACTTTGTTTTCGCTAGTTCAATGTTTTTAACTGCTCCAATTGGTGCAATCTTTATGGACTTATTTCCTTTTGTCACATAAAAGTAATAAGCGCTATTTGTATCAATTAAATAAACATCTTCAGTTTCTCCGGAGTTAAAAGTAATTTTTTGCCTGTATTCTAATTTGTTGTTTTTGATTTTCCTAGAGATGTTGTGTCCACCTCCAATTCCTAAACCAAGAAAAAAACTTAACATACCAACGGAGATTAAAATTAAAAATACATTAGTCAATTTATTCTTGAATTCTTCATCTGATATTTTATCTGAATTCTCTTTTTGACCAACCATCTTTCTGACCCATGTTTTGCTCCTGTATTTGTAGCAAAATAAAAGAAAGAACGCTATGAAAGTCAGGAAAACAAGAAAACTCAATAATATAATTGGGTTTGAAGTCAAATCAGCAATCGGACTGATAAGAATATCCATAATAGTAGAATATTTCAAAATATTTATTCCCATCTGATAAAAGAAAACACTTTCTTTTAAAATTCCCATAAGCACAAGAAAAAGATATCCTAGAGGAATTAAACTTTTTAATTTTTCTATTAAATTCATTAGTAAATTTAGTTTTACAATTTTTTAAGACTAATAATGATTTCTAAAATCTACATTTCCTTCAACTGCTCCAAATAATCCCTCTGATTCGAAAGTCTCGGAATCTTATGTTGCCCGCCTAGCTTATCACGTTCTTTTAACCAGTCATAAAATAAATTTTCCCTTGCCACATTCATCACTAAAGGATTTAGAGTCATATTGTTGTAGCGTTTTGCTTCGTAGTCAGAGTTTAAAGTCTGTAAAGTTTCATCAAGCACTTTTTGGAAAAGCCCAACATCAGCCGGCTTTTTCTTGAATTCAATCATCCATTCGTGAGCGCCTTTTTCCTTGTCCTGCATAAAAATGGGAGCGACAGTATAGTCAATAACTTCAGTATGGGTGATTTCACAGGCTTTGGCAATCGCCTGATCGGTATTTTCGACCATTAATTCTTCTCCAAAAACATTGATGTGGTGCTTGGTTCTTCCTGTAACACGAATTCTGTATGGATTTAAGGAAGTAAAACGAACGGTATCACCAATCAAATAACGCCATAATCCAGAATTGGTCGTAATAACAATGGCGTAATTTTTATTCAGTTCAACATCAGCTAAACGGATTACTTTCTGGTCTGGAGTATCAAAAGTATCCATCGGAATAAATTCATAGAAAATACCGTAATCCAGCATTAATAATAAATCACTCGAATTATTTAAATCCTGAATGGCGAAAAAACCTTCGGAGGCATTATAAATTTCGTAGTATTTAAAATCTTTGCTTGGGAGAATATTTTTGTATTGTTCCTTGTAAGGAGAAAAACTTACGCCTCCGTGAAAATAGACTTCTAGATTAGGCCAAATTTCAAGAAGATTTCCTTTTCCTGTGTCTTCCAAAACCCTGTTCATTAACACCAGCATCCACGATGGAACTCCGGCAAAACTGGTTACATTTTCATGTTTTGTTTCGTTGATGATGGCTGCAAGCTTGCTTTCCCATTCCGTCATCAGGGAGATTTTATTACTTGGCGTACTACTAAATTCAGCCCAAATGGGCATATTTTCAATCAAAATAGCAGATAAATCACCGAAGAAAGTATTGTTGTTCTCGTAAATCTGAGAACTTCCGCCTAAGCGAAGACTTTTTCCCAAAAATAATTCCGAGTCTTCATTATTGTTTAAATATAAGCAAAGTAAATCCTTGCTGCCTTTATAATGGCAATCTTCCAACGCTTCATTGCTTACCGGAATAAATTTGCTTTTTGCATTGGTAGTTCCGCTTGATTTGGCAAACCATTTTATCGGAGTTTCCCAAAACACATTTTGTTCACCTTGACGCGTTCGTTCAATCAAAGGCTGTAATTCTTCGTAAGTGGCAATTGGAACTCTTTCAGCAAAAGTCTGATAAGAATTTATCGATGAAAAATCATATTGTTTTCCAAAAATTGTATTTTCTGAAGCAGTTAGTAAATTGTGTAAAAGCTCTTCCTGAACTTCATTTGGATATTTTAAAAAAAGTTCAATTTGATGTATTCTTTGTTTGAGAACCCATGAGGCAAACGAATTTATTATAGATATTGGCATGAATGAATTTTGATTTTTGGGGTTGGTTTTATCAATTAACGCTAAAGCAGAAAATTTAAAATTTGAATATCAACAGACAAATACTAACTTTGGCGTTGTATCAAAAATAGTGTTTTTTTATAAAAAACAATTTATTTAAACTTAAAGATTCCTAACAGGATTCACACATTAAAGAGAAAAAAATCAGCAATTCATAAGATATAATGACATACCAAGGCGTACTTACCAAAATGCAGACTGAGTTAGGAAATCCAATTCAATATTACCTTGTTTTTGAGGATAGTTTCCTAAATGTAAATCAATTACTGAACAAGGAAATGGAAATTAATTTTGTAGGTCATCAATGTCTGAATTGTGATAAAAAGAAAAAAATATTCAGACAAGGTTTTTGCTACGATTGTTTTTATTCGAGTCCTGCAGTAGGTGACTGGATCATGAGGCCTGAACTAAGTACGGCTCATTTAGGAATTGCAGACCGTAATTTAGAATATGAACAAAAAGCACAATTGCAGCCACATATTGTATATCTCGCCTTGTCAAGCGAAATAAAAGTAGGGGTGACACGCAAAACCCAGGTTCCAACCCGTTGGATTGATCAGGGTGCAACCCATGCAATTGCAGTAGTTGAGGTTCCCAACCGATATTTAGCCGGAATTACCGAGGTGGCGCTAAAGAATCACTATGCCGATAAAACCAATTGGCGAAAAATGCTTTGCGCCGCAGGAACTTGTGATTTAATTGAGGAAAAAACAAAGGTTGAAAGTTTAATTCCTGCAGAAGCCAGGGACTATTTTTATACAGAGAAAAATGATCTTTACGAATTGAATTATCCTGTTTTGCATTATCCTGCAAAAGTGACAAGTTTAAATTTAGATAAGACACCCTCATTTAAGGGGAAACTTGTTGGTATAAAGGGTCAGTATTTGATTTTTGAAAATGGAATTGTTTTTAATATACGTGGCTCTGAGGGATATGTAGTTTCAATTGATGTGTAATTTTATATGCGAAAAATGATATATTTCATTACAATTTTGTAATAATTTGTTGTTGTAAGATTTTAATTTTAAACAAAGAAAGAGCTTAGTTTTGAAAAACTCTGAATGCTTACTTTATTTTCTAAGATTATAATCTAATAATAATTATTCTTAAATGGATATTGGAAAAAAAATAAATGTTTTTAGGAGGAACCTGATGCGTCAACTGACTAAAAATATTGGAAAATCAAAATTTGAAGAAGGTATTTTTCTTACGGATAAAAATGAAATAAAGAGAGTATTGATTTGCCGTCCAAATGCCAGATTAGGTAATCTTTTATTGATATCACCGCTTGTTCAGGAAATTTCAGAAATATTTCCACATTGTAAAATAGATTTATTTGTAAAGGGAGGTTTGGCGCCCATTATTTTCCGGAATTATGATAATTTTGATAAAGCAATCGAATTGCCAAGAAAACCCTTTAATAATCTAATTTCTTACTTCAGGGTTTGGATTTCCATAAAAAAGCAAAAATACGATCTTGTCGTCAATGTCGATCAGGGTTCTTCATCCGGAAGATTAGCAGTTAAATTTAGTGAAGCAAAATATAAATGCTTTGGAGATTTCAGTGAACAGAATCGTGAACGAAAAGGCGATTATAATCATATTGCAAAATATCCGGTTTATAATTTCAGAAATTGTCTGGCTAGATTAGGGATTAAAAATAATAATAAAATAATTTCACCATTAGACCTCAAATTAAATTCTTCAGAGTTCTTTTCCGGAAAAAAGATATTAAGCAAGCTGGTCGACAGTAACAAAAGAACTATTTGTTTGTTTACTTACGCCACAGGAGATAAATGCCTTTCTCAAGAATGGTGGGGAGATTTTTATTCTAAACTCAAGCTTGTATATAAAGATTATAATATTATAGAGATTTTGCCGGTAGAAAATGTTTCACAAATAGACTTTCAGGCAACAACTTTTTACAGTAAA
>Ga0247813_10002542_pt1 | contig 12380 bp, 8 predicted proteins | sample UWRJL169409C1_FD_180719 | JGI IMG/M metagenome (GOLD analysis project Ga0247813, IMG submission 180719) | Plant litter microbial communities from Arlington Agricultural Research Station in Wisconsin, United States - UWRJ-L169-409C-1 | ecosystem: Environmental > Terrestrial > Plant litter >... | reverse complement strand
TCTGCTATAGTAGAGAAATGTGAACCGATCCTTCTTGTCCACGTAGCGGTAACATCATCATAACGGTAAACAAAAAGCTGGTAATTTGCGGCAGAACTTTGAAATGTAGCTAAAGGTGAAGCAGAAGCTGCTTCTGGTTTTTCTTCTACAACGTCTACAGTACTTTTTTTACAGCCTGTAACTAAGATAAGCGCAATTGCGGCAACGGATAGTAAATTTTTAAGATTCATTGTTTTGGTGTTTATATAAATTGTAATTAATATGAAGGGTTTTGTATCATTCTGAAGTTACTTAACACAGATACCTCCGGGATTGGTAAAACGTAATGCGCCTCCGGATAATTAAGGTTGCAGGTAATAGCGGTACAATCTGTCCTGATAATATTTTTTTTCCTTCTTCCGAGGTCAAAAAGCAGGAAGCCTTCGAGATTCAGCTCTTTCCGGCGTTCCAGTAATATCGCTTCTGTCAACTCATTTTTTGTGGTCAGGTTAAGTGGGGCTGCCGAAGTATCTCCGCGCCGGCGGATTACATTCAGATCTGCGTTCGCCTGTACATTGTTTCCAAGCTCTGCCGCTGCTTCTGCACGGATCAGGTAAATTTCAGAAAGACGGATAACCTTTACGCCTGTAGCCAATGCGTTGGAGGTCGCATATTTTTTACAGAAATAGAATTTATTGCCATTAACGGTAAATTGATTATAAAAAGAACCTCTACCCCTGACATCCGTGCTGGTGTACAGGTTAAGCAGATCGTCAGTCGTAGCCATCTGAAGGTAATTATTACCTGTGCTGATGTCGAAATAACTTCCATAACTATTACCCCCGAAACTATTCGGGGCAGAGATTTCAAAAATCGATTCTGTAGTGTTTTTAACCATCCATGAAGCCACGTAATTCTCATTGCTGAATAAAGTATAGGCCCTGTTTGAAATTACCGCATTGGCCGCTGTATATGCATTTTGCCAGTCGCCCTTGCTCAGGTAAACCCGAGCCAGCAGCGCATGAACAGTATTCAGGTTGGCGTAATTAGCGGTACTGCCAACCGTGTAAACTACGCTGGTGCCGGGAAACATAACTGCCGCGCTTTTCAGATCAGCTATGATCGCATCGTAGGTCTCTTTGACCGTCGACCGTTTAATTTGGGTAGCGTTTACAAAAAATGGCTCCAGGTTAATGGATATTCCCAGGTGACTGGCATCCGTAGTAAATCCGTACGGCTGTGCGTAAAGCTGCACCAGGTCAAAATGGATCAGTGCCCTCAATACTGTCGCCTCCGCAATCAGCCGGTTCCTTGTAGCTACAGTACCGTCGGCTATAACCGGTACTTTTTCAATAATGTAATTGATATTATTTAAGATGCCGTAAAGTTCCTGGTAGGTCGCATTCATATCACTTTCCGCGGCTGTGGTTGCCAGGTTATACTCATCATACAGGTCCACGTTTCCGGTTTTTGAGTATTTAATGTTTCCGCCAATTACATCAGGGTATGCACTTCGCTTGCCATTATAATAGGTTGTATTGTAAAATGCGCTGTAAACGCCCAGCAATGCGGCTCTGGCCCCTTCAAAATCCGAGAAGGTATCTTCAATAGATATTTTGTCGACCGGATCTTTGTCGAGTAATTTTTTACAGCCCGAATGGAGTATGATGGCAAGCAGTATATAAGTTAGCGTAAGTTTTTTCATGTTGTCAGTGATTAAAATCCAATGTTAAGTCCGGCGGATATTGTTCTCGTTTCCGGGTAGGTATACCGAAGTTCCCTGATCCCGTTTCTGCCTGCCTCGCTCTTGTCTGCATAGAAGTAAGCCAGGTTGGAAGCATTTACATAAGCGGATAATGATCGGGTAAAAATGGCTTTCGCAAATTTTTCGGGCAAGCGATAGTTTAAGGTAACGTTGGATAATTTGATGTAGGAAAGGTTATAAACATATCTTGATGAATTGGCAATCTGTGTGTAAAGGGTAGAAAGCTTTGCCACCTCGGCAACATCACCAGGCTTCTGCCACCTGTCCAGCAGATTTACACTCATGTTAGAATGCTGGATGTTTGTACCATCAGAGTAATAGGTTAGCGGCAATAAAAAGTCGGCCCCCTGTGAATATTGAAAGTTGACAGTCAGCGTTAAATCCCTGTACCTGAATTTATTTACCATACCGCCCTGGAAATCAGGGAGACGGTCGCCTATGACCTGCCAGGCGCTGGTGCCAAGCGCCAAAATCGCGGTCCGGTTCACCATAGAACCATCTGGTGCGTAAAACTGCTCTTTCCCCGTTTGAGGATCGACCCCCGCCCATTTTACCCCCCAGATCGCAGTAGTACTATAACCTGCCTTTAAAGCGACAGCTGCAGCTGAGATACCATAAGATTCTACAAAACCCTCGTTTAAGCTAACTACCTTATTTCTGTTCAGGCCAAAATTAAAGGCTGAAGTCCATGAAAATTTAGGACGGGATACGATATCTGCGTCAAGAGAGAATTCAAAACCCTGGTTACGCATCGTACCCGTATTTACAGAAATGCTGGTATACCCGGTTTCCAGAGGTACATATACATTGGAAATGAGGTCTCTGATTGTATTATTGTAGTATTCCGCTGTTAACCTTAAAAAATTGAAAGCACTTAAATCTATCCCCAGGTTAAGCTTATAGTTCTTTTCCCATCCCAGGTCCGGATTTGGGGCGGCAGTTCCTAATGGTTCCGCCGCAACTTCACCATTGTAATTTCCGGCACTGAAATTATACAGTCCTCTTGATGAATAAGAACCAATCCTTGAATTTCCCGTTGAACCGAAACTGGCCCTTGTACGAAGATAGTTTAAAACCTTGCCTGGTCGCAGAAATTCTTCTTTCGTGACTACCCAGCCTGCTCCCACAGCAGAATTTAATGCGGACTGTTTGTCGCCGCCGAAAATTGATGACTGGTCTACCCGGGCACTGGCTGTAATGAAGTACTTTTTCTTGTAATCGTAACTCGCCTGCGAATAATAAGAAACCGTACCTGTAGATTGTTTAGAGGACGCTGCGTTTCTCGTGGTGGCCTGACCAAGTTCCCTGATCCGGTCATAAGTAAATCCATTGCCCGATGAACTTAACAGGTCATCATTATCTTCTTTGGCCTCAAACCCAACGATGATATTAACGGAATGGTTCTTAAAAAACGTTTTATTATAACCAGCCTGTAAAAAGCCCAGCCAGGTGTAGGTATTACGGTCGAAAACCCTAAGCCTCCCGCCAAGGGCACTGCCTGTAGGATTGTTTTTAGAGAAGTAGACCCTTTGTTTGCTATAAAAAGTATTTGCGCCTACCGTACCTAAAACATACAGTCCCGGTGTAACATTGTATTTCAGATGCGCCTGGGTATTCAGTGTGAGCGACCTGCTGGAATTTTCATTTTCCGTTACCAATTGCAGGGGAGTGGAGATACCGGTGATCAGCGTTAAAGTTTCTTTGTCATTTGCAGCGATGTTTGGTGGTAAATATGCTGCCGATGCGTAGGCATCGATTCCGTTTCTGGTTGACAGTGTAGGGGAGAGTGTAAAACCGAATGAGATTTTATCAGATATTTTATCGTTGACCTTTAAACTGGTGGATAGCGTTTTTAAACCATTATTGATTGAATTAGATTGCTGATCACGATAGCCTGCGGAGAAATAATAATCTATCCCATCACTGCCTCCCGACAGGTCAAGGTTGATGTTTTTATAAGTCGCATCACGGTCAGTCTGCGCCAGCCAGTTCGTGCTGTTTACTTTGCTGCCGGCTGCTGCCGTTGCCTGTGCATCAGTTTGCCCGTCGTTAATTAAGGCTTCCCTTTTCAGCATGTAATATTCCGGGCCGCTCAGTAATTTCATCTGGTTAATGAAACTTGATACTCCGGCAGAGACAGACAGGTTGGCTTGTGTTTTACCTTTTCTGCCGGATTTTGTCGTGATGATAATTACCCCGTTAGCCCCATTGGCACCGTAGATAGTTGAGGCTGCCGCGTCTTTCAGGACTGAAATTGATTCAATATTAGAAGGGTTAATCCCTGCAAGGGGGTTTAGCAGTGTTTCACCATTAAACAAGCTGTTAGCGTCAGATGAATTTTGCTCTTGCACAGGGATTCCGTCGATTACAAACAGCGGCTGCGAACTCGTGGTTCGGCTGCCCCCGACGGGGATCAGTGAGCCTTGTCCGCGGATATTGATTTTAACCGGGGTACCCAGCTCTGTTCCGCTTTCTACATAAACACCAGCCACTAGGCCTTCCAGCAATTTATCAAAACTTTCAATCGGACGATTTACCTGCAGCTGTTTGGCGGTTATCTGGGTGATGCTCCCCACTACTTCTTCCCGTGGTTTAGGTGTAGTGTACGAACTGGTAATAATCACATCCTTCATCTGCGTAACATCTTCCGACAGCTCTGCATCAAAAACATTTGCTGTACCGAGTAGTGCTGTAGTTACACTTTTCATTCCGATCATCCTGAAATAAAGGCGTTCTTTTCCGATCTGGTTGCCGGTAACCCTGCCCGAATATTTCCCGTCACCATCAGATGTAGCAACATAACTGCCGTCTTTCACCTGTATGATTACGCCGGGTAGGGGAGTGCCATCTACACTGCTGGTAATTTTTCCCCTGATCACCCTGGAAGGTACAACCCGGACAAGTATGTTTGCTCCGTCTTGCTGAAAGGATAGTCCTGCGAGGGTAGACAACTGGTTCAGGGCTCCCGGCAAATCTCCTTTATAAATGTATTTATAATGTGTTTTCAGATTGAGGTCGGCCGCATTATAACTGAACGTACGGCTACTTTGCTTTTCGATCGCATTGAAGATTTCCTGAACATTAGCGGATCTCAGCGAAATGTCAATCCGGTTTTGCCGGGCGAACAACGAAATGGAAGAACAAAGCAATAAAACAAATAATGTGAAGTATTTTAATCTGATTGTAAAAGGTTTAGTCATTCTTATATTAATCGTTTATTGAGGAAAGATAGATGGTGCGCCCATTAATTTTATAAGTCATGTTCAAAGAAAAACAGATGGCTTTAATAATCCTTACGGGATCTTCATCCTGATAAGAACCGGTATAGCTTAGTTTTTTTAACGGGTTTTTGTTTACTATTTTTAAATCGTAATTTCTATCGAATGTTGCGGCGATAGTTTTAAAATCTGCATTTCTGAATGCGGTTATCCCATCCTTCCAACCGGTCTCTGTTTCGGCATCAAATGCGCTGGTGGTCATCTGACCGGAAGAATCGTGATAGACCATTTTTTCTCCGGGATGTAACAAGAGGGAGTCGGGATGTTTATTTCTGGTAATGATCCTGACGCTGCCCTGAAGCAGTGCTACTTCAACATCCGGTTTTCCTTTGTAACCGGAAACTGTAAAAGTGGTGCCTAGAACCCGGGTGTTTACTTTACCTGCAGTGACAATGAAAGGGTGTTCCTTGTCGTGCTTAACCTCAAAAAATGCCTGACCTGTGAGTTTTACCATCCGCTCTGCCGCTTTAAATGACTTCGGATAGATTAGTGTACTGCCCGCATTTAATGTGATGGCCGTACCGTCGCTTAACCTAATCGTACTTCTCTGTGATTTCGGGGAGGTAAAACTCGCCCACTCCTGATCTGACTGCTGACTGGCAAACCATTTTGCGGGAGCAAAATAAATTGTGACAGCTGAAACTATCAGAGTAGCCATAGCAGCAATCTGCATAGCCTTTAAAGGAAAAAAGCTGCGTTTTAACGTGACTTCTTCTACTTCCGCAGGTGATGGTGTGTTTTTAGAAATAAAACTGATCAGGCGGCTTCTTTCAATGTCCCTTTCCTCCTGCGGCAAATGCAGGTGCAGCACATCCAGCATTCTTTCTGCTGTTAGCACCTCATCTAACTTTTCCGGATGGAGGGATATCCATCTTTCCCAGTAAGTAATAGCGGATTCATCGCTTCTCAGGTAATAGGCGATAAAAGATTCGCTGGATGCAAATTCTTCAGCTGTATTCAAGTTTTCCTGCATTTAAACTGGTTTATAGTGAGTAGTGCAGAAAAACTGTTTTTTTTACCGGGTTTATTTTAAAATAATTTTAATAAGGAGTTTTTACCCACCCCATGATACAAGCATGAAGCGAAAATGATTACCAGTGCAAACCACTGTAAGCTGCATAAAGTAAGATCATGCTGGAAATAAGTTTCAGGTGGCTCCGCATTGTTTTCAACGCTTCATACACCTGATTGTAAACTGTTCTAGGCTGTAAGTTCATACGGGTGGCGATCTCCTCATAGCTTAGCATTTCAAAGAATTTGTATTCGATGATCTGTAGTTGAGCCGGACTGATCCTGTTGAGCAGACGTTGCAATTTGATTTTGTTTTCTGCGGTAGTCTGCGAGATGATCAGCAGTTCTTCGTATGAAAGGTGATTTTCTGCAGGCAGTGTTTTTTCGAGCGCTGTATATTTATCCGCAATCGTGAGTTCCTTGAGAATTTTACGTTTGAGATACGTGAGGAGATAGCTTTTTTCATTCGACACATCGGGAAGTGATGATCGTTTTTCCCAAAGTTCACAATACATTTCGTGGATGGCATCTTTAACGATTTCTCTTGCCGGGTTAACCCGGCAGCCAAAATTAAACAGCGACTGATAATAGGCGTCGTACATATCCATGAACGCCTTCTCATCACCTCCTTTAATTTTAATCCAGTACCTTGTATCCAACCTATTTGTGTTATCCGGCAAAGATATATTTTTATTTAGAATGGTTTTAAACAAATGTGTTATTACCTCTAATTCTTTTGTTGTTAAATGCTCGATCCAGAGCCTGTTCTGAATACAAATAAGTGATGTATAAAAATATAAAGCTGTAAATCAGTATAATATAAAACTTACATGAATATATTGATTATGCCAAAATGTCTGTTGTTCTGTTTTTATGGATGGATTGAACTTTGAAAATTTACACCACTATTTGCTATTTGGCATAATTGAGTGCATTTCAGGTCATAAATTCGGTCACAAAATACCACACTTATCAACACTCATTTTTCAATGTGGATAACTTATCCACAACTTCCGCGCTTATTTTATCTGTATATGTTTGCCTGTTAGCTACTTATGAATTAGCGCTGATTTTATCTTTTTTTGTTAGTAATTTTTCTGATCTTCGCACTCCCAAAACGGCAGGACTTTTGACCCGTGTTTAAGTCAGCAACCCTTAATTTATTAGAAGAATATGCAAAGAACTTGTACTGAAGTATGGAATAACTGTCTCCAAATTGTAAAGGATAATATTCCTCACCAAAGTTTCAAAACCTGGTTCGAGCCTATTACCGCATTGAAGTTGGAAGGTAGCGTTCTGACTGTGCAGGTGCCTAGTTTATTCTTTTATGAATGGCTGGAAGAACACTATGTTGGACTATTAAGGAAAACGGTGAAACAACAACTGGGAGAAGAAGGCCGTCTGGAGTACAATATTGTTGTAGACAAATCATCCAACAGCGGTTCTCCTTATACGACCATCATGCCCTCAACAGGGAATGGTGGAGCATCAAAAATACAATCTATGCCAGTTCCGGTAGCTATTAATAAAGACATTAAAAACCCATTCATCATACCAGGCCTTAAAAAGCTGAACGTGGACCCGCAGCTGAATGCAAACTATACGTTTGACAGTTATGTGGAGGGAGATAGTAACCGTCTTGCACGCTCGGCGGGTTTTGCTGTAGCAGCTAAACCTGGAGCAACATCGTTTAACCCGCTGATGATCTATGGTGCGGTAGGACTAGGCAAAACACACCTTGCACAGGCCATAGGCAATGAGATCCGCAGGACACTGCCTGATAAACTGGTGATTTACGTATCCTGCGAGAAATTCTGCCAGCAATTTGTAGACTCGCTAAAGAACAATACCATAAATGATTTTGTGAATTTTTACCAGGCAATGGACGTAATCATTATGGACGACGTGCATAATTTCGCAGGTAAAGAGAAAACACAGGATATCTTCTTTCATATTTTTAACCACCTTCACCAGTCGGGCAAACAAATCATTATCACTTCAGATAAAGCACCTAAAGACCTTTCAGGATTGGAGGAACGTTTGCTGAGTCGTTTTAAATGGGGGCTTTCCGCTGACCTTCAGATCCCTGATCTGGAAACAAGGATCGCTATCCTGAGAAAAAAAATGTATGCCGATGGCATTGAACTGCCCTCTGAGGTAGTAGAATATGTTGCGCATAACATTGATAATAATATCCGTGAACTGGAAGGCGCAATGGTTTCCCTGCTCGCACAATCAACGTTGAATAAAAAAGACATTGATCTAGGGCTGGCTAAATCCATGTTAAAGAACTTTATCAAAAATACGACGAAGGAGATTTCGATGGATTACATCCAGAAACTGGTATGTGAGTATTTCGAAGTGCCTATTGATATGGTTAAATCACCAACCAGGAAACGTGAAATTGTTCAGGCCCGGCAGATATCGATGTACCTGTCTAAAAACCTGACTAAATCTTCGCTAAAAAGTATAGGTGCTTTTTATGGCGGGAGGGACCACTCCACGGTAATTTATGCTTGTCAGACGGTAGAGGATTTAATAGATACAGATAAAAAATTCAAAGGGTACGTTACAGATATTCAGAAGAAAATTAAGCTGGGCTAACCTTAACATATATTTACCTAGAATGGCGCAAAGAAATTTAGCGCTTTTTTTGTGTTTAGCTTTTGGGTTAATAAGCTTATCTTGCTGGAAATTCCAGCGATATGAAAGTAGCAGTTTTCAGTACCCGTTCTTATGATAAGCAATTTTTTGATCTGGTGAATAAGGACATCAGTCATGAGCTGGTGTACCTGGAGCCGGCTTTAAATGTGAAAACCGCTATATTGGCGAAGGGACGTGAAGCCGTCTGTATTTTTGTGAACGACCAGGCAGATGCGGCTACACTGGCAGCCCTCAGAGAGAATGGGGTTTCCACTGTTGTTTTGCGTTGCGCAGGTTTTAACCAGGTAGATTTAAAGGCGGCTGAAAGTCTGGAGATCCAGATATATCGTGTGCCTTCCTATTCTCCTGAAGCCGTTGCCGAGCATGCCGTTGCGATGATCATGACATTAAACCGTAAAACACATAAAGCATATAACCGTGTAAGAGAAGGGAATTTCTCCCTTGAGCGATTAATCGGCTTTAACTTAAACGGAAAAAAAGCAGGTGTGATCGGGTTAGGCCAGATCGGTCTCGCCTTTGCTAAAATCATGCATGGATTTGGCTGTGAGGTGATCGCATTTGATCCGGTTGTAAAAGATGTTCCTGATTATATCACACTGGTAGATTATCAGTCTTTGATCACAACGGCAGATATCATCTCTGTTCATTGCCCGTTGAACGAGCATACAAAACACCTGATCAGTAAAAACTGTTTTGATGATATGAAAGATGGGGTGATGCTGATTAATACCAGCAGGGGTGCGATATTAGACACTACAGCTGCGATCGAAGCCCTGAAACACGGTAAACTGGGTTATCTGGGTATTGATGTTTATGAACAGGAAGATAAACTATTCTTCAGGGACCTTTCCGAGAGCCTGATTGATGATGAGGATATACTCCGACTGATGAGTTTCTCCAATGTGCTGATTACGGCTCACCAGGGATTCTTTACCAGCGAAGCCTTAACCGAGATCGCACAGACTACATTGCATAATTTAAGCGATGCGGAAAAGGGCCTGGTAAACAAGAATAAGCTGTAGCACCGGGTTACGAGCTGCAGGATAAGGTAGAACTTCCCGGCTGGTCCATTGCCCAGTCTGGCCTCAGTTTAAAAAACTCATCATGCGCATCGGAGTATGGTGTTTCCAAAGCATTTTTTAACTTCAGGAATGGTCCGTTATCACCTTTTTCCAGCGCCTGTATGGCTTGATGAAGCATATAATTTCTGAGGATAAAACGCGGATTGCTGGAGCGCATCAAACGAACTGATTCTTCTCCTGGCTTTGTATTGGTTTTAATCCTCTGCTGATAATCCTGCAGCGTTACCATCAGCTTGTCCAATCCCTCAGCTGCGGGTATTTGGTAGAAACATGGTTTCAGATGCGCTATAAGGCTCTCCTTGTCCTTTATGTCTGGAGGTAAAGTGATCAGGAGCTGATAAAATATCGTCATATCTGGTCCGAGCAGCGACAGGCTTTCTTCAAAATCGTCGATCAGTTTTTTGTCTTCCTCCCTGAGTTCTGTCAGACCTAATTTGCCAGCCATCATCGCATAGTATTTGGCAAAGTAAACCTCCTGGAACCCCTCCAGTACCGCTACAAGTTCTGTAGAAGTCTCCAGTAACGGTGCGATCGCACTCGCCAGGCAGCCCAGATTCCAATAGGCAATTGTGTGCTGACGGCCGAAAGCGTAACGCCTGCCGGGTAAGTCTGTAGTATTCGGGGTGAAATTCGGATCATAATCATCAAGGAAGGAAAACGGTCCGTAATCAATGGTAAGGCCTAGAATGGACATATTATCTGTATTCATTACACCATGCACGAAACCCACTCTAAACCATTCCACGATCATGGATGCGGTTCTTTCCACCACTTCTTTATACCATTCAATCACTCTGTTTTCCCCGGTAATATGCGGATAGAAATGAGTAATTGTCCAGTCTGTCAATTGCTGCAATTGTGCGGTTTCCTGTCTTGCGGCCAGCATTTCGAAATTTCCAAAACGAAGAAAACTGGGTGCTGTTCTGGCTACAATCGCACCGGGTTCGTAGGCTGTATTGCCATTATAAAATAAGTCCCGCAAGACCTGGTCGCCAGTTCCGATCAGTGCCAGAGCCCTGGTAGTAGGTACACCCAGATAAAACATAGCTTCGCTCATCAGGTATTCCCTTACGGACGACCTGAGTACAGCCCTGCCATCTCCACGGCGTGAATATGGTGTAGGGCCGGCCCCTTTTAACTGGATTTCGAAACTTTTTCCTTTACTGGTTACCAGTTCTCCAAGGGTAATCGCCCTTCCGTCGCCCAGTTGGCCTGCCCAGTTACCAAACTGGTGACCTGCATAACATGCGGCGTAAGGATACATAGAAGCTGTGACAAGGTTACCGCCAAGGATACTGATATCATCCGTATCAGGAGGATTCAGCTCCAGTTCTGTTGCCAGTTCCTGCGACCAGGCAAGAAGATGCGGCTGTTTAACAGGAGTAGGTATAGTCTTGCTGTATAACATTCCTGGTGTCTGTCTTGGCTGCAATGCCCCGCTGTCATCTCCCTCAAATGTCGCAACAAATTCATTATTAAAGGTTTTGCTATTCAAATTTTCCATAATTCCCTTTTAGCCTTTTTCCGGTAACGAAGATAATGCCATTTTACTTTTTAATCGTTGTTTTACTGTCACATGAATACGTTCGTTCATTATTAGAAAAAGTTTTTTACATGCTTAGAGCAAATTAGTATTTCATTGTGTATAACATTAATCTATATCTGTACTTTGCTGATACGATTTAACGATTAATCTATAACAGCATAATTATTATCCCTTTTTAATCTCGGTTCTTGAATCAGGGTTAAATGTTCACACTCATTTTATCTTCTTAGAAAAATGAATAAAATGAACGGCAATTATAATAGGTAATTATTCTTTAACGAAGTAGTTTTGTTTATGTTGAATTAATTAATAATTTAATGTTATGACAGCAATAAGTCTAAGTATGGTAACTGCAATCACGGACCACTGTGACGATCCGTCCTGTAATGATTGTTTTGAAAGCAGGTTAATTTCTGATCTGAAAGAACGTAATAATATCTCGTTCAGGAGACTATATATATCATACTCTTCATCACTTTTAGGGATCATCTTAAGGGTTGTGCCATCAAGGGAAGTGGCTGAAGATATCCTTCAGGATACTTTTGTAAAGATATGGAGGTCGCTGGATCAGTATGATCCAGGCAAGGCAAGGCTGTTCACCTGGATGGCAACCATGGCCCGTAATTCTGCGATTGACTATAAAAGGGGGAAAAGCTTTGCCAAAAGTATACTTAATGAGGATATTGATAGTGTATTTACGCAGGTTGACCGTTATCATCATGTTAATGAGCGTACTGATACAATAGGGATCAGGGACCTTATGCATACGCTGCCAGATTCACAGAAGCAGGTACTCAACCTGGTGTATTTCCATGGATACACACAGGCCGAGGTTTCTGATGAACTGCAGATGCCATTGGGCACTGTAAAATCAAAAATCAGGCTTGCCGTAAAAGCATTACGTACCTGCTTTGGTTAAACAATTATGGATAAAGCGTTATTTCTTTCACATCAAATCCCGCTTTAAATTCCGGCGTTACTGAATATTGTTTAGCAGATAACCGGATATACCTGCCAGTGGTGTTTTTTGGTAATCTGATCCGTTGCAGGATGGG
>Ga0247813_10002539_pt1 | contig 12383 bp, 11 predicted proteins | sample UWRJL169409C1_FD_180719 | JGI IMG/M metagenome (GOLD analysis project Ga0247813, IMG submission 180719) | Plant litter microbial communities from Arlington Agricultural Research Station in Wisconsin, United States - UWRJ-L169-409C-1 | ecosystem: Environmental > Terrestrial > Plant litter >... | reverse complement strand
CGGCCGGAGGTCACGAGGGCCATGGCCTCCCCCCAGCCGTCGTGCGCCTCACGCAACAACCGGATGCTGCGATCGAGCGATTCCTCGGCGCGCGCGGGGTCGGGCGGGCGAACCGCGATCGCGGCGAGAGCGAGCGAGAGGTAGGCGAGTCCCTCGCCCGAGCGGTCGCCGACCCGGCCGAACAACCGGGCGCTCTCGGTGAGGCCGGGCACGACCCGCTCGTTCGGGTCTTGCCAGAGCGTGATCGAGTGGCTGAAATACAACGCCCGGGCGCGCGTGCGGTCGTCGAGCGGGTGGGTCGAGGCGAGCAGTCGGTCCATCCACGAGCGCACCTCGCCGAGCAGGCCCCCGAGCCACCAGAAGATCAGCAGCGACCAGGCGAAAGCGGCGATCGTGGCGTCGTCGTCGGTGTCGAGCAGGAATCGGGCGACGGAACGCAGGTCGTCGCGGTCGTCGTTGAGCTGCGCGATCGCCGCCCGCTGGCCGCCGTCTTTGAGACCCTTCTCCAGCGATGCGGCCATCATGACGAAGTAGGCGGCGTGACGGGAACGCGTCGCGGCGAGCTCCCCCTGTGCCTCGAGTCGTTCGAGCGCGTACTCCCGCACCGTGGCGAGCAACGAGTAGTACGGGCGTCCGTCGCGGTCTTCCTCGTGCACGAGGCTGTTGTCGACCAGCGTGCCGAGGCCGGCGAGCGGGTCGGCGGCCGGGCTCGACGGGTCGCGCGTCACGAACTCCACGGCGTCGAGAGAGAACGCCCCCGCGAACACTCCGAGCTGGGAGAGCAGCCGTTTCTCCGGTTCGTCGAGCAACTGGGTGCTCCAGTCGATCGTGCTGCGCAGGGTGCGCTGCCGCGCCGGGAGGTCGCGCGCGCCGCCGGCGAGCAGGGACAGCCGACGGTCGAGCCGCGCGAGCATCGCCGCCGGGGTGAGCATCCGGCTCCGGGCCGCGGCGAGCTCGAGCGCGAGCGGCACCCCGTCGAGTGCCACGCAGATCGCCGCGATCGCGTCGATGTTCTCGGGGGTGACCTCGAAGTCGGCCTTCACCGCCCGCGACCGTTCGACGAACAGCGCGACCGATGCCGTGTCGGCCGCTTTCAGGTCGTGCACCCCGGTCAGCCGGGGCAGGCCGAGGGGAGCGAGTTCGACGGCGTGTTCGCCGGTGACCCGCAGCAGGGTGCGGCTCGTCACGAGCAGGCGCACCCCCGGGGCGGCGGAGAGCAACGCGGTCAGCCCGGGTGCGGCCGGCAGAACCTGCTCGAAGTTGTCGAGCACCACGAGAATGCGCCGCTGCCGTAGCGCGGCGACCAGCTTCTCGGCGATCGGGCGGTCGCCGGTGTCGAGCACACCCACCGCCTCCGCGATCACGTTCGGTACGAGATCGGGGTCGTTCACCGGCGTGAGATCGACGAACGCCGTCTCGTCGCCGCGCGCCCGGGCGCGGGTGGCCAGATCGATGGCGAGACGGGTCTTGCCGATGCCGCCCGGTCCGAGGAGAGTGACCAGCCGCACGGTATCGCGCTGCAGCATCCGCTCGACGGAGGCCAACTCGGCGTCGCGCCCGATCAGTTCGGTGAGCGGAGCCGGTGTCGCGGCACCGTCGCGCACGATGTCGACGGGTGCCGTCTGGCCCGTCGGTTCGGGCCGGCTGCGGTCGAAACGCTCCGCGAGCAGGGTGGCGAGGTCGGCCTCGAGCAGCCGACGCAGTTCCTGCGGGGTGGAGTAGTACTTGAACGACGCCCCGTCGTCGTCGCGCACCCGGTCGAGCAACCCGGCCAGACGTGGGTCGCGGTCGTCGGCGGGCTCGCGGATGTAGATGAGTTTGGGCAGGCCGGGGGAGAGGTTGTACTCGTCTTCGAGCCCCGAGACCACCTCGCCGGGGGCGACCCAGCCGTAGCGGTCGGCGTACAGGCCGACGAAGACGTCGCTCTGCCCGAGGTAGGCGCGGTACAGGTCGCGCGGGGGATGCGGGCGAGCGCCGAGCTCGAACATCACCGGTGCGAGGTGCAGACGTTCGATGGCGGCGCGCGCGGCCTTGCGTTCGGCGGCGAGTTCCTTGATCGTGGAGCTCACGAAGACACGGAGTCGTTGGTCGGGTGTTCGGATGCCACCCGGGATGGGTTTCATGACCCCGATTGTGGCGCTACCGTCGCACCGGGTCTACCCCTCAGCCCGCGGCCGCGCCGTTCGGACGCTGCGCCATGATGGCGAGGATGCGCCTCGCGCTCACGGCCACCGATGCCGCGGTGCTCAGTGCCGACGGCGAGCTTTCGTGCTGTTCGTCGAGGCGGGCGAGCGCCTCCTCCAACGCCGTGTCGGCGGCGGCAACGGCCGCGTCGACGTCGTCGCCGGCGTTGCGCGACTCGAGCACCGCGCCCATCGCCCGCATCGCGTCGCTCAGCGGGCCGCGCAGGTCGGCGGGCAGCTCGGCCGAGAACGACCGCTCCCAGATCGCCCCCGCGATCACGTCGGTCATGTCGCGCACGTGGAAGGTGATCGATTCGAGGTCGTAGAGGTCGGCGTAGTCGCTGCCGAGGTCGCGCTGGTGCAGGCGGGCGCGCGGGTTGCCCTTGCCGGTCTCCTCGGCGTCGCGGAGGGCGTCGCGCACGGCGTCGGCGGTCTCGCGCAGGGTGTCGCTGCGCTGCGCCCAGTCTTCGTTCTTCGGCGGCCAGGTGTCGACGAGCGCCTCGGCCATCTCGTCGAGGTGGGTGGCGAGCAGGGTGCGGAAGTCGCGGATTCCCGAGACCGCGGCATTCACCCGCAGCGGCGGGAAGACCGTGAAGTTCACGACGAGCCCGACCGCGATGCCCACACCCATCTGCACGATGTAGCCGACGGAGTACGACTCGGCGTCGCCGCCGCCCACGATGAGCACGAACAGGGCGGCGACGGGCGCGTACCCGCCGCTCTCGCGCAGCCAGCGGAGTCCGGAGACCAGCACGCCGATGCCGACGACGAGGGCGATGGTGACGACGTTCGGGCTCGCGAAGAGGATGACGGCGCCCGCGAGCACGATGCCGACGGCGAGGCCGACGAGGGTCTGCAGACCGACGCGCACCGACCCCATGAGGGTGGGCGTCATGCTGATCAGCGCCCCGAGCGGTGCGTAGTAGGGGTAGTCGTCGGCGACGCCGGGCACGAACGGGGCGACGAGCCAGGCGATGCCGACCGCGAGCGCGGTCTTGCCGGCGAGCAGCAGCCGCGAGTCGGTGACCCACGCCTTCACCGGGAGTTTGGAGCGGATCGCGGGGATGCGATCGCGCAGAGCAGAGCCAGAAGTACGCATCCGGGCAATGCTACGGGGGCCTGCTGAGACCGGCATGCACGCGGTAACCTCGGCCCGTGACATCCATCATCGCCACCCAGGCCGACATCACCCGCTACCCGAGCGACGTCATCGTCAACGCCGCCAACACGAGCCTGCTCGGCGGCGGGGGAGTCGACGGGGCCATCCACCGCGCGGCCGGCCCTCGGCTGCTCGAGGCGACGCGCCTGCTGGGCGGGGCGCGCACCGGAGAGGCGAAGATGACGGATGCGTTCGGTATCGCGAGCGCGCAGAAGATCGTGCACACGGTCGGTCCGGTGTACACGTCGCAATCACCGGGCGAGAGCGCGAAGCTGCTGGCCGACTGCTACCGCAACAGCCTCGCGCTCGCGACGGATTACCGTTCGATAGCGTTCCCCGCCATCTCGACGGGGGTCTACGGCTACCCCCGCGCCGAGGCCGCCGCGGTGGCGGTCGGCACGATCCGGCGGTGGTTGGACGAGCATCCGCACACCGCCCTGGAGACGGTCACGCTCGTCGCCCACACGCCCGACGACCTGCGGGTGCTTGAGGCCGCGCTCTCGCGCGCGATATCAGCACAGGGCTGATATCGGCCCGCTATCAGTGTCTGGCTTATAGTTCAGGCGACGGGTGAGCCGAGGGCCACGAGCAGTGCGACGAGCAGCACGAGCGACCAGCTGGCGAAACTGCCGACCAGGAAGTACTCGGCCTTCGACCCGCCTGCCGCGTCTTTCGAGATCTCGGGGAAGCGCACGACGCCCTTCGCCGCGACGAGCGCCGCGATCGCGGTGAACTGCCCGCCGAGAACGAGCGCGAGCAGGAACAGCCGCTCGAGCGGTCCGATGAAGCGCCCGCCCTTGAGCTCGACGACCGGGGGAGCGACCGGCTCGGGCGCCGGCCGCGCCTGCCACCAACGCCGCGCCGCCGCGACCGCTGCCGGTGCGGGCGGCGCGACCGGAGCGGCGGAGCGTTCGCCGCGCAGGGCGAGCCGCACGATGACGTTCGACGTCTCGACGAGGAAGAGCACACCGCCGACCGCGAGCGCGAAGGTCGTGACGTCGACGTGCGCCAGCACGCCGTAGGGGAGGGCGTCGTACCAGGCGACGAGCGGACCCGACGGTGTGGGCAGCCGCGGACCGAAGACGAACGCCGCGAGAACGAGCCCGGCGAGCAGTGCGATCGCCCAGTAGCCCGAACCGCGGGAGGCGCGGCCGGGATCGCCCTCCCGGGTGGCGAGGAGCCAGCCGATGATCGCGGCGGCCGCGATCGGCGACCACCACCAGGCGAGCCCGAGGCCGAGCGACACGAGCACGAACGCGACGATGGCGAGCGCCGCGCCGACGACGGTGGAGGCCGCCGGCGGTGCGACGGCGGGCGGGCGTGAGCCGGCGCGGGCGCGGGAGGCGCCACGCACGCGGGCGAGGTCGGCGATGCCGAGCGCGCCGAGCAACAGTGCGATCAGGATCATCCGGCCACCCCCGTCGTCTCGAACAGCAGGGCGTCGCCGGCGATCACGGCGTTCGCTCCGCTGCGGGCGAGGTTCTGCGAGACCGCCGACTGGGTGATGCCCTCCTGTTGGGCGAGGGCGCCCTGGGTCTCGCCGAGCAACTGCCCGAGCAGCAGCCGCCTGGCACGAGGATTCATCGCGCTCACGATGTGGTCGCGGCCGAGCAGGTAGGCGTTCACCAGAGCCTCGGTCGCATCGGGCTCGGCCGAGCGGTACCAGGTGCGCACAAAACCGAGCTTCGAGTACTGGTGTCTGCGTGCTTCATCGATCGCCTTTCTCGCCACCCACCATGCGCTGCCATCCTGCAGCACACCGGCGACACCGGTGCCGATCGCGGCGACCTGCCCGCGGCCGAGTCCGAAGCGGCAGTCCACGCCCTCGGGCAGTGACAGCCGGGCGAGCAGGGCAGCGCGCAGGGCGGTGTCGAGGTCGCCGTACGCGGCCTGGAACTCGTCGCCGACGGTCGCCTGCAGCGGCTGGTCGGCCGTGACGAGCGTGTTGACCCGGGCGAAGGCTGTCTCGATCTGCGTCTGCAGCTCGCGGCGGTCGGCGTGCGAGCGCGACTGCGAGATGTCGACGAGCACCGCGACGGCGGGAGTGGGGGCGTCCATGAGATTAGGTTATACCTAATTATCGCCGGATATAAGTGTTTTGCTTATCGACGCGGGCGGCGGGCCGTTTCACAACTCAGGCAGACTCGCGGATGTCGCGGCGGCGCGACCCTACACGCGCGTATCTCCGCGGCAGGCGTCATCCGCCGATCCGATTCTGCCTGAGTTGCGAACGTGCGGCGCCGGGATCGCACTGGACGCCGCGCCGGGATGCCGCGCCGATCGCACTGGGCGCCGCGCCGGGATGCGGCGCCGGGATCGCACTAGGCGCCGCGCCCGGATCGCGCCCGGCCGGGCGACGCGCCCGGCAGCCCGCCGACCGGCCGGTACGCTCGACCGATGATCACGCACAGCACGGCCTCCCTCTCGATCATCAGCGAGACGCACGCGGCGGCCGACGTCGCTGCCGTGCTCGGCCTCGAGCCGACCCGCACGGCCGAGATCGGCGACCGCAAGTCGCTCAGCGGCCTGCCGCGCAAGTACTCGCTCTGGGTGCTCGACGCCCCCGAGCCCGCGGGCCGCGGCGACCTCGACCCGCTCGAGTCGCTCGTCGCGCTGCTGCGCGGCAAGGAGTCGGCGCTCGAGACCCTGCGCGAGAACTACACGACCGAGATCGTCTACGGCGGATTCTCCGACAGCGGTCGGGGCAGCTTCGTCTACTCCGCGGCGCTGCTCGCCGGCCTGGGCGCGCTGGGCTGCGACCTGCTCGGAACGGCCTACCTCGAGGAGCCGGAGTACGACACCCCGACCGTGCGCGAAGAGGTCGTGCTGCCGGTGATCGCCGGCCGGGAGAGCGAGTTCGAGACCGCGTTCGCGACTGCGCAGCAGCTCGTCGCGGCGTCGCCCGGATTCCGCGAGCTGACTCTGTCGCGCGGCGTCGAGACCCCGAACCACTACCTGCTGCTCATCGACTGGGACTCGGTCGAGGCGCACGAGGTCGGATTCCGCACCTCGCCCGCCTACGACGATTGGCGCGGGCTGCTGCACCACTTCTACGAGCCGATGCCCGAGGTGGCGCACTTCACCGAGCTGGCACGACTGCGCGGTTAGCCGGCCCCGGTCGCCGAGCCGGTCGAAGCGCCGCCCGCCCCGACCCGCAGCACCGGCTCCACTTCAGCCAGCTCCTCGCCCAGCCCGATGTCGATCAGCCGCACCTCGCCCGCGTACCCGCGCGCCGGATCGAGCAGCAGCCCGGCCTTGTACCCGCCGAACGTCACGGTGAGCGTGGCGCGCAGCACGCACGGGTCGGGCACGCTGCCGTCGTCGGGGCCGATGCCGCTCGGGATGTCCACGGCGACGACCGGAGCCGTCGCTCCGGCCGCGAGAACCGCCGCGACGAGTTCGCGCCCGCGGCCGCGCAGGGCGGGGTTCGCGCCGGTCCCGGTACCGAGGATGCCGTCGACGACGAGATCGACGGATGCCGCGAGCCCGGCGACCTCCGCCGGTGTCGGGGCGCCCGCGCCCGGGTCGTGCGCTCCCGCCGCAAGCGCCGACTCGAGAGCCGCCGCGTGCACCCGGTCGCCGGTGCGGACGATCGTGACATCCGCCCCGCCCTCGGCGAGGATCGCCCCCGCGTAGAGGGCGTCGGCGCCGTTGTTGCCGGATCCGACGAGCAGCAGTATCCGCGCGTCGGCGCGGCCGAGCAGCGCGCGCACCTCGCGGGCGAGCGCGGCGGAGGCGCGCTGCATCAGCGGCACGCCGGCTGCGAGCAGAGGCGCTTCGGCGGCGCGGATCTGGGCGGCGGTGTATCCGAGAAGCATGACTCCATTGTGGTCCTGCCGGTTGAGTAGGGCCGTATACGGCCCGTATCGAAACCCGAACCGCGCCGGTTTCGATACGGCCGTGGACGGCCTACTCAACCCGCAGCGCTGTTACGGCCGTGGACGGCCTACTCGACCCGCAGCGCGTACCGTTGGAGCCATGCGCCCGACCCGAACGACCGCACTCTCCTTCGTCATCGACGCGCTGCTCGTGCTCGTCTTCGTGCTCATCGGGCGCGCGACCCACGACGACGACCCGCTGCTCGGCGCGCTCGTCACCTACTGGCCGTTCTTCGTCGCGCTCGTGATCGGCTGGGTCGTGGCCCGGGCCTGGAAGAATCCGTTCGCCGTGCTGCGCAGCGGCGTGCCGATCTGGGTGGCGACCGTCGCGATCGGCATGCTGCTGCGGGTGCTGAGCGGCCAGGGCGTGCAGGTGAGCTTCGTGATCGTGACATCCGTCGTGCTCGGAGTCTTCCTCCTCGGCTGGCGCGGCATCGCCGCCGCGGTCGGCGCGCGCCGCCGTGCCCGCGCGAGCTGATCCGCACGGCTGGCTAGTCTGGACGCCATGCGGACGATACGGGCGGCGGTCACGGCCGCGGTCGTGCTCGCCCTCGCGGGCTGCGCGGTCCCCGACGACCACCGCGCACCGGATCCCAGCGCCATGGCGCGGGCGACCGTCGAAGAGGCGCTGCACCCGATCGCCTACGACCGTTACGACGACATCTTCTTCGCGGCGCGGGCGGCCGTTACGGCCATCGAGACGAGTTCGCTGCGCCTCATCGCGATCGACGAACGCGAGCCTGGCGAGCTCGGCGACACTTTCGGCTCGCTCTCGTTCTGGCTGCCCGGATCGGTCGTGACCGACGCGGCCGGGCTCACCCGCGAGATCGGACCGTTCTGTTTCCGCGTCGCCTTCTCGTACTACGGCGCCGCGGAGCGCGACGGCGTCGTCGTCACCGACCAGTTCGACTGCCCGGCGGACGCGGCAGAGGTGACCCCGCCGCCCGACGAGACGGTCTACCCGGTCATCGCCGAGAACGCGCGCGAAGCGGTGCGCGCGGTGCTCGAACAGGTCGCGGCGAGCGACGAATCGCCATCTGCGGAAGACATCGCCGACCGCATCAGGGTGCTGCTGGTCGCGCCGGAGTCGGAGTTGCAGAGCCTCGCGGAGCCGGATGTCGCGGAGCACTCGGGCGATATCGGCGTCGCGATCGCGGCGGGCGGCGACTGCGTGCTGGTCGCCCTCGTCGACGGCACGGTCGCCGACGTCTACCCGCCGGCCGTGCTGCTGCAGCCCGGCGAACTGGGCTGCGCGGGCTCGACCGCGATCGCCGACCCCGACTCGCTGCGGTCGCCGCACTAGTCGCCACAGGCCGGCCTCGCCCCAGCATCGCGCCAGCGCGCGGCGGTAGTCTGCCCTGATGTCGATCGCAACCGTCGGGCTCGTTCCGCATCCCACCAAACCCGTGCACGACTCGCTAGATCTGATCCGGGCCTGGAGCGCGAAGCACGGCGTCACCCTGGTCGCGCTCGAGAGCGACGCGCGCCGCGTCGGCGACGGAGTCGAGCTGGTCGACGAGAAGGTTTTCGTCGCGAGCGTCGACGCGCTCGTCGCCCTCGGCGGCGACGGCACCATGCTCGGCGCGATGCGCCAGATGGCGACCCGGCCGGTTCCCGTGCTCGGCGTCAACTACGGCAACCTCGGCTTCCTCGTCGAGATCGAGCCGAACGAGCTCGAGACCGCGCTCGACCGCGTCGCGAACAAGGACTTCCAGCTGGAGTCGCATCACGCCCTCGAGGTGACGCTGACGACCGCCGGGGTGGAGAACACCTACCTCGCGTTCAACGACGTCGCGATCGCGCGGCGCCCGGGCGGCGGAGTCGTGGCGGCCGACCTGCGGGTGGATGCGACGCCGTACGGCTACTACAAGGCCGACGCGCTCGTCATCGCCACCTCCGCCGGATCGACGGCGTACAACTACGCCGCGGGCGGCCCCGTGCTGTCGCCGGCGGTCGCCGCGTCGGTGGTGACGCCGGTCGCTCCCATGTCGGGCATCACGCGCTCGGTCGTGCTCAGCCATCGCGAGCGTATGCAGCTCACGATCGGCGAGGGAACGACCGGGGCGGCGGTCGAGATCGACGGCCGCGCGATGGCCGAGGTGAGCGAGGGCGTCGAATTGCGGCTGCAGCTGCGGCGCAACGCGGGCATGGTGATCCGGCTGGATGCCGGCCGCCACGCCAACAAGGGCCGCATCAAGCTCAGCCTGCTCGACCTGCCGCTGCGCCGCGACCAGCTGCTCGAACTCGTGCCCGTCGAGCTGCGCGAGCGGGTGACCGGGCCGGACGACGGCGCGTAGCGGGGCGGCGGTCGGAATCCCAAGACCCGCGAATCAGGCCGTGCGCTCCATCGTGAGCGCGCCGAGTTCGACCAGCAGCGACTCGTAGCCGTCGATCATGGCGTCGAAGTCGAACCGGCGTGAGGCGGCGAGGGCGTGCGACCGCTCGATGCGCCGGGCCCGGGTGATCGCCGAGGCGAGAGCCGCGGCATCCGTCGATCTCGAAATCGATCCGGCCTCGGTTCCGAGCAGTTCGCGGATCGCCCCGTTGGGCAGGGCGGCGACCGGGGTGCCGCTGGCGAGGGCTTCGACGACGGTGAGGCCGAACGGTTCCTCCCAGAGCGGCGACGACACGAACACCTCGCCCGAGGCGAAGAAGTCGGCGAGTTCGTGGTGCTGCAGGTGGCCGCGGTACCGCACGCCGTCGCCGAGGCGGGGCACGATCTCGTCGTCGAAGTAGTCGCGACGCGAGATCGGGCCGGCGAACTCGAACCGCACTCCCGCGCTGCGGGCCGCGTCGATCGCGAGATGCAGGCCCTTCTCGCGCGTGATGCGCGCCGCCCAGACGGCGAGCCCCGGCGTCGGCGTGACCGACGACCGCCAGCGCTCGAGCTTGATGCCGTTCGGCACGACGTCGACCTCGGGCAGCATGCCGCGCCAGCCGCGCGCGTTCGACTCCGACACGGTGACGTAGCGGTGCAGCGGGCTCGGCGACCAGCCCGGCCGGCTCACGATCGCGGTCACGTCGTCGAGATTGGCGGGCGTGTGCAGGATCGTCAGCATCGGCAGTTCGCGCATCGAGCTGTACGGCAGCGAGCTGAGCGAGTTGTTCACCACGACGTCGAACGCGCCCTCGTGGATCGCCTCGATGCTGTGGTGCACCGCCTCGGCGAGAAAGCCCTGCTGCTGGCGGCGCACGAGCGGGCTCGCCAGGTTGGTGAACTCGAAGTCTTTCGGCACGAGCGGGTAGACGAGCGCGTCGCTCACCGACCCCTCCTTCGCGAACAGGGTCACGTCGTGGCCGCGCGCCACGAGTTCGTCGGCGAGCATCGCGGTGTGCGCCTCGGTTCCGCCCTCGTAGGGTTCGGCGATGGGGTGGTGCATGTGGCTGAGCAACGCGATTCTCACGGGGCGACTCCGATTCGGGTGTAGGTGCCGGCGGCATCGCGCCGCACGAGACCGAGGTGTTCGAACTTGTCGAGCCAGCCGCGCATCGGCCAGAAACCCCAACGGCTCGCGAACAGGGCGCCGTTGACGAGGATGTCGTCGACGTGCTGCACGGGCGGATCCTTGGTCTCGTGGAACTGGTGGTGGGCGACCGCGCCGCCGACCCAGACCAGGTCGATGCCCTTGTCCCGCGCGGTCAGCCCGAAGTCGGTGTCTTCGCCGCCGTAGCCGCGGTAGCCCTCGTGGAATCCGCCGAGCTCGTGCCACGCGGCGCGGTCGACCGCGAACGACAGCGACCAGAACAGGTCGTGGTGGCCGTGCTCGGTGCTTCCGGGCGCGGGGTCCGGCCGGAACGCGTGTACGTGCGCGAGCTGTTCGAACGTGTCGGGCCGGGTGTAGTTGGTGCCGTCGGGCAGGTAGCCGACGGTTCCGGTGAGAAGGGAGCCCGGATGCTGCGCCGCCGCCTCGGCGAATCGCCCGAGCAGCGCGGGCTGCGGGATGCAGTCCACGTCGAGGAACACCACGACGTCGGCGCCGCGCTCGAACGCGGTGCGCGCGCCGAGGTTGCGGGCGGCCGCGAGGGGGAGCTGGCCGGTCGAATCGAGGGCGACGACGAACGGCAGCGGCCCGGACCGGGGAGCCCAGTCGTGCAGCGCCGGGTCGTCCATCGCGATGACGACGTAGTCGTCGGGCCGCCGGGTCGACTGGGCGAGGCCGGCGTGCTGGCGGTGCAGGTGTTCGTGGCGGCCGGAGACGATGGTGACGACGGCGACCCTCATGCGGCGTCGGTCCGGGTGGAGACGGTTTCCGGTCGGGGCGCCGTGTCGGCTCCCGGGCCCGTGCGTTCGCGGGTTCGGCCGTCGTGCGTCGCCGGCACGATCGACGCGACCCGGCCGATGATCGCTGCCGCGCGGGCCGCGGCCGCGCCGTCGCACCATGACGACCAGAGTGCGCCGTCGAGCGCGGCGGTGTCGCCGACGACGGAGGCCCAGTCGACGGAGGCGACGTCGGTGTCGACGACGGCGACGGGCATCCGGCTCGAGGCGAGCGCGCGGCCCATCGTGTGCTGTTCGTCGTGCGGACGGTCCTCGGGCACGATCACGGCCGGGATGCGCGAGGCGGCGATCTCGGCAAGTGCGTTCTCGCCGCAGTGCGCGAACACGAGTGCCGAGGTGCGCAGGGTGTGCGCGACCGTCTCGCTGTCGTTTCCGGACAGGGTGACCCAGCGCGCGTCGGGCATCGCAGCACGCGCCGCGGCGACCGCGGCGTCGAGCGCGCTCGCGCCGCGGGTGCCGAGGCCGCCCAGCACGGCGATCTGCCGGGGATCGCGGGGGAGCGGCGCGACGGTCGCGATGCGGCTGATCGCGCCGACGGCTTCGACTCGCGCGACCGCGTCGTCGGGCGCGGTCAGCGCCGCGATACCCGGCGGCCACACCGCGATGATCGCGCTCGACGCGCGGTAGCCGAGCGCGTGGGGCGCATCCGTCCGATCACCGGGCTGAGCGACCGAGACCACGGGCACTCCGTGCAGGCGCACGAGCAGCGCGACCTCGACCGAGACGTCGACCACGACGACCGACGGGCGCGCCTCGGCGAGCCACGCGGCGATCGAGCCCATACGCGCGCCGAGTCCGGTCGAACCGAGCGGCGCCCAGTGCAACGCGCCGTTCGCGGTCGCGTCTGCCCAGTCCGCGCGGTCGTGGTCGGAGTGGTCGAGGGG
>Ga0247813_10002536_pt1 | contig 12385 bp, 11 predicted proteins | sample UWRJL169409C1_FD_180719 | JGI IMG/M metagenome (GOLD analysis project Ga0247813, IMG submission 180719) | Plant litter microbial communities from Arlington Agricultural Research Station in Wisconsin, United States - UWRJ-L169-409C-1 | ecosystem: Environmental > Terrestrial > Plant litter >... | reverse complement strand
GTACCACTTCCCCGAGAAGCTGATCCCACTGGTGATCGCCAAGGCCCTGGCCGGCGAACCGCTGCCGGTCTATGGCGATGGCAAGCAGGTGCGTGACTGGCTGTTCGTGAGCGATCACTGCGAAGCGATCCGCACCGTGCTGGCCAAGGGCCAGGTCGGCGAGACCTACAACGTCGGCGGCAATTCGGAGAAACAGAACATCGAGGTGGTGCAGGCGATCTGCGCGCTGCTCGATGCGCGCCGCCCGCGTGCGGATGGCCAGCCGCGCGCCAGCCAGATCACCTACGTGACCGATCGCCCGGGCCACGACCGCCGCTATGCGATCGATGCCTCCAAGCTCAAAGACCAGCTGGGCTGGGAGCCGAAGTACACCTTCGAGCAGGGCATCGGCTTCACCGTGGACTGGTACCTGGACAACCAGGACTGGGTCAACGGCGTGCTCGACGGCAGCTACCGCCTGCAGCGCATCGGCACCACCGCCTGAGCGCGGTGATCACCAGACAGAGGACAACCGCATGACTCAACGCAAGGGCATCATCCTCGCAGGTGGTTCGGGCACGCGCCTGTATCCGATCACCAAGGGCGTCAGCAAGCAGCTGCTGCCGGTATACGACAAGCCGATGATCTATTACCCGCTCAGCGTGTTGATGCTGGCCGGGATCCGCGACGTACTGATCATCAATACGCCGCACGAACAGGCGCTGTTCCAGAGCCTGCTGGGCGATGGCTCGCAGTGGGGCATGAACATCGAGTACGCCGTGCAGCCGAGTCCGGATGGACTGGCGCAGGCCTACCTGATCGGCAAGGACTTCATCGGCGGCAAGCCGAGCTGCCTGGTGCTGGGCGACAACATCTTCCATGGCCACGGTCTGCGTGAAGTGCTGCGTAATGCCGACCAGCGCGATACCGGGGCCACGGTGTTCGGTTACTGGGTCAATGATCCGGAGCGCTACGGCGTGGCCGAGTTCGACAAGGCCGGCAAGGTGATCGATCTGGTCGAGAAGCCGGAGAAGCCGCGCTCCAACTATGCGGTTACGGGGCTGTACTTCTACGACGGCCATGCCAGTGAGTACGCCGCCGACCTGAAGCCGTCGCCGCGTGGCGAGCTGGAGATCACCGATCTCAACCAGCGTTACCTGCGCGAGGGCAACCTGCATCTGGAAGCGCTCGGCCGGGGCTATGCGTGGCTGGACACTGGCACCCACCAGTCACTGCTGGAAGCCTCCAACTTCATCGAGACCATCCAGACTCGTCAGGGCCTGCAAGTCTGCTGTCCTGAGGAGATTGCTTTCGGCCAGGGCTGGATCACCGCCGAACAGCTGGAAGCGTTGGCGGCGCCGTTGAACAAGGACGGCTACGGCCAATACCTGCACTCTCTGGCATTGCGGGGCGTGGTGCCGTGAAGCTGATCGAGACCGCGCTCTCTGGCTGCAAGGTGATCGAGCCGGCCGTCTTTGGCGACGATCGCGGTTTCTTTTTCGAAACCTGGAATGCGGATCGTTTTGCCGAGCATGGCCTGCCGGGCACATTCGTGCAGAGCAATGTGTCCGCCTCGGCCAAGGGCGTGCTGAGGGGCCTGCATTACCAGTGGCCGCGGCCGCAGGGCAAGCTGGTCACGGTGCTGGAAGGCGAGGTCTACGACGTCGCCGTCGATATCCGTCGCGGTTCGCCGAGCTTCGGACACTGGGAAGCGGTCGTGTTGAGCGCGGAGAACAAGCGGCAGTTCTGGATCCCGGAGGGCTTCGCGCATGGCTTCGCCGTGCTGTCCGAGCGTGCACTGTTCAGCTACCTGTGCACGGATGTCTACGTGAAGGAGAGCGACGCCGGCATCCGCTGGAACGATGCCGACATCGCCGCCGACTGGCCGATCAGCGCACCGACGCTCTCGGCCAAGGATGAGGCTGCGCCGTTCCTCAAAGACATTGCCGAGGACCGCCTGCCGGTCTATCAGCCGTGACGATCCTGCTGCTGGGTGCCAACGGTCAGCTCGGGCAGGAGCTGCAACGCGCGATGGCCCCGATGGGCAGCATCGTGGCGACTACCCGCAGCGGCGTGCTGCCCGACGGCAGCGCGTGCGAGGTGGCCGACTTCGATCAGCCTGGCTCGCTGGCCGCACTGCTGGACCGTGTGCAGCCGACGGTGGTGGTCAATGCGGCCGCGTATACCGCGGTCGACCGCGCCGAGGAGGACCGCGATGCCGCCTTCCGTGCCAACGCGGAGGCACCGGGCGTGCTGGCCCGCTGGTGCGCGCAGGCCGGCGTCCCGCTGGTGCATTACTCCACCGACTACGTCTTCGACGGGCAGGGCACGCGCCCTTACCGGGAAGATGATGCGACCGCCCCGCTGGGCGTGTATGGCGCCAGCAAGCTGGCTGGTGAGGACGCCATCCGTGCAGCCGGTGGACGCCACCTGATCTTCCGGACGGCCTGGGTGTACGCCTCGCACAGCGCTAACTTCCTACGCACGATGCTGCGGGTGGGGGCCGAGCGCGACGTACTACGCGTGGTGGCTGATCAGGTCGGTACGCCGACGCCGGCAGCGTTGATTGCCGATGTGACCGCGCAGGCGCTGCAGCATGGCGGTGGGTTGTCCGGCACCTGGCATCTGACCGCCAAGGGCGAAACCAGCTGGCACGGCTTTGCCGAAGCGATCTTTGCCGAGGCCGTAGCAGCAGGCGTGCTGCCGCGTGCGCCGAAAGTCGAGGCGATCACCACGGCCGAGTACCCGACGCCGGCCAAGCGCCCCGCCTATTCGCACCTGGATGTGGCGAAGCTGGAGCAGGACTTCGGCGTCGTGCTGCCACGCTGGCAGGACGGCCTGAAGCGGGTCATCGCGGACTGTTGACCCAGGCGTAGAGCCACGCCATGCGTGGCTGACGCGGTATCAGGATCCCAAGCAGGGCAGCCACGCATGGCGTGGCTACCGGCAACAAAAACCCGGCCTTGGCCGGGTTTTCGTTTATCTGTTTGCCGTCGATCAGGTACGCCCGTACGTATCCTCGAACCGCACGATATCGTCTTCGCCCAGGTAACTACCGGACTGCACTTCGATCAGCTCCAGTGGCAGCTTGCCCGGGTTCTTCAGGCGATGGGTGACGCCCAGCGGGATGTAGGTGCTCTGGTTTTCGGTGAGCAGCAGCACTTCTTCGCCCCGCGTGACCTCGGCCGTACCGCTGACCACGATCCAGTGCTCGGCGCGGTGGTGGTGCATCTGCAGGCTCAGCGTTGCCCCCGGCTTGACGGTGATGCGCTTGACCTGGAAGCGGGCGCCATTGTCGATCGAGTCGTAGGCGCCCCACGGGCGGTACACCTTGCGGTGCCAGGTCGCTTCGGGACGGCCATCGGCCTTGATCCGCGCCACCACCTGCTTGATCTCCTGCATCCGGTCGCTCTTGCCGACCATCACCGCATCATCGGTTTCCACCACGATCACGTCATCCAGGCCGACCAGGGCGATCAGGCGCTCGCCGTAGGCAAATGTGTTTCGGCAGTCGATCGCGATCACATCGCCGTGGTGCGCGTTACCATCCCCATCCTGTTCGGACACGTCACGCAGCGCGGTCCACGAACCCACGTCGTTCCAGCCGGCATCCAGCGGCACGACCACGGCGTCGGCGGTCTTTTCCATCACCGCGTAATCGATGGAGTCCGACGGCACGGCGGCGAAGGCGTCTTTGTCCAGACGGGTGAAATCGGTGTCGCGGCGCGCCTGCTGCCAGGCGGTGCGGCTGCCGGCGAGCATGGCGGGATGGAACTTCTCCAGCTCGGCCAGGAAGCGCGAAGCCTTGAACAGGAACATCCCGCTGTTCCAGAAGTACTCGCCTGATTTCACGTAAGCACTCGCGGTCTCCGCATCCGGCTTCTCGACAAACCGATCCACCGCACGGACATCACCACCCGAGGCGGCCTTGATGTAGCCGTAGCCGGTTTCCGGGCCGGTCGGCACGATACCAAACGTCACCAGTTTGCCGGACTCCGCCGCCGGCACCGCACGCAGCACAGCGGCACGGAATGCGTTCTCGTCGGCGATCACATGGTCCGAGGGCAGCACCAGCAGCAGCGCGTCATCGCCATCCCGGGTCGCTTCCAATGCGGCCACTGCGATCGCCGGTGCGGTGTTGCGGCCGACCGGCTCGAGCAGGATCGCCTGCGGCTCCACGCCGAGCTGCTGCAGCTGCTCGGCGGCGACGAAGCGGTGCTCCTCGTTGGCAACGATCAGCGGCGCGCGGCCGGCGATCGCTGCCACACGCTGCCAGGTCGCCTGCAGCATGGTCTGGTCGCCGGCCAGGGCCAGGAACTGCTTGGGGTAGGACTCGCGCGACAGCGGCCACAGGCGGGTGCCTGAGCCACCAGAGAGGATGACGGGAAGAAGGTTATGCATGGTGGGGGTACTCGCCTCAGGCGTCCTTGAGCAACTGCGAAATTTCATCGGTGCGTGCGCGCAGCAGCGCTGCGTCGCCGCGGGTTTCAACATTCAGCCGCAGCAGCGGCTCGGTGTTGGAGCTGCGCAGGTTGAAGCGCCACGCGCCGAAATCGGCGCTGATGCCATCGGTGTGGTCCAGTGCCGGCGCCTGCGCGGCGTAATGCTCCATCACGCGGGCGACGGAACGCTTGGCATCGGCCACCTTGAAATTGATCTCGCCGCTGCACGGGAACTTCTGCATGCGCGCCTCGACCAGATCGGCCAGCGAACGGCCGGACTCGGACACCAGCGCGGCGATCAGCAGCCACGGGATCATGCCGGAATCGGCGTAGGCGAACTCGCGGAAATAATGGTGCGCACTCATTTCACCGCCATAGACAGCATTTTCAGAGCGCATCTTTTCCTTGATGAAGGCGTGGCCGCTCTTGCACAGCACCGGCTGGCCACCGGCTTCCTCCACCATTTCCACGGTGTTCCAGGTCAGACGCGGGTCGTGCACGATCTTGCCGCCGGGCTGGCGTGCCAGGATCGCTTGCGCGAGCAGGCCGACCAGGTAATAGCCTTCGATGAAGCGGCCGTTATGGTCGAAGAAGAAACAGCGGTCGAAATCGCCATCCCAGGCGATACCGAAGTCCGCGCCGTGCTCGCGCACGGCCTGCGCGGTGAGTTCGCGGTTTTCCGGCAGCAGCGGATTCGGAATGCCGTTCGGGAAGCTGCCATCGGGTTCATGGCAGATGCGGATGAACTCCAGCGGCAGGTGCGGGGCGAGCAGATCCACGATCGTGCCGGCGCCACCGTTGCCGGCATTGACGACCAGCTTCAGCGGCTTGAGGGCCTTCGGCTCGATGTAGCTGAGCAGATGCGCGATGTACTCGCTCTTGTCCGGGTGCGACTGCAGGCCGGCGCTCGGCGCGGCGGCAGGCGCCTTGTCGGCCTCGACCGCGTCGGAAATCGCGAACAGGCCGGTATCGGAGCTGATCGGGCGTGCCTGCTCCTTGACCAGCTTCATCCCGTTGTAATCCATCGGATTATGGCTGGCGGTGACCATCACGCCACCGGCGGCCTTCAGGTGATCGACCTGGAAATAGACTTCCTCGGTTCCGCACAGGCCGATATCGAGTACCTCTCGGCCGGCACCACGCAGGCCAGCGGTCAAGGCGTCCTGCAGGGCCAGACTGGTCAGGCGTACATCGTGGCCGACGACCACCATGCCGGGCGCCAGCTGCGCGGCCAGCGCCACGCCGATACGGCGGGCCAGGTCGTCGTTCAGTTCGTCCGGCACACGGCCGCGGATGTCGTATGCCTTGAATGCGGGGAGCGTCATGTATTCCAGTCCTTCTGACAGTCAGGCCGCTAGTTTAGCGGGTGCCATGTATGGGAATCGTTTTCACCTAGCGGAACGACAGGAACTTGTGGCCGAAGTAGCTCGAAAACACCGGAACGGCCACGCCCACCGCATGGGCGATCTCCAGCCTGAACTGGTCAACCCCCAGCCACGGCAGCAGGTGGAAGGCCAGCAGGGTGGAGACGATCCAGGTCTGCAGCACGGCGAGCAGGTTTACCAGGGCGAAATAGACCGCCGAATGGTGGAGTGGGCGGGCACTGTCCTTGAACACGAACAGTCGGGCCAGGACGAAAGCCGTGACCATACCCGTCAGGTAGGCCAGCACAATGGCCGGGGTGAAACCCAGCCAATGGCTGTAGCCGATCCGGGACAGGACGTTGACCAGCGCAGCCAACCCACCGACCAGCAGGAACAACAGGAACTGCCGCGAGGCCAGCGCCTGGATCATGCCACCACTTCCCTGGCCATCATCCGGCCGAAGCCGATGCTCTCGGAGATGCCACGGTCTTCGGGGTAATAGTGGGAGGTATCGGCCACCCACAGGCCTTCCACGGGCAGCTTGCGCGGCGGCAGGCAGTCAAGGAAGCCCGGCTCGCAGATGGGCTGGGCGTGCCGATAACGGCTGGCGCGGATATCGATGAAGTCCGCCTCGACCAGCGTTGGATTGATCTGCATGAGGTAGCGGCGCACCTTGTCGATGAACACTGCATCCGGCTCGGCGTATTTGGGGTGTTCGCCGGGCATGTAGAACGGCACATAGACGATGTGCGCGTCCATCGGCCGCAGGTTGGTGTATTCGACGATGCCGGGGATATCCATCTCCGGGTCGTTGGTGTTGACCCAGAAATTCTCCGACACGCGACGGCGCAGCTTGGCGATCACGCACACCACCGCGATGTTGTTCAGTGCGCGGAACCTGGCAAGGATTTCCTCGGGCAGATCAGGCGCCAGCCGTGGCACGAACGGCAGCGGTACGGTCGACACCACCTTGTCGAAGGCCAGGCGTTCGCCATCGACCTCCAGGCCACGCACCTTGCCCTGTTCGATCACGATGCGCTGTACCGGCGAGGACAGCCGAACCTGTCCGCCGTGTTGAACGATGTCGGCATGCAGTCCCGCCAGCAAGGTCGACGAGCCGCCTTCCAGGTAGCCCAGTTTCTCGCGCATCAGGCTGTAACGCGAGCGTCCGATGCGACGGATGCGGCTCCAGATCCATGCCGCCGAGAGGTTGTCGGCGTAGTGGTAGAACTTGTAGTCGAACAGCTTGCGCCACAGCACCTCGTAGGCGTCCGCGCCCACCCAGCGGCGGATCCAGCCGCTGGCTTCGACGTGGTCCAGGGGGGCCCAGTCCGTGCGCCGGGTGCACAGGAAGGCGTGCAGGCCGTAGCGGAACTTGGCCACCAGGCCCAGCCCCTTGAAACGCAGGAGGGCGACGGGATTGCCCCACGCCTGCAGGCGCTTGTTGAACCAATAGCCCATCCGGGTCTGGGTCCAGTGCATCTTCGAGGTCAGGCCGAGCTCGTCCAGCACGGTCAGGAAGTCCGCATCGGAGGTGCAGTGGAAATGGTAGTAGCGCTCGATCTGGATGCCACCGAAATCGAAGCTGGCGGTCATGCCGCCAACGCGGTCGTCGGCTTCAAAGATGACCGGCTGATGGCCGTCACGGGCCAGCTGGTAGGCCACGGCCAGGCCCATCGGGCCGGCGCCGAGGACGGCGATGCGTTCGCTCACGATCAGAACTCCAGGGTGATGTCGCCGTACTCGGGATCGTTGAAGGTCGCCTCGATCGCGTCGGCAAACGGGGTCGGCTGCACGCCGAAGATGCCCGGCCAGTCGATCACCTCGAACTCATCGTGCGCGACCAGGGCCTTCAACTGGGCCGCAGTGAAGGGCGGGTCGCGGTCGAACAGCGCCCAGGTCTTCAACAGCACATGGAACAGCCCGTAGGGAATGTGCAGCAGGACCGACCGCGCGCCGGTGCTGCGTTTGATCTGCGCGATGATGTCCACATAGTCGACCTTCTCCAGGCCGGTGATGTTGTAGTGCTGGCCGACCATGCGCGAGCGCAGGCAGCTGGCGATGATGGCGGCGAAATCGCCCGCATACAGCGGCTGGCGCATGAAGCGGCCGTCGCCGGGGATCGGGAAGACCGGCACCTTGCGCATGAAGCGCGACAACCACCCCAGGTGCTTGCGATCAAACCAGCCGAACATCAGCGTCGGTCGCAGGATCACCGCGGCGATGCCGCTGCCGGCGACCAACTGCTCCTGCTCGCGCTTGGTACGGGTGTAGTCGTCCTCTGCCACCGAGCACACCACGGACGAACTGACATGCACGGTGTAGGGGACGGCATGACGTTGGATTGCGCTGAGGATGTTCTGGGTCGCCGTGAGGTTGTTGCGCACGAACGGCAGCGGATCGGTACCGCCGATCTGTGCCTGCAGCATCACCACCGCATCGGCGCCGACGAAGTGCTCTTCCCATGCGCCGGCGTCGGCCAGGTCGGCCAGCGCAGTCACCAGTGCCGGGTGCATCCGGCGCAGGATGGCAAGGTTCGCCTCGTGCTTATCGATGACCACCAGGTTGCGGTAGCCCTGGCGCAGGAGAATGGCCACCAGATTCTGGCCGACCAGGCCGGCGCCACCAGGAATGACGATCTTCTGGTCAAACACATTGGACATGGCAGTAATCACAGCGAGATCCGGTTGAACACGGTCTGCGGCAACAGACGGATCACCAGCATGATCAGACGCCAGAAGCCGGGTGCATACAACACCGGTGTCCCGCGCCCGATGCCACCGACAATGCGCTTGGCGACCTGATCGGGGCTGGCCCAGAGCGGGCCTTTGCGCAGGTGCGCAGTCATCGGTGTATCCACGAAGCCCGGGCGGATATCCACCACGGCCACGCCGCGCTTGTGCAGTCGCTGGCGCAGGCCACTGAGGAAGGCACTGGTCGCCGCCTTGGCCGCGCCATAGACGTAGTTGCTCTGACGCCCACGGTCGCCCGCCACCGACGTGATTACCGCCAGCGTGCCGGCGCCGGCCTCGTCCAGACGGTTGGCAATCGGCCCCAGCAGGGCCATCGTCGCACTGCCGTTGGTGGAAAACTCAGAGAGAAATGCCTCCACCGAGGCTTCGCAGGCGGCCTGATCGGGCAGGGTGCCGTGGGCGACCAGTACCACGTCCGGTCGCCCCAGTGACGTCCAGGCGTGTTCGATCATGCCGGCGTGGCCAGCCATGTCGTTGATGTCCAGCGCGTACTCGTGGACCTCCGCCGCACCGCGCACGGCAAGATCGGCGCTGATCACTGACAGCCGCGCGGTGTTGCGTGCCACCAGGAACAGCGTCGCACCCCGGGCGGCATAGCGCCGGGCGACCGCTTCGGCGATGGCGGACGTCGCGCCGATGATGAGGATCTTCTGCATGCTTACTCCGTGACCCGGCGCCAGAAGCCGGATGAAAAACGCGGATCGATGAAACGCGAAAATGCCTGCCAGTGCGGATAGGCGTGCTGGAAAGCGTGGGCCGACATGCGGGCATCCTTGGCGGGATACAGGGCGCCGCCGGCGGCATCGACGATCCTGTCCAGGCGGTCCAGCAGCTGGAACACCGCCGGACCGTTGTTGGGGAAGTCGAGAGCCAAGGTGGTGCCCGGACGCGGGAACGACAGCATCCCGCGCGAAGGCGTGTTGCCGAACTGTTTGAGCACGGCCAGGAACGAGCCGTGGCCACTGCGGGCGATCTCCTGCAGCAGCGCCGCCACGCCGTCGGCTGCGGCAGCCGGCGGCAGCACGCACTGGTATTGCAGGAACCCGGCCGGCCCGTACATGCGGTTCCACTGGCCGATGCTGTCCAACGGATGGAAGAACGGCAGCAGGTGCGCTACCGAGCGCTTGCGCCGGGCCAGCTGGCGCCAGTAGTACAAAGCATTGAACGGACGCAGAGTAAGCCGGTTGACCAGCGAGATCGGCGGCGTCAGGGGCATCGTCAGCCGACGGCGCGGCGCTGCGGGTCGCTCATCCGCGCGCTGCGCCGCGTGGTCGGCGCGGGTGAAATGGCCGCGCCCCAGGCTGCGTCCGCGCGCAAGGCAGTCGATCCACGCGACGGTGTACTCGTGGGTGAGCGCCGATGCCTGGGACAGCGAGAAAAACTCCGCCAGCGAACCGAAACGGATGTTCTCCACCTCCACGCAGGTGCCCGGCACACGGCGCAACTGCAGCTCGGCCCAGGTCACCAGGCCGGTCAGGCCCAGCCCGCCTACGGTCGCTGCGAACCAGCCCTCCGCGTCGTCGTCGGCCCGGCACACGCGGCGACTGCCATCGCTGCGCAGCAGCTCGAACGCGACCACATGATGGCCGAAGCTGCCGCAGCGGTGATGATTCTTGCCGTGCACATCATTGGCGATGGCCCCGCCGACCGTGACCTGGGACGTGCCCGGCGTGACCGGCAGGAACCATCCCTGCGGCAATACCAGCGAAATGATGTCCTCCAGCGTGGCACCGGCTTCGCATTGGAGGCGACCGGAGACCGGATCGAACGCGATGAAGCGGTCAAGCCCGCGCGTGTGCAGCAGCGTGCCCCCCGCGTTCTGGCAGCTGTCGCCGTAGCTGCGGCCATTGCCGTAGGGTAGTGCGCTGCCGGTGACCTCCGGCAATGCGTGCAGGCGGTCATGCAGCGAAACACGGGAATGCTCACCGCGTGGGTAGCGTCCCCAGGAATCGCTGTCCTCACGCATCAGATCGCCACCAGCGCGAACAGCGCGCACAGCAGGGCGACCACTTGGCTGGGGCGGTCGGTGGCCGCGAACACGATCGGATCGTCATGCATGTCGCCGCGATGCGCGATCACCCAGGCCCGGCTGACCCAATACAGCAGCACCGGGCAGATGAACCACAGCAGTTTGGGATTGCGGTACAGCTCGATGCTGTCGGGGCTGTTGATGTAGAGCGCCATCACCATCACCGCGATGTACCCGGCCGCGGCCCCGAGCGATTGCAGCAAGGGCAGGTCATCCACCCCGTAGCCACGCCCGCTTGCAGCGGTCTTGCCGCGCGCCAGCATCGCGTGCAGTTCGGTGTAGCGCTTGAGCAGCGCCAGCGAGAGGAAAATGAACATGCTGAAGGCCAGCAGCCAGAACGACAGTTCGGCATTGATGGCGATCGTGCCGCCGATGATCCGCACCGTGTACAGGCCGGCCAGCAGCACCACGTCGAGCATGACGACGCGCTTGAGGCGCAGCGAGTACGCCAGGGTGGCCGCGTAATAGATCAGCAGCACGGCGGCGAAGCCCGGGCTGCAGGCCAGCGCCACCAGCAACCCGGCCGCGGTCAGCAGCGGCGCGACCAGCAGCCCATGCAGCAGTGGCAGGCGGCCGGCGGCAAAGGGTCGCCTGCGCTTTCGCTGGTGCTCCCGGTCCGCGCCCAGGTCGAGCAGGTCGTTGAGTACGTACACGCCGGAGGCGCACAGACTGAACGCCACGAATGCCAGCAGGGCCTGCACCACCGCCTGCGGCTCCAGGAAGCGGTGCGCGGTCAGCAGCGGAACGAACACCAGCAGGTTCTTGAGCCACTGGTGCAGACGCAGCGCCTTGACCCAGGCAGCTGCGCGCGGCGGTGCGGGCCAATGCGCGTGTACACGGGTGTGCTGCGCGGCAGCGCGGGCCAGGCGATCGTCATTGTTGACGACCCATGCACCGGCGGCCCGCTGCCACACGGCCAGGTCGACCTTGCCGTTTCCCACGTAATCGAAGCCGCGTTCGCCGAATGCGTCGACCAGGGCCTCCGCCTTGCGGGTCCCGGACAGATTGCGCTCGCCATCGCTGGCCATGACGCGTTCAAACAGGCCCAGGTGCGCGGCGATGGGGGCGACCAGCAGCGCATCGGAGGCCGTGCACAGCACCCGCGGTCGCTGCGTCGTGTTGCGCAGCAGTTCCAGTACCTGCGGGTTGTAGGGCAGGTGTTCCGGCGCCAGGGTGACCCGCGCTGCGATCTGACGTTTCAGGGCGGCCTTGCCCCGCATCAACCAGAACGGCAGGAGGAACAGGTACAGCGGCTGCCGCGCCAGCAGGGCGAGCAGCGACTCATACAGGATGTCCGAGTCCAGCAACGTACCGTCCAGATCCACGCACAGCGCGTGGTCCGGTGCGTCGGCGGCGGGGGAGGAAGGTGTCAGGGACATCGGCAGGGCAGGAGAACGTGCATGGGGGAATTGTAGCTGGCCCGCCCGGCCGAGCCGTGTGCGGGGCTGGCGAAGGTATCCGATGGCGTGTCGGGTGGCATGCTTTGCTGCGCTGCAGCCGAGCCAAACCAGGACCTCCCGGTAGAATGGGCGTTTGTTCACCAGCAGGGCGCAACCATGGAAAACACCAGTGCCGCCGAGCGGCGCGGAAAGCAATACGCCAGTGCGGCCGAAGCGCTGCAGGGCGCGGTCGCCGATGGCCAGACCCTGGCGGTTGGCGGGTTCGGCCTGTGCGGTATCCCCGAGGCACTCATCGCCGCGCTGCGCGATACCGGTGCCAAGGATCTGACCGTGATCTCCAACAATGCGGGCGTGGATGGCTTTGGCCTCGGCCAGCTGCTGACCACCCGCCAGATCCGGAAAATGATCTCGTCCTATG
>Ga0247813_10002535_pt1 | contig 12389 bp, 10 predicted proteins | sample UWRJL169409C1_FD_180719 | JGI IMG/M metagenome (GOLD analysis project Ga0247813, IMG submission 180719) | Plant litter microbial communities from Arlington Agricultural Research Station in Wisconsin, United States - UWRJ-L169-409C-1 | ecosystem: Environmental > Terrestrial > Plant litter >... | reverse complement strand
CTACATCGAACGCGGTGTCGAACTGGCCCCGCTGGTCAAGCCGTTGCTGCGTCCCGGCGACATCCTGCTGTGTCAGGGTGCCGGTGACATTGGCGGCTTGGCTCCACAACTGCTGAAAAGCCCGTTATTCGCTGGCGCTGTCATCGCCCCGACTGAAGGGAAGCTGAAATGACTGCGATCCTGCAATCACTCCTGCGCTCCACCGTCGAGCCGAAAGACTTCGGCCGCGTTGCCGTGCTGTTCGGTGGCAAGAGCGCCGAGCGTCCGGTTTCGCTCAAGTCCGGTCAGGCAGTGCTTGAGGCATTGCAAGGTGCGGGCGTCGATGCCTTCGGTATCGATGTGGGTGAGGATTTCCTGCAGCGTCTGGTCAGCGAAAAGATTGATCGTGCATTCATCGTTCTGCACGGCCGTGGCGGCGAAGACGGCACCATGCAGGGCTTGCTGGAGTGTCTGGAAATCCCTTACACCGGCAGCGGCGTACTCGCTTCTGCGCTGGCGATGGACAAGCTGCGCACCAAGCAGGTGTGGCAGAGCCTGGGCCTGTCGACGCCTTCGCACGCGGTGCTTGGCAGCGAATCCGATTGTATTTCTGCAGTTGCGGAACTGGGCCTTCCTTTGATCGTCAAACCGGCTCATGAAGGTTCCAGTATCGGTATGGCCAAGGTGACCAGCGTCGAAGAATTGATCGTCGCCTGGAAAGCCGCCAGTACCTACGATTCGCAAGTTTTGGTTGAGCAATGGATTCAAGGTCCGGAGTTCACCATCGCTTCGCTGCGTGGCCAGGTTTTGCCTCCCATCGGCCTGGGCACCCCTCACAGTTTTTACGACTACGACGCCAAGTACGTGGCTGACGATACTCAGTATCGGATTCCGTGCGGGCTCGATGACACCAAGGAACAAGAACTCAAACAACTGACCGCTCGTGCCTGCGAGGCTGTTGGCGTATCCGGCTGGGCGCGGACCGATGTCATGCAGGATGCCAATGGCAAGTTCTGGCTGCTGGAAGTCAACACTGTGCCGGGTATGACCGACCACAGTCTGGTACCCATGGCTGCTCGTGCAGCGGGTCTGGATTTCCAGCAACTGGTGTTGGCCATTCTGGCTGACAGCGTCCAGGGGCGAGGCTAAGTCATGAACGCGACGGCGCGTCATCAGCCCCCAGCACCTGGCCGCAAGCCAGTGCCGCGTGGTGCCAGTCGCATGGTTGCCAAGGAGCCGCTGTCGGCGCGTTTGCCGAAGGCGCAGTTGGGTGGTTTCTTCAAGAAACTGGGTTGGCTGGTATTGATGATTGCGCTGGGGTTTGGCGCGTATGAAGGCGCACAACGTCTGCTGCCGTACGCCGATCGCCCGATCACCAAGATCAATGTGCAGGGTGATTTGAGTTACATCAGCCAGCAAGCCGTGCAGCAGCGCATTGCCCCTTATGTGGCGGCGAGTTTCTTCACCATCGATCTGGCTGCCATGCGTAGCGAGCTGGAAAAGATGCCGTGGATCGCCCACGCAGAAGTCCGTCGCGTATGGCCGGATCAGGTTGTGATCCGTCTGGAAGAACAATTGCCAGTGGCGCGCTGGGGTGACGAAGCCTTGCTCAACAACCAGGGCGAAGCGTTCACACCACGCGAGCTGGCCAATTATGAACATCTGCCGCAGTTGTTCGGTCCACAACGGGCCCAGCAGCAGGTGATGCAGCAGTATCAGGTGTTGAGTCAGATGTTGCGCCCTATGGGGTTCTCCATCGCACGACTGGAATTACGTGAGCGTGGCAGCTGGTTTTTGACCACGGGCGCGGGCAGTGCCGGTCCCGGCATCGAGTTGTTGCTGGGACGCGATCACCTTGTAGAAAAAATGCGCCGTTTTATCGCCATTTACGACAAAACGCTTAAAGACCAGATCACGAATATTGCGCGCATCGACCTGCGCTACTCCAACGGCCTTGCCGTCGGGTGGCGCGAGCAGGTAGCGCCTCCGACGGACAAACCCGCCGTCGCGAAGAATTGATAAGAGGCAGGACCATGGCAAACGTGCAAAGCGGCAAAATGATCGTTGGCTTGGATATCGGCACCTCCAAGGTGGTGGCGCTGGTAGGCGAAGTCGCGGCCGATGGCACGCTGGAAATCGTCGGTATCGGTACCCATCCATCCCGCGGCCTGAAAAAGGGCGTGGTGGTGAATATCGAATCCACCGTTCAGTCGATCCAGCGCGCAGTGGAGGAAGCCCAACTGATGGCGGGCTGCCGTATTCACTCAGCCTTCGTCGGCGTGGCGGGTAACCACATTCGCAGCCTGAACTCCCACGGCATCGTCGCGATCCGTGATCGTGAAGTCAGCTCGGCGGATCTGGAGCGGGTACTCGACGCAGCCCAGGCGGTTGCGATCCCTGCCGACCAGCGTGTGCTGCACACCTTGCCGCAGGATTACGTGATCGATAACCAGGAAGGCGTTCGTGAGCCACTGGGCATGTCGGGCGTGCGTCTGGAAGCCAAAGTGCACGTGGTGACCTGCGCGGTGAATGCCGCACAGAACATCGAGAAGTGCGTGCGTCGCTGTGGTCTGGAAATCGACGACATCATTCTGGAGCAACTGGCTTCGGCTTATTCGGTCCTGACTGACGACGAAAAAGAACTGGGCGTATGCCTGGTAGACATCGGCGGCGGCACCACTGACATCGCGATCTTTACCGAAGGCGCGATTCGCCACACCGCCGTGATCCCGATTGCCGGTGATCAGGTGACCAACGATATTGCCATGGCCTTGCGTACTCCAACGCAATACGCCGAAGAGATAAAGATTCGCTACGCCTGTGCCCTGGCCAAATTGGCCGGCGCCGGTGAAACCATCAAAGTGCCAAGCGTGGGTGATCGTCCTCCACGCGAACTGTCGCGTCAGGCGTTGGCCGAAGTGGTCGAGCCGCGCTACGACGAGCTGTTCACCCTGATTCAGGCTGAGCTGCGTCGCAGTGGCTACGAAGATCTCATCCCGGCCGGCATCGTGCTGACCGGTGGTACCTCGAAAATGGAAGGCGCGGTCGAACTGGCCGAGGAAATCTTCCATATGCCGGTGCGCCTCGGTGTGCCGCATAGCGTCAAAGGGCTCGCAGATGTTGTGCGTAACCCGATTTATTCCACCGGTGTCGGTTTGTTGCTGTATGGCCTGCAAAAGCAGTCCGATGGCTTCTCGTTTTCCGGCATCAGCAGTAGCAATAGTGGCTACGGAGATGAGCCCAAGGCTCCAGTGCTTGAACGCTTCAAGCGCTGGGTTCAGGGCAATTTCTAGGATTCAAAGCAGTAAGTGGCGGCAGTGGGCACCAGGCAGAAAAAAACTAGAGAAATGAAAGGAGAGGGAAAATGTTCGAACTCGTAGACAACGTCCCGCAAAGCCCGGTAATCAAAGTTATCGGTGTTGGTGGTGGCGGCGGCAACGCCGTTAATCACATGGTCAAGAGCAACATCGAAGGTGTGGAATTCATCTGCGCCAACACTGATGCTCAAGCGCTGAAAAACATCGGCGCGCGCACCATCCTGCAACTGGGCACAGGTGTTACCAAAGGTCTTGGCGCTGGCGCCAACCCTGAAGTCGGCCGTCAGGCAGCCCTGGAAGATCGTGAGCGCATTGCAGAAGTTCTGCAGGGCACCAACATGGTTTTCATCACCACTGGCATGGGCGGCGGTACCGGTACCGGTGCAGCACCGATCATTGCTGAAGTGGCCAAGGAAATGGGCATTCTCACCGTTGCGGTGGTGACTCGTCCGTTCCCGTTCGAAGGTCGCAAGCGTATGCAGATCGCCGATGAAGGCATCCGCATGCTGTCCGAAAGCGTCGACTCGTTGATCACCATCCCTAACGAGAAGCTGCTGACCATCCTCGGTAAAGACGCCAGCCTGCTGTCGGCTTTCGCCAAGGCCGACGATGTACTGGCCGGTGCCGTTCGCGGTATCTCCGACATCATCAAACGTCCGGGCATGATCAACGTCGACTTCGCTGACGTACGTACCGTGATGAGCGAAATGGGTATGGCGATGATGGGCACTGGCTGCGCCAGCGGTCCGAACCGTGCACGTGAAGCGACCGAAGCAGCCATTCGCAACCCGCTGCTCGAAGACGTGAACCTGCAAGGCGCACGCGGCATTCTGGTCAACATCACTGCCGGTCCTGACCTGTCTCTGGGTGAGTACTCGGACGTGGGTAGCATCATCGAAGCGTTCGCTTCCGAGCACGCCATGGTCAAGGTCGGTACTGTTATCGATCCGGACATGCGTGACGAGTTGCACGTGACTGTGGTTGCCACCGGCCTGGGCGCGAAAATCGAGAAGCCGATGAAGGTGATCGACAACACCCTGCAGACCACTCAGCAAGCCTCGGCTCAGCCTTCTGCGCGTCAGGAACTGCCGTCGGTGAACTACCGTGATCTGGACCGTCCTACCGTGATGCGCAATCAGGCTCACGCAGGCGCAACCGCAGCGGCGAAGATGAATCCGAACGATGACCTGGATTACCTGGACATCCCGGCTTTCCTGCGTCGTCAGGCTGATTGATGAAATGTATCAGGGGTATTAGGGTGATTGGTGTTCAGCAAAGGCCGGGTCTGCTATTATCGCCAGCCTTTGTTGATACCAGTTCGCAACTTGCGCTGAAGCGGCCAATGCCATGATTAAACAACGCACCCTGAAAAATATCATCCGTGCCACAGGCGTCGGCCTGCACTCGGGGGAAAAGGTTTACCTGACTCTCAAGCCTGCTCCTGTGAATACCGGTATCGTGTTTGTCCGTGCTGACCTCGATCCCGTCGTGCAGATTGCTGCGCGGGCGGAAAATGTCGGTGACACCACCCTGTCGACCACTCTGGTCAAAGGTGATGTCAAAGTCGACACGGTAGAACATTTGCTCTCGGCCATGGCTGGCCTGGGCATCGATAACGCCTACGTCGAACTCTCTGCCTCCGAAGTTCCAATCATGGACGGCAGCGCGGGACCCTTCGTATTCCTGATTCAATCGGCTGGCCTGGAAGAACAGGACGCGCCGAAGAAATTCATCCGTATCCTGCGTGAAGTGTCAGTGGAAGAGGGCGGTAAACGCGCTACTTTCGTGCCTTTTGAAGGATTCAAGGTCAGTTTCGAGATCGATTTTGATCACCCCGTCTTTCGCGACCGCACCCAAAGTGCAAGCGTGGACTTTTCCAGCACTTCCTTCGTAAAAGAAGTCAGCCGTGCCCGGACCTTCGGGTTCATGAGTGATATCGAGTACCTGCGCAAGCACAACCTCGCACTCGGCGGCAGTGTGGAAAATGCCATCGTGGTCGACAAGGATGGCGTACTGAACGAAGACGGCCTGCGGTACGAGGACGAATTCGTCAAACACAAGATTCTAGATGCAATCGGCGATCTCTACCTGCTGGGCAATAGCCTGATTGGTGAGTTCCGCGGCTTCAAATCGGGGCATGCTCTGAACAATCGTCTTTTACGCACGTTGATCGAGCAAAAAGATGCCTGGGAAGTCGTGACTTTCGAAGATGCCAGCACTGCACCGATTTCTTACATGCGTCCTGTAGCGGCCGTGTAAGGTCAGTTTTACTCTCTTTCCTTTTATTTTTTAAAGGCTGCCTTCGGGTGGCCTTTTTTTATGTTTAAAACCAGCCTATCGACCACCGGTAGGAGGGGACTTGTCCCCGAATGCGATTTGACGGTCAAGGAGATTATCCAGGTGTAATCGTTGCCTGAGGCTCTGCCTTCGGGGACAAGTCCCCTCCTGCAGGTTCCTTGAAGAGCCGGGCGTCACTCTTTCGGCTTGGCATGCGCCGCCAACCGCTCCAGTGCTGCGCGCAGCTTTGGATCGGCGATGCCGTCGGCGGTGGCCTGGATGCTTTCGGCGGCCACGGTGGACAAGTCCATCGTATGCCCGGCAGCGCCTTGAGGGACGGTCGGTGGCTGGACCTTGAACAAAATGCGCGTGAGGCTGGCGAACTCATCGAATGCGACCAGTTGTCGCTGCAAGCGCTTCTGTTGATAACGCAGACGAGTGGCCCAGTGACCGTCGGTGACGATCAATAACAGGCTGCCTTCACGCCACGACGCCACATGGCAATGCTCGCGCGCAGCCGGTTGCAGCTGGCTTTCCAGCAGCCGTTGCAGATGGCCAAGACGCTGAGCGTGATGAAATATGGCTTTGAGCGGCTTCGCTTCGCGCAGCAAGACAGCCGGTGCCCGAGCCGTGAGGGGACGAAATGCCATGGAGATGCAACCTTGGGTGACAAGGCCGCCATGTTAGCAGAAATGCTTCTTCCCACCGCGTTCAGGGCGCTTTCGCGGCTTTTATATGCAAAATCAACGAGTAACTTCTGTTTAACTTCTGCCATTGATGGGTTGAAGTCCGGGAAAAAGCCCCTATCTAGAAACAGCCCCGTCACAGCGCTGTGCCAGCATCGTGGAATAACGCCACTTTCCTCACCACCGTTTCCGGGTAGAATGCTCGTTCGCATGCGGCCATAAGGGCTGCACGGGCGACTCACGGGGCCGCCCTCCATCCCTATGTGTGGAAGATCCTGTCGATATGTTTGCGCCTTTGTTAAAAAAACTTTTTGGAAGCAAGAACGAGCGTGAAGTCAAACGCATGCTCAAGACGGTGCAACTCGTCAATGCCTTCGAAGAGCAAATGGTGGCCCTTTCGGACGAGCAATTGCGTGCCAAGACCGAAGAGTTCAAGGCCCGCTTAGCCAAAGGTGAGACCCTCGATAAGCTCCTTCCTGAAGCTTTCGCAGTGGCTCGTGAAGCCGGCAAGCGCGTCATGGGCATGCGCCACTTCGATGTGCAGCTCATCGGTGGCATGACCCTGCACGAAGGCATGATTGCCGAAATGCGTACCGGTGAAGGCAAGACCCTGGTGGGTACGCTGGCGGTATACCTCAATGCGCTGTCCGGCAAGGGCGTGCACGTGGTTACCGTGAACGACTACCTGGCACGTCGAGATGCCAACTGGATGCGCCCGCTGTACGAATTCCTCGGTCTGAGCGTAGGCATCGTCACGCCTTTCCAGCCGCCTGAAGAAAAACGTGCCGCTTACGCCGCCGACATCACTTACGGCACCAACAACGAATTCGGTTTCGATTACCTGCGCGACAACATGGCTTTCAGCATGGAAGACAAGTTCCAGCGCGAGCTGAACTTCTCGGTCATCGACGAAGTGGACTCGATCCTCATCGACGAAGCCCGTACGCCGCTGATCATCTCCGGCCAGGCCGAAGACAGCTCCAAGCTGTACACCGAAATCAACCGTCTGATCCCGCAGCTCGAGCAACACATCGAAGAAGTGGAAGGCGAAGTCACCAAGGCTGGCCACTACACCGTTGACGAGAAAACCCGTCAGGTCGAGCTTAACGAAGCCGGTCACCAGTTCATCGAAGAAATGCTCACCGAAGTCGGCTTGCTGGCCGTCGGTGAAAGCCTGTACTCGGCACACAACCTGGGTCTGCTGACTCACGTTTATGCCGGTCTGCGCGCGCATAAACTGTTCCATCGCAACGTGGAATACATCGTCCAGGACGGTCAGATCCTGCTGGTCGACGAACACACCGGCCGAACCATGCCGGGTCGTCGCTTGTCCGAAGGCCTGCACCAGGCCATCGAAGCCAAGGAAAACCTGAACATTCAGGCCGAGAGCCAGACCCTGGCGTCGACCACGTTCCAGAACTACTTCCGTCTGTACAACAAACTGTCCGGCATGACCGGTACAGCCGACACCGAAGCGTTCGAATTCCACCAGATCTACACCTTGTCCGTCGTGGTTATCCCGCCGAACAAGCCGCTGGCGCGTAAAGACTTCAACGACCTGGTCTACCTGACCGCGGAAGAGAAGTACGCCGCGATCGTTACCGACATCAAGGCCTGCATGGCCGAGAATCGTCCGGTGCTGGTCGGTACCGCGACCATCGAAACTTCCGAACACATGTCGAGCCTGCTCAACAAGGAAGGCATCGAGCACAAGGTTCTGAACGCCAAGTTCCACGAAAAAGAAGCCGAGATCATTGCCCAGGCCGGTCGTCCGGGTGCGCTGACCATCGCCACCAACATGGCCGGTCGCGGTACCGACATCCTGTTGGGCGGTAACTGGGAAGTGGAAGTCGCGGCCCTGGAAAATCCAAGCCCGGAGCAGATCGCGCAGATCAAGGCCGACTGGCAGAAACGCCATCAGCAAGTGATCGAAGCGGGCGGCCTGCACGTGATCGCCTCCGAGCGTCACGAATCGCGTCGTATCGACAATCAGTTGCGGGGTCGTGCCGGTCGTCAGGGTGACACCGGTTCCAGCCGTTTCTACCTGTCCCTGGAAGACAGCCTGATGCGCATCTTCGCCTCTGATCGGGTGAAGAACTTCATGAAGGCTCTGGGCATGCAGTCCGGCGAAGCGATCGAGCACCGCATGGTGACCAACGCTATCGAAAAGGCGCAGCGCAAGGTTGAAGGTCGCAACTTCGATATTCGTAAGCAACTGCTTGAGTTCGACGACGTTTCCAACGAGCAGCGTAAAGTGATCTACCACATGCGTAACAGCCTGCTGGCTGCGACGAACATTGGTGACACCATCGCCGACTTCCGCCAGGACGTCCTCAACAGCCTGATCAGCCAGCACATTCCGCCGCAATCCCTGCCTGAACAGTGGGATGTCGCCGGTCTGGAGGCTGCGCTGGACAGCGATTTCGGCGTGAAACTGCCGGTTCAGCAATGGCTGGACGAAGACGATCACCTGCACGAAGAAACCCTGCGCGCGAAGATGCTCGAAGAACTGCTTTCTGCGTACAACGAGAAAGAAGAGCAGGCCAGTGCTGAAGCGCTGCGCTCCTTCGAGAAGCAGATTCTGCTGCGCGTGATAGACGATTTGTGGAAAGACCACCTGTCGACCATGGATCACCTGCGTCACGGCATCCATTTGCGCGGCTACGCCCAGAAGAACCCGAAACAGGAATACAAGCGCGAGTCGTTTACCCTGTTCCAGGAACTGCTGGACTCGATCAAGCGCGACACCATTCGTGTGCTGTCCCACGTCCAGGTTCGTCGCGAAGATCCGGAAGAAGAAGAGGCCCGCCTGCGTCGCGATGCCGAAGAGCTGGCGCAACGCATGCAGTTCGAACACGCCGAGGCACCCGGGCTGGATCAGCCGGAAGCATTGGTTGAAGAGGACGCAGGTGTCGCCGTCGCCACCTTGCCGGTTCGTAACGACCAGAAGCAGGGTCGTAACGAGTTGTGCTGGTGTGGTTCGGGCAAGAAATACAAACATTGTCACGGCCAGATCAACTGATTCCAGTGATCTGAACCCGTAATGCCAACGCCGCGACCGGCTCAGCCGTCGCGGCGTTTTTCAATCGATTGCCGTACCGATGCGGGCGGCGCAGAACTCTTTCAAGGAGCGCACCTCATGGCTGTTGGTCTTGGTCCTTTGCCGACATTGCACCCGGTTCCCGGTTTTGAACTGGGCATTTCCTCGGCCGGCATCAAGCGTCCGGGGCGCAAGGATGTCGTGGTCATGCGCTGTGCCGAAGGCTCCAGCGTTGCAGGCGTTTTTACCCTCAATGCGTTTTGCGCGGCTCCGGTCATTCTCGCCAAACAGCGCGCCCAGGGTGCTGTGCGTTATCTGTTGACCAACACCGGCAACGCCAACGCCGGCACCGGCGAGCCAGGCCTGGTCAATGCGGCGCGCACCTGCGCCAAGCTTGCCGAGCTGACCGGTGTCGATGCCAACGCAGTGCTGCCATTCTCCACCGGTGTGATCGGTGAGCCGCTGCCAGTGGAAAAAATCGAAGGCGCGCTGCAAGCCGCCCTCGATGATCTGTCTGTGGACAACTGGGCCGCGGCGGCGACCGGCATCATGACCACCGACACGCTGCCCAAGGGCGCGAGCCGCCAGTTCCAGATCGACGGCGTGACCGTCACAGTGACCGGCATCAGCAAGGGCGCAGGCATGATTCGGCCGAACATGGCGACCATGCTGGGTTACATCGCCACTGACGCCAAGGTTGCGCAAAGCGTATTGCAGGACCTGATCCGCGACGGCGCCAACAAGTCGTTCAATCGCATCACCATCGATGGCGATACCTCGACCAACGACTGCTGCATGCTGATCGCTACCGGTCAGGCTGATTTGCCGGAAGTCACCGAAGCCCGGGGCCCGCTGTTCGATGCGCTGAAAACAGCCGTATTCGACGTGTGCATGGAAGTCGCCCAGGCCATCGTGCGTGACGGCGAAGGCGCGACCAAGTTCGTGACCGTTGAAGTCAATGGCGGCGGCAATCATCAAGAGTGTCTGGATGTCGGTTATGCCGTGGCGCATTCGCCGCTGATCAAGACCGCGTTGTTCGCTTCCGACCCGAACTGGGGCCGCATTCTGGCGGCAGTGGGCCGTGCTGGCGTGCCGGATCTGGATGTCAGCAAGATCGACGTGTTCCTTGGTTCGGTGTGCATCGCCAGCAAAGGCTGCCGCGCGACCACTTACACCGAGGAGCAAGGTTCGGCGGTAATGGCCGAGGCCGAAATCACCATCCGCATCGAGCTGGGTCGCGGTCAGTGCAGCGAAACCATCTGGACCACCGACCTGTCCCACGAATACGTGAAAATCAACGCGGAATACCGCACTTAAGTTGTTGATGGTCTGATCCGCCTGGATCCTTGTGGGACCGGCTTTAGCCGGGAAAGCGGCATTGCAGACGGTAAAAATGCGTCGAATACACCGGCCTCTTCCCGGCTAAAGCCAGTCCCACTGGATTTGTACAGGCCCACTCCCTCTGGAGAATACCCATGACCCTGCACCTGATCATCGGCGACAAACGCATCTCCTCCTGGTCGTTACGGCCGGCATTGGCGCTGTACATGACTGGCGCGCCTTACACTGAACAGGTCATTCGGCTCGATCAGCCGAATACCCGGCAGCTCATCCTTGAGCATTCGCCGACCGGTAAAGTGCCGATCCTGAAAACCGAACACGGTTCTATCGTCGATTCCCTGGCGATCATCGAATACCTCGCTGAGCAATTCCCGGCTGCCGGTCTGTGGCCTGCTGATACCGCTGCGCGTGCCCAGGCGCGTTCGGCCTGTGCGCAAATGCACAGCGGTTTCCCGGCGCTGCGCTCCACCATGCCCATGGATCTGCGCCGCGATGAAGCGCTGGAAGTCATCCCGGTTGATACTCAGGCCGATATCGAGCGTATGTGCGCGCTGTGGGCCGAGTGTCGTGCGGCGGCGGTCGAAAGCGGCCCGTTCCTGTTCGGCAAGGCCAGCGCTGCCGACGCGTTCTTTGCGCCCGTGGTGATCCGCCTGCGTACCTATCAGGTGCAATTGCCGGCAGAAGCTCAGGCCTACATCGAGACGATCTACCAGTGGCCGGTGTTCCAGCGCTGGCAGCAGGCCGCCCTGGAGGAAGTTGCACCGTGAAACGGGTACATGTGGCTGCGGCGGTCATTCGTGGCGCCGACGGCAAGATCCTCATCGCGCGCCGTGCGGACACTCAGCATCAAGGCGGCTTGTGGGAGTTTCCTGGCGGCAAGGTCGAGCCGGATGAAACCGTGGAAACGGCGCTGGCTCGCGAGCTGCAGGAAGAGCTGGGCATTCTCGTCACTCAAGCGCGCCCGCTGATCAAGATTCAGCATGATTACCCGGACAAGCAGGTGTTGCTGGATGTCTGGGAAGTTTCGGCGTTCAGCGGTGAGCCGCATGGCGTTGAAGGTCAGCCATTGGCCTGGGTGTCGAATCGCGAATTGGCTCAGTATGAATTTCCGGCGGCCAATCAACCCATCGTCGCTGCCGCACGTCTGCCGGCTGAATACTTGATCACCCCGGGCGAGCTGGATACACCGCAGTTGCTGCGCGGCCTGCGCAAGGCCATTGCTGGCGGCATCAAGCTGGTGCAGCTGCGCGCACCCAACGGCTACGACCCGCAGTATCGCGATCTTGCCGTCGACGCCGTGGGTTTGTGTGCCGGCAAGGCGCAACTGATGCTCAAAGGGCCGCTGGAGTGGCTGGGCGACTTTCCCTCCGCCGGCTGGCACCTGACGTCGGCGCAACTGCGCAAACTCGCCAGTCGCGGCCGTCCGTTCCCCAAAGAGCGCTGGCTGGCGGCGTCCTGCCATAACGCCGAGGAATTAAGCCTGGCCGAGCAGATGGACGTTGATTTCGTCACGCTGTCGCCGGTGCAGCCAACGCTGACGCACCCGGACGCCGAACCGCTGGGCTGGGAACAGGCAAGCCAGTTGATCGCCGGTTTCAGCAAGCCGGTTTATCTGCTGGGCGGAGTGGGTCCGGATGAACGGCAGCGTGCATGGCAAAGCGGTGCGCAAGGTGTGGCGGGAATCAGAGCGTTTTGGCCGGAGGAATGATCTGCTGTTTACCGTAGGACCGGCTTTAGCCGGGAGCGCGG
>Ga0247813_10002534_pt1 | contig 12395 bp, 10 predicted proteins | sample UWRJL169409C1_FD_180719 | JGI IMG/M metagenome (GOLD analysis project Ga0247813, IMG submission 180719) | Plant litter microbial communities from Arlington Agricultural Research Station in Wisconsin, United States - UWRJ-L169-409C-1 | ecosystem: Environmental > Terrestrial > Plant litter >... | reverse complement strand
CTGCTTGCCGATGGCAATGTAATCGGTGTCGGTGGCAAGCTGGCGCTCATCAACCACCGGTCCGATATGGGTGCCGGCCTTCAGCGCATCATCGACCACCAGCGTCTTCAGCTTTTCGGTCAGTGCTGCGACGAACTTGTCGTGAATGCCTTCGGTGACGATCAGGCGCGACGAGGCGGTGCAGCGCTGGCCGGTCGAGAAGAAGCCGGAGTTTGCAGCAGCCTCGACGGCAACGGTCAGGTCGGCATCATCCAGTACAACCATCGGGTTCTTGCCACCCATTTCCAGCTGGAACTTGCGGTTATGCTCGATCGAGGCCGCAGCGACGCGCTTGCCTGTGCCGGTCGAGCCGGTAAAGGTGATGCCTGCGAGATCCGGGCTGTCTAGCATGGCCTGGCCGACGACCGAGCCCTTGCCCATGACGAGGTTGAGCACGCCCTTCGGCAGGCCGGCGCGGTGCAGGATATCGGCGATTGCCCAGGAGCAGCCCGGCACCAGTTCGGCCGGCTTGAAGACGATGGTGTTGCCGTAGCAGAGCGCCGGCGCAATCTTCCAGGCCGGGATGGCGATCGGGAAATTCCACGGCGTGATGATGCCGATGACGCCGATCGGCTCGCGGGTGATTTCGACGCCGATGTTCGGGCGAACCGACGGCAGCACTTCGCCAGCCAGACGCAGGGCTTCGCCAGCAAAGAAATCAAAGATCTGGGCGGCGCGGATGGTCTCGCCGATCGCTTCCGGCAGGGTCTTGCCTTCTTCGCGGGCGAGCAGCTTGCCGAGCTCGTCCTTGCGGGCAAGAATTTCGTCGGCGGTCTTTTTCAGGATCGCATGACGCTCCAGAATGCCGGAGCGCGACCAGGCCGGAAACGCGGCCTTTGCGGCGGCAATCGCCGTCTTTGCATCATCGGCGCTGGCACTGGCGTAAAGACCGACGACTTCCTTGGTGTTCGACGGGTTGATGTTTTCAACGCCGTTGCTGCCGACCCATTCGCCGGCGATCAGGTTGTGATGGAGTGTCATGGGCTTAAAGCCTCCTTGGTTTCAGCGAGCGCCCTGAGATCGGCGCCCGCGGTCAAATGCATGAACGGATCAAAGCTGACCGATCGTGATCTCGTCTTCGCCGGCGATCGCCAGCGTGTTGCGCAGCGGCAGGCCGAATTCGGACGCCTCGATTTCGAAGATGTCGCCCGCTTCGGTCTTGATGCCGTCACCGAAGGACAGCGTCGCCGTCCCGAACATATGGACATGCACGTCGCCCGGCGCTCGGAAAATTCCATATTTGAAGTGGTGATACTCCAGATTGGCGAATGTATGGGACATGTTGGCTTCGCCCGACAGGAACGGCTTTTCCCAGAAGACAGCGCCGTCGCGGATGATGCGCGACGTACCGCGAATGTCGCTGGGGGCTTCGCCGACCCGAATTTCCGGGCCGAAGCTTGCAGGCCGCAGCTTGGAATGGGCGAGATAGAGATAGTTGACGCGCTCGGTGACATGATCGGAGAACTCATTGGCGACAGCAAAGCCGATGCGGAACGGCGCACCCTTGTCGGAGATAATATAAATGCCGGCCATTTCCGGCTCTTCGCCGCCATCTTGGGCAAAGGAGGGCGAGACCAGTTCGCCGCCCGGGGCAACCGTTTGGCTGCCGTTGCCCTTGTAGAACCATTCCGGCTGCACGCCCTTTTCGCCAGGCTTGGGCTTACCACCTTCAAGACCCATCTTGAACATCTTCATCGTGTCGGTGGCACCCTCCTCCACCTTGGAGACGGCGGCATGCATGGCATCCCGCGTCGATGCGGAGCCGAGATGCGTCAGGCCGGTGCCGGTCAGATGCAGATGCGCGTCATCCGGATGGGTGATCGGCGGCAGGAAATTGCCTTTGGCATAGGCGTCCTGAAGATCGACTTCACCGTCGAGACCATGTGTCTCGACCACAGCCTTCAGGCTCTGGCCCGAATTGGCCGCTTCCATCGCCAGTGCGTAGACGCTTGACGCGTTCTTCACAGCGCGCGCGGCTTGCCCCGCTTCGCGGACGGCGACCGTGATCGAGCCGTCATTGTTCTTCACCTGGGAAATCAGCACAGCACTATCCTTTTCTCAATCCGGGCTGTCTTTTCGGCGTCCAGCGGCTGGCTTTCGGCAACAACAACCCGTTGGGAGACATGCCACATGCTCCCGTTGGTGGCGGCAAGGCCGCCGTTCTCGTTATGATGCGTGGGCCGGAGCATCTCGCCAAATGTCAGCGCAAGACACGCTCCGGCACCAATTTAAGCCGCCGGGCAAAGCCCCGGCGCGCGGGACCGACCGGAACCGGTCAGCCCTTGTTCTTGTTGTAGACGTCGAAGAACACGGCAGCGAGAAGCACGAGGCCCTTGACCAGCTGCTGGTAATCGATGCCGAGGCCCATGATAGACATGCCGTTGTTCATCACGCCCATGATCAGGGCGCCGATGACAGCACCGGTGATCTTGCCCACGCCGCCCGATGCCGAGGCACCGCCGATGAAGCAGGCCGCGATGACGTCGAGTTCGAAGCCGACGCCGGCTTTCGGGGTTGCCGAGTTCAAGCGGGCGGCGATGATCATGCCGGCAAGAGCCGCAAGCACACCCATGTTGACGAATGTGTAGAAGGTCAGGCGTTCGGTGTTGATACCGGAGAGCTTTGCCGCCTTCTCGTTGCCGCCCATCGCATAGATGCGGCGGCCAATCGTCGAGCGTGTGGTGACGAAGGTGTAGAGCGCGATCAACAGTCCCATCACGATCAGGACGTTGGGGAAGCCCTTGTAGGTCGAGAGCTGGAAGCCGAGGAAAATAGCCACACCGGCAATGATCGCCATCTGCCCGGCAAAGAATGCAAAGGGTTCGTTTTCCGTGCCGTGTTTATCGTTATTCCGGCGATCGCGCAGACCGTAATAGATGGCCAAGGCAACCAGCGCCACAATGACGACCAGCGAGAAGAAGTTTGTGATTGTGCCCGGCAGCGGATTGAGGAAGTACAGGAAGTCAGGGACGAAGCCGGTCGACAGCGACTGGAAATCCTTCGGGAATGGGCCGATCGGCCGGTTCTGCAGGATGAGGTAGGTGAGGCCACGGAAGACGAGCATGCCGGCCAGCGTCACGATGAAGGCCGGGATCTTCTGGTAGGCGACCCAGTACCCCTGTGCCGCGCCGACGAGACCGCCGAGGATGAGGCAAACCGGCACCACGATGGAGTAATGAATACCCCATTTCACCAGCATGATTGCCGACAGGCCGCCGGTGAAGGCAACGATCGATCCAACCGACAGATCGATGTGACCAGCGACGATGATCAGAAGCATACCCAACGCCATGATGACGATGAAGGAGTTCTGCAGGATCAGGTTGGTGATGTTGACAGGACGGAACAACACGCCGCCGGTCATGAACTGGAAGAACAGCATGATGACAACGAGGGCGATGAGCAGGCCGTATTCGCGGATATTGCTTTTGAAGTAATCGCCAAGGGATGGTGTGATTTTCTGAGCGCTTTTGTCGGCGGCCATTAGTGTTTCTCCCCGGAGCGCATGATGGCGCGCATGATGGATTCTTGGCTTGCTTCCGCTTTCGAAAGTTCGGCGACGATGCGTCCTTCGTTCATGACGTAGACACGGTCGCAGGTTCCGAGCAGTTCCGGCATTTCCGACGAGATCATCAGAATGCCTTTCCCTTCGGCAGCAAGCTGGTTGATGATGGAGTAGATTTCATATTTCGCCCCGACGTCGATGCCGCGCGTCGGTTCGTCGAGGATCAGGACCTCCGGATTGGTGAACAACCACTTCGACAGGACGACCTTCTGCTGGTTGCCGCCGGAAAGATTGACGGCCTCCTGATAGATCGAATGGGAACGGATGCGCAGCTTGGTGCGGTAGTCGGTGGCGACCTTGGCTTCCCTGTGCCCATCGATGACGCCGCCGCTGGCCACGGCATTGAGGTTCGCCAGCGTCGTGTTGTGCATGATGTTGTTGTTGAGCACCAGGCCGAGATGCTTGCGGTCCTCGGTCACATAGGCAAGCCCGGCATCGATGGCGCGCGGAATGGTGCTGACGTCGACAGGCTTGCCGTGCATCAACACCTCGCCGGTGATCTTGTGACCCCAGGACTTGCCGAAAACGCTCATCGCCGTTTCCGTGCGCCCGGCACCCATCAGGCCGGCAATACCGACGACTTCGCCGGCGCGCACATTGAAATTGATATCGTGCAGGAACTGCCGGTCACGATGGTGCTGGTGGAAGACGTTCCAGTTTTTCACTTCCAGCAGCGTCTCGCCGATCTTGGGCTCGCGCGCCGGGTATCGGTCTTCCATATCGCGGCCGACCATGCCCTTGATGATCCGGTCTTCGCTGATATCTTCGTTATGACAGTCGAGCGTTTCGACTGTTCCGCCGTCACGGATGATGGTGATCTTGTCGGCGACCTTCTTGATCTCGTTCAGCTTGTGCGAAATGATGATCGAGGTCATGCCCTGCTTGCGGAACTCCATCAGGAGCTTCAACAGCGCGTCGGAATCGGTTTCATTGAGCGATGCGGTCGGCTCGTCGAGGATCAGCAGCCGGACTTTCTTCGACAGTGCCTTGGCGATTTCGACCAGCTGCTGCTTGCCGATGCCGATATCGGTGATGCGCGCCGTCGGCGGCTCCCGCAGGCCCACCTTGTCGAGCAGTTCCTGGGTGCGCGAAAACGTCTGCTTCCAATCGATGACGCCATTGGTGGCGAGTTCGTTGCCGAGGAAGATGTTTTCGGCAATCGACAGAAGCGGGACAAGCGCCAGCTCCTGGTGAATGATGATGATGCCGAGATGCTCACTGTCGGAAATCGTCGAGAAGTTGCGAACTTCGTTATCGTAGTGAATCTCACCGTCATAGGTTCCGGCGGGATAGACGCCGCTCAGCACCTTCATCAGGGTTGATTTTCCCGCGCCGTTTTCGCCGACAAGTGCGTGAATTTCACCTTCGCGGACCTTGAGGTTGACGTTGTCCAGGGCCTTTACGCCCGGAAACGTCTTGGTAATGCCCCGCATTTCGAGAATGATGTTGTCCATGTTCAGGTATTCCTGCGGCAGTCCGTGGATGATGAGGCCAGACACAGCGACAATACAAGTCTCTCATCAAGATAAAAGGGCCCGCAAGTGATCGCGGGCCCCGGATGGAAAAGACGGGATCAGTTGTTGATCTGGTCTTCCGTGTAGTAACCGGCGCCGACCAGGACTTCCTTGACGTTGGTCTTGTCAACAGCGACCGGCTTCAGGAGGTAAGACGGGATAACCTTGACGCCGTTGTCGTAGGTCTTGGTGTCGTTGATTTCCGGCTCCTTGCCGCCAATGATGGCGTCCGTCATCGAGACGGCAACCTTGGCAAGCTCGCGGGTATCCTTGAAGATCGAGGAATACTGTTCGCCAGCGAGGATCGACTTGACCGACGGAAGCTCAGCATCCTGGCCGGTAACGATCGGCATCGGCATGTCGCCGGAACCGTAGCCAACACCCTTCAAAGCAGAAATGATGCCGATGGAGAGACCATCGTAAGGCGACAGGACGCCGTCAACCTTGGCATCGGTATAGGTCGAGGACAGGAGGTTCTCCATGCGGGCCTGTGCAACAGCACCGTCCCAACGCAGCGTACCGACCTTTTCCATGCCGGTCTGGCCGGACTTGATGACGATCTTCTTGGCGTCGATCAGCGGCTGCAGAACCGACATTGCGCCATCGTAGAAGAAGAAGGCGTTGTTATCGTCCGGCGAACCGCCGAACAGTTCAACATTCTTCGGCTCGGTCGCGCCGTCGAGCTTGAGGCCCTGTACGAGCGTCGTTGCCTGCAGAACACCAACCTGGAAGTTGTCGAACGTTGCGTAATAGTCGACATTGCCGGAATCGCGGATCAGACGGTCGTAAGCGATGACCTTGACGCCTGCTTCGTGAGCTTTGGCCAGGATGTCGGAGAGCGTCGTGCCGTCAATGGCGCCGATGATCAGAACCTTGGCACCCTTGGTGACCATGTTCTCGATCTGGGCCAGCTGGTTCGGAATGTCGTCGTCAGCAAACTGCAGGTCCGCCGTATAGCCGGCTTCCTTAAACAGCTTTTCCATCGTCTCGCCGTCGGAAATCCAACGGGTTGAGGTCTTGGTCGGCATCGAGATACCAACGGTGCCTTTGTCCTGGGCAATCGCCGGAACGACGAAAGACGCCACGCTGAGCGCTGCGGCGGCGAGAAGCGAAGTAACTAATCTCATGTATCTCTCCCTGAGTGTTGATCCAGGCGGCGATCGGCCGGCCTTGATATGTGCAGCGCGTCGCGTAGCCGAGAGATCAAATAATCTCTTGGCGGAGGGTTAAGGGGTGAAAGAAAGCCCTCCCAGGCCTTACACGCTCCCGAGCACGCTGGCGCACATGGTTGCAAACTGGAATCAAACGCCATAACTGTCAAATACAATATAGGTGTATAATTATAACATTTTCGGTATAATACACCTCAACAGTGTGATTTTTTGCCGATGCGAAGGTATTTTTCTCGGAAGGTGGGTTAAATATGGACGATTCTTTACCGGTCTCATCCGTTCCGGTGGATTATTCCGAACGAGGAATTTTTCGCTTAGGCTTAAAAATGAGTCATTTGCAGCTGATTCTGGCCATCGAAGAGCATGGTCAGATCAGCGCAGCCGCTGATTCTCTCAGCATTTCGCAGCCGGCCGCTTCACGTATGCTGGGTGAGATCGAGACCATTCTGAAGGCGCCGCTCTGTGTCCGCGTCGCCCGCGGCGTCGAGTTGACGCAATATGGCCGGGCCTTGGCGCGGCGCGCCCGCACGATCTTCCTGGAACTGCGGGAGACGACACGCGAGATCAACGAACTGAAGACAGGAAGCGGCGGCTCGGTCTCGCTGGGCTCCGTCACTGGCCCTGCCCTCAATCTTGCTGTTCCTGCCATCCGGCAGGTTTCGACGGCCTATCCCGGCATCGAAATCAACATCCAGATCGAGAACAGCAACGTGCTCGTGCGCGAACTGTTGGCAGCCCGGCACGACTTCGTCATCGGCCGGATACCGGACGACTTGGATCCGCGGCAGTTCAATCTGATCGAACTTGGAGAGGAAGATGTCTGCCTGATCGTCCGGACGGGGCACCCGTTGCTCGACAAGGACATCGTCAGCTCAGCCGATCTGCCCGGCTACGACTGGGTCTTCCAGCCATCCGGAACGCTGTTACGGCGTGCGGTTGAGGACAGTTTTCTGTCGGCCGGTACGCCCTTGCCCGCAACCATCATCAACACGTCGTCCACAATATTGACGGTTTCCATCGTCCGCCACACCAATGCCGTGGCTCCCGTTGCCCGCGACGTAGCCACATTGATCGCCGGAAGTGGCAGCCAGGCGGGCGAAATCCGCGTTCTTCCAACAGACTTCGACATCAAGATCCGCCCCTACAGCCTGATCACCGCACGCGGCCGCGCCCTGCCACCAAGCGCCAAGCTGCTCTACGACCTGATCCTGAAGCAGAGTTCCGCCTGATCAGGCCCGCAAAACCTTGATGTGCTCTATGACCGGCAAAGCGGAGAGAAAGATGTTCGGAATGTCGGTGTTCCAGTCGGTGCTGGAGAGGTTGAAAGCGGAAGAAGGCGAAGACACGGCTCCCGAAGAGGAAAGACCGCCCGCCGGCATCCGTGGCTTCAACGGTGGCTTCGTCGGCAATACAGAAACATCCGCAATGGCCGGTAGCGGCGCGGTTCACCGCGCCTATTTCGATACAGCCAGTGACGAGATGCTTGCCCCCGCCAAACCTGTGCCCAAACCGGTCATGCCCGAGCATCTTCGCAGGATCCGTCCCGAACAGATTGCCGCCGACCTGGCGCTCACGGACACGGAAACGCAGCCGACACTGGCGGACAAACGCCGCCGCTTTGCCGCCGACAACCACCCCGATCGCCATGACCCGGATTACCGGACCAATGCGACGCTGCGCATGAAGATCGCCAACATGCTGATCGACGAGGCGCAACGGCGGTTGCGCCTGATGCAGCGGCGGTAATGATCAGACCGGATCGTCCGTCTTTGCTTCTTCCACAACCTCGGCCTTCGGCTTGAAGAAGATGATCAGCACGCAGGCCGTATAGGCGGAGACTGCAAGGAAGATCATGCCCCAGGTATTGGCTCCGTTCCAGAACTCGACGGCAGTCCACGCAGAACACAGCACCACGATCAGAAGCCGAACCCAAAGTGGCTTGTAGAACGGATGATCCGGATCGATGAGCTTTATCATGCAAATTGTCCTTGGGGATTTGCCCGGCAATACGGCCCGCGCAACAAAGACCACAGCCTTATGTCCAAAAGGACATTTGCCGCAAGGGGCCAAAGGCTTTAACAGCTTGACGGCGCGGCCCGAAATAGAATAAATATTCTGAAAACTAACATTGTTACGTTTTTATTCCGATTTTCACATGTGCCGGAGGAGATATACGGCACGCTTATCGGCATGAAAGGAAACAGGGAGAGAGATTGCGCCTGCCCGCCACGCGCGACCGGCAGGCGCCTGAGACCGTCTTCACAAGCATCAGCGCGGATCTGTCTTCCGCAACGCCTGTCCGGAGTGAGCGTCATCACCCCGTCCCTTCGCGGCGCTTTGCCGCTTGTCAAAAAGAGATGAACATGACCGTCAGATTTGGTCTTCTCGGCGCCGGCCGTATCGGCAAGGTTCACGCAAAAGCTGTCAGCGCCAACCCGGATGCCGTCCTCGTTGCCGTCGCCGACGCCTTTCCCGAGGCAGCCAACGCGATCGCCAAGCAATATGGCTGCGCTGTGCGCACGATCGAAGAGATCGAAAAATCAGCGGATATCGACGCCGTCGTCATCTGCACCCCGACGGACACCCATGCCGACCTGATCGAGCGTTTTGCGCGCGCCGGCAAGGCGATCTTCTGCGAAAAGCCGATCGATCTCGACGTCGGCCGCGTACGTGAATGCATGAAGGTTGTCGAAGAAACCAAGGGCAAGCTGATGGTCGGCTTCAACCGCCGTTTCGACCCGCATTTCATGGCTGTCCGCAAGGCGATCGACGACGGCAAGATCGGCGATGTCGAGATGGTCACGATCATCTCGCGCGATCCGGGCGCGCCGTCGGTCGATTACATCAAGCGTTCGGGCGGCATCTTCCGCGACATGACCATCCATGATTTCGACATGGCCCGGTTCCTGCTCGGCGAAGAGCCGGTTGTCGTCACGGCTCATGCCGCCGTTCTCGTCGATCCGGAAATCGGCAAGGCCGGCGACTATGACAGCGTCTCGGTCATTCTCGAGACGGCGTCCGGCAAGCAGGCGATCATCTCCAACTCCCGCCGCGCCACCTATGGCTACGACCAGCGCATCGAGGTGCACGGCTCGAAGGGCGTGGTTTCGGCCGAAAACCAGCGCGCCGTCTCGATCGAGATCGCCAATGGCGATGGTTATACCCGCCCGCCGCTGCATGATTTCTTCATGACGCGCTACACCGAAGCCTATGCCAACGAAATCGCCGGCTTCATTTCGGCGATCGAAAAGGGCACCAAGATCACGCCATCCGGCTCCGATGGCCTGGCAGCCTTGGCACTGGCGGACGCGGCCGTGAAGTCAGTCGCTGAAAAGCGCCAGATCCGCGTCGGCGAATAACCGATAAGCTCAATGACAAAAGGCCGGGTTCGCCCGGCCTTTCTTCTATCAAGTCTGCTCTACCGACGGAGGCAGCTGCCTGAAGGCGGCGATGTCATGATCCATATCGGTCAAGGCCCGATCCAGATGACCATCGAAAACCAGTCTCTGTTCATCGAAGATCACCGAAATCTCCGGCTTGCCCTGAAGCCGGACCTCATGCGATTGCTCCAGCCCCTCATCGATGCCGCGCTGCAGAAGATCGAAATAGCGCGTTCCTGGTCCGGTGATGGAGATCGGCATGCGATCGTAAAGGCTGAGCAACCGGGAAAGACCATTGCCCAGCGCAATGCCCGCTTGCCTGAAAGCATAACCCGCCATGCGGTTTCCCTGGCGCGCACTTGCGGCGATCTTGTCCATTTCCGCCAGCGGCACGAACTTGGCCGGGATCGTATCGGGCGGCACTTCAAAGGCGGTGCGCAGAATTCCATAGAACCCAGCAGATGCCTCGATGCAGCCGAAGGAGCCGCACCGGCACAGGCAGCCATTGGCAGCATGCAGCATATGGCCGAAATTGGGAGCCGTCACCTCCAGCTCGCCGAACCTATCTTTGCGGGCAACGCCAAGCCCGATGCTGTGGCCAAGCGACAGGGCGGCAAGCGCGCGGAAAGAACCGGGATGGCTTGCATCCGCCTTCATGCCGAGCGCCTGCGCGACCAGCAAAGTCTCGTTGTTCAGCGTGACTTTAGCCCGCCACTCCGGCTGCAGCAGCGCAACGAAATCGATCTGCTCGCCGCCAAAGACCGGCGACCACAACAGCCGCTTGCCATCGGCATCGACGGTGCCCTTGCTGGAGATCGAGACGGCAAGGATCTGTGCCTTATCCAGTTGCGAGCGGTGAATGAGGCGGGCCAGCGCATCCAGGAAACCCTCGGAAAATGGCTGCGTTCCCACGACCTTGTGATTGCGCGGCTCCTCGAAACGGTCGATCAGCCGCCCGGAATAGTCCACCAGCGAATATTGCACGACATCCGAGGAGATGCGTACGGCGATCAGAAAGCCGCTGTCGCGGCGCTGCGCAAACAACACGCGCGGCCGCCCGCGCCCCGAAGGCGCCTGCTGTTCCGCCTTCCCGATAACCCCTGCCCTCTCCAGTTCAGCGGTGATCGCCGAAACCGTCGCAGACGCCAAACCGGTATGTTCGGATATGTCGGTATGGGAGAGAGGCCCAAGGCGCCGCAAGGTCGCAAGCACGAGCGCGCTGTTTTGCTGACGCACCAGTTCGGTGCTCGATTTGCTCAGCATTGCGCATCCCTGTGATTCACGAATTCCACAAACACATGCTCCTCCCAAAGCATCTGCCCGATGTCAAACGACCTTGTCCAAAGCATTGTTGACAGCCCCGAAAAACTCTGACATCTATTTTCTCGACTGTCGAGAAAAAACTCTTTTGGAGTTGGCGACAGGCAAATTTGCTGGCCGGGGGCCGTGCGGGAGGTTCGCGCGGACGGTCAGCGGTCACTTGGGAGGACTTCATGAAATCAGTTTTGACACTGATGGCAGGCGCTGCCATCATCGTATCCCTGCACACTGCAGCCATGGCCAAGGATCTGGTCGTCGGCGTTTCCTGGTCGAACTTCCAGGAAGAACGCTGGAAGACCGACGAAGCCGCCATCAAGGCAGCACTCGAAGCATCCGGCGACAAGTACATCTCCGCTGACGCTCAGGCATCCGCAGCCAAGCAGCTGACCGACATCGAATCGCTGATCGCACAGGGCGCCAACGCCATCATCGTTCTGGCGCAGGATTCGGAAGCCATCGGCCCGGCCATCGAAAAGGCCGCCGCTGAAGGCATTCCTGTCGTCGGCTACGACCGCCTGATCGAAAATCCGGCCGCTTACTACATCACCTTCGACAACAAGGAAGTCGGCCGCATGCAGGCTGCCGAGGTGTTCAAGGTCAAGCCGGAAGGCAATTACGTCTTCATCAAGGGTGCATCGACCGATCCGAATGCGGACTTCCTGTTCTCCGGCCAGATGGAAGTGCTCAAAGCTGCCATGGACGCAGGCAAGATCAAGAATGTCGGCGAAGCCTATACGGACGGCTGGAAGCCGGAAGCTGCCCAAAAGAACATGGAGCAGTTCCTGACCGCCAACGACAACAAGGTCGACGGTGTCGTCTCCTCGAATGATGGCATGGCCGGCGGCGTTGTCGCAGCACTCGAAGCACAGGGCCTTGCAGGCTCGGTTCCGGTTTCGGGCCAGGACGGCGACAAGGCCGCTCTGAACCGTGTTGCCCTTGGCACCCAGACCGTATCCGTCTGGAAGGATAGCCGCGAACTCGGCAAGAAGGCCGGCGAAATCGCCGTAGCGCTTGCCGGCGGTGCCTCCATGGATGCGATCCCCGGCACGGTCAAGTTTGCCGGCGGACCGAAGGGCGTCGAGATGCAGTCGTTCTTCATCGCACCGCAGCCGATCACCAAGGACAATCTGAACGTCGTCATCGACGCCGGCTGGATTTCCAAGGAAGAAACCTGCCAGGGCGTAAAGGCCGGAACCGTTGCTGTCTGCAACTGATCCGATCCTGACCATGGGCAGATAAAGTCCCGTCACGAGCGCCGCAGCGACCACGTTGCGGCGCTTCTCCGATGTGCGGTACTTTAAGATAGAATAAAAGGGGGAGTAATCCGGAAATGGCAAATACCACCATTGCCACGCCTTCCAGCAGCGTGCGCCAGACTCAAGGGAGCGCCTTGCAGCGCTTCTTG
>Ga0247813_10002533_pt1 | contig 12396 bp, 11 predicted proteins | sample UWRJL169409C1_FD_180719 | JGI IMG/M metagenome (GOLD analysis project Ga0247813, IMG submission 180719) | Plant litter microbial communities from Arlington Agricultural Research Station in Wisconsin, United States - UWRJ-L169-409C-1 | ecosystem: Environmental > Terrestrial > Plant litter >... | reverse complement strand
AGCGGGGCTTTTCTTTTGCCTATAACAAACTTAAGCGTTGCTTAAAATGCTTTTTCTAGAATTCCCAAAGGTGATGCTCGTATTCTAACAAATCGAACGCAGCCCACTGAGAAGCCATGATACCTTTTTGCTGATCACCGCCGTAGATATCGGACAAATATGAGTCCGTTGGGTTAGATACTTTTAGAATGTAAGAACTGAATAGTCTCAATTCAAAAGCATCAGCAAGGTTCTTGTGTTCCTGATCGTTGGTTGCGTTAAACCAGATCGCTTTAGGGTTATCTTTGAATAATTTCTCCGCTAATTCTTTATAGCTGAAAGAGGCTACTACAGTTTGAATACCCCTGATATTTGCAGGTTCGTCTGCTGGAATGAACAATGTCAAAGATAGAATATTATAATACATCCTTGATCTTTGTTTATCAAAGATTAAACATTCCTTGATCTCCAATTGATACAAACTTCTAGCAAAGAAATACTCCGCTCCTCCTGATTGCATGAAAGAAGAATCACCGTTTGCCAACATGATATCTCTTTCTTCCTGAGTTAATACAGGCGCGTCAGAAGGGATCAATAGGTTCTTATGAAACTCATCTATCGTGATTTGACGACCGCAATCTAAGGAATCATTTATATACGGCGTAATAGTACCAGATTCTACCGCTTTAACAAGCAAATCACTGATCTCTCTATTTCTAGAAAATAACGGAAGATTTTGCTTCTCTCTGAGATCAATACCTCTCAATAAGATCTTTCTATACATGATATCCGATTCGTGGATATAGTGAGTAGAATGCTTATTGCAATCATCACATTGCTCAACCGTAGACTGAACAGGGGTAGGAGTTTCTTGAGCTACAACACTAGATGAAATAGCACCAACAAACAATAACAAAGCAACACTTAACTTTTTCATAGGCAGTATGAATAAAATTCTTTTTGACTTAGTTCAAAGGAACGTTTTTAATTGGTGTTCCTAAGTTTACAACTTCTTGCTGATTTAAGAAGTTGGTACGCTTAACCTGCTTCACTTCTACCATGATACGATCACCAGGCTGAGCTTGAGCTGCGAAAGCAGATAAGTTACCAGTTCCTGAAGTGAAGTTCTGAGTAGATACGGGGCGTTTACCTCTTACCAATACAGCCATCCATTGAGTAACTGCATAACGAGCATCCTTAGGCAAGAAAGCCTGGAAACTTTCGTCTGGTTTAGCAATAACTGTCAAAGATCTAGGACCCGGAGCAGCCATACCTGTTTTTTCATCTACCGGCTTACCGTTAGACATAACTACGATCTCAGGTTTAGGAATCAGACGAACCTTAAAATCTTGAGAACCGATTGCAGTACCACCGCTAGAAACGTTCAATTTAACGTTAGCAGCAGTAGGTATCAATGTAACAATTCCTTTTTGAGAACCTTTTACAACTGTAGCACCACTTGCAGAGAAGTTAGGATTGTACTGAGAACCTAATGCAGGAACTTGTACGTTCAACTCGTTACCACAATTTCTGTACAATGCCTGAACAGACGCAGACTGAACTTGGATAACTGGTCTAGCTACTACGTAAGGAACTTCCAATTTGAAAACTGTATCTTTTCCTTTATTCTTGATAGTGATAGAACCACCCCAAGTTTTCTTAGCGTTACCTTCTTTATCGTAAGCACCAGCAGAAGCTCTGAACTTCACTTTACCTACAATTACACCACCTGAGTTAACAGCTGGAACTTCGGTACCGCCATACTTGAAAGTAGGCTTAAGAGCAGAAGAAGAAGCAGCGATGAACATTTCCGCTTCGTAATCAGTACCTGCAGCTACTACGTTTGAAGTAGCACGAGACATCGCGAATACCTGGTCAAATGACAAGTTAGAAGCACCAACTTGGTTCGCAAGGTTTTCCAATGCAAGGCTTTCCAATTTCAATAATTCAGCTTCTTTTGTACTTAGTACAGCCAAAGCAGCAACCATTGGAGTTTGACCGAAGTTCAATTCAGCGAAATCCTTTTTATTTTGTTCCTTATCTCTTTTGAACATTTCATCGTCTTTAGCATCTAAAGCCAATGGTCTGTAAGGAAGAAGTTTAGGACCAACAAGATTAGAAACATTCTGAGCATAACCGTTCAGCTTTTTCTGCAAATCGTAACCTTTACCTTTGTGGCTACCTTCAGGGCCTAACATGATTTCCATCACCTTTTGCTCTTCTTTAGCTCCAACGTAACCGATTACGTTTTTATTCTCGTCTTCTTCCGTTCCACCAGTTTCTTTTATCAGCTCAGTTCTTAAAGCAGTGATATAAGAAAGGATTTCCGTTGTTTGTTTACGAACGTCGTCAGCTTTTTTCAAAACAGCTAAATCTTCAGCTTTACCGCCGTTGTCTTTTACTGCTTTTTTGATGCGACCATCAAGTTCAGTATTTGTTTTGTTTGCAGAACTGACCGCGACTTGTAAGCTATCATCCAAAAATTTGAATTTTTGAATGATCGCAGAACTTACCTGAAGTGCTAACAATGCTGTTAACACCAAGTACATCATCCCGATCATCTTCTGCCTAGGGGATTCTTTACCACCAGCCATAATAATCTTTTATTTAAAATGTGTTTACTTATTTATCAATAACTTAAAACTAACTCTGAAATTGTTTCAGGAATTAACCTTTCATCGCAGACAGCATGTTGCCGTACACGTTGTTCAATTGAGTCAAGTTCTTAGAAAGCTTAGACAACTCTTCTTTGAAAGCTTGAGTATCTTTAGTAGCGTCAGCCATGTTTTCCATAGCATTAGACAAGTTACCATAGAATTTGTTCATTGCTCTCAAGTGGTTGTTAGCATCTTGAAGTTCCATTTCGTAAACAGCATTCAATGCACCAAGGTTTTTAGTGATGTGTTGAACTTGTTCGTGGTATTTCTGAGCATCAACAGATGCGTTAGACATTCCAGACATTGCTTCAGCAGCTTTAGCATAAGAAGAGCTAAGGTCTTTTACTGATGCAGTAGCAGATTTAACAACTGTAGCATATTCGCTAGACGCAACAGAAGCATTGGTCAAATCACCAATTTTGCTTACTGATTCGTTCAAGCTATTCAAGCCAGCACCTAATTTAGAGATAGTACCTTGGTTGATGTTAGCTTCAGCCATCATGTCACCCAATTTACCTACAACATCTGTAGAAGAAGAAGGCTCATCACCATCGAAATCTTCAGCCAATTGAGGATATACTCTAGACCAATCTGGATCTTTGTGTACAGGTTGAAATGCACTGAAAGCGAAGATGATTGCTTCTGTTGACAACCCAACAACAAGCATAGGACCAGCACCAGGCCAGTGCATGATTTTAAACATCGCTCCAACAATAACGACTGCTGCGCCTAATCCATAAAGGATGGGCATAAACTTATCAAAAATAACATTTCCGCCTTTGCTACTCATTTTGCAGGTAATTTAAAGTTTAACAATTAATTGATTAAATATTTGGGTTGATTAAATACAGATTAGAATTCGTATCCAGAAGAACGACCTAGGTAAGTCATCACACATCTGAAACCGATGTAAGACTTAGATGTGTCTTGGAATTCGAATGTACGAGTACCTGTTTCGCAGTAATATGCGACATCTTTCCATGAACCACCACGGATGATTTTACGAGGCTCGTTGTCTTCATAATAGGTAGGGTTCAAATCCCATACTACAGGAACTGCAGAAGGGTTAAAGGCATCTTCACACCACTCAGAAACGTTACCTGCCATATCATATAGGCCATAATCGTTAGAGAAGTAAGACGCTACAGGAGAAGAGTACATAAAACCATCATCATAATAGTTACCTCTTCCTGGTTTGAAGTTAGCCAACATACAACCTTTGGCATTTCTCATGTATGGATTACCCCAAGGGTATTTCGCCATATCTCTACCGCCTCTGGCTGCATATTCCCATTCTGCTTCAGATGGCAGACGGAAACGTGGCATTTGCCATAGACCTTGAGTAGCTCTCCAGTCGTTCATCAACTTGGTTCTCCACTCGCAAAAATATTTTGCAGCCCACCAATCAACTCCTACCACAGGGTATTCGTCAAATGCAGGGTGTGCATAGTAGTATTCCATCATTGGATCGCCCATATGGTGAGAGAAATCTCTAACCCATACCGTAGTATCAGGATAAAGCTCAGTCATCACATATTCTTCACCCAATACACTCACTGAATCTGCAAGCATTACAGTAACGAATTGGCGATACTCATTGTTAGTGATCTCCGTTTCATCCATGTAAAAGCCGCCTATTGTGACTTGCTTATTGTGGTTGATTTGAGTTGCTGGAACATCTTGATCAGCTTGACCCATGTGGAAAGTACCAGATGGACAAACAACCATACCGTAAGGAATGGTCTGGATCCAAGATTCACGACCTGGAACACCTGTTAGGTCTCCACCGCCATCTTCGGCTCCCTTTCTTCCACAAGAGATTGTTGCACCCAGTACAACAGTAAGCAGAAGAGCATACTTGATTTGGACAATAAATCTATTCATAACCTTAACTTATCCTTTAAACAAAGCTTTACTAGTCTTATATACGGTAAAATTAGTTTTTAAAGTTAGCAATTTTTCGATACATAACGCAAGTGTTAAATAAAATATGAGTATAGTGCAATTTATTTAAACACCTAGCTTTAATATTCTTGCTATAATGCAATAAAAAAATCTAGTTTTCCTCGTGGCGATACCTAGGAGTACGCACTTTTGGCTTAGGAGTGTCCCAAGGGGCAGGTACAAAATAAGAAAGCATGATCTCGTGAGAGGTCCTTTTCTTTGCATTCACACCACTTGTTACAAAATCGAAGGCATATCCTACCTTCAAAGCATTATTTTTAAGCATACTGAAACCGACAAGCAAAATAATGTCGTCATTCGCTAAAGTTTTTCCACCCTTTTGTGCATCCCTAGAAGCTATGGATTGACGAGCCTGTATACCTGCCCAAAAACGGTCGTTATAAGTCACCATACCACCAAAGAGGTAAGTCCACTCATTAATATCTGTTTGAATCAAAGCGGTTGGAGTAACTACCAAAGATGGACCCACCCGGAAATTGTACCCTCCTGTAAGGTAAACGTGGTTGTTGATACGAGAAGAAACGGAATCAAGCCCGAATGTATATTTTGATCTTGGGATGTGACCCACACTTAGACCTACATAAAATTTAGACGTTTTGTACCAGGCTCCAGCCGTAAGATCAATTTTGATCTGATTGGCTTTCCCTTGTTGTAAGGCTTGATAAATTGGATCATTTGGATCCACGACATTATAATTCGCGTTAATGGTTTGAGAAAGAATACCGGAACGTAGACCCAATCCTAATACCCCATCTCTTATTTTAATATGGTACGAGCCTGAAAGTTGGAATTCTGTCGCTGCAAGCGGACCTTTAACGTCACGAAGGAAATGGACACCCAACCCTACTTTTCTATTCAATATGGGTAATGGCGTAGAAACGGTGATCACTGCACTTTTGGGCGAGCCATAAGCATTATCGCCTTGAGTAACCTGATAACCGGCCCATTGAGTCCGGGCTATACCCGTCACTTTAGTGACGCCTTCAATTCCTGCAAAGCCTGGGTTCAAATACATCCCATTAAACATGTAATGACTGAATTGTGCATCTTGCTGAGCAAAAGCGCTTTTCGTACTTAATAGCATTACAAAAGCAGAGATGATAAAAAATAAACGTGTAGACGTAGAGTTCATAACAGAATGAGGTGTTAAAACGTATTACCGAATTTACGTAATATAAATTTAATAGTTTAAAGTTTTCCCCTATGCAAATTATACTTTTTTCTTAAAAAAGTATAATTAGGGACTCTTATTTTAAATTATTGACTTTTTTGACATAAACCTCAATTGCTCCAGTCATGGAAGGAGCATCAGGTAAAGGTGCCTCAATGTCAAGTATTAAACCTGCGTCTCTTACAGCCTGTGCGGTAGTAGGCCCAAAAGCAGCAATTCTAGTATTCTTTTGTTTAAAATCTGGAAAGTTCACAAATAATGAATTTACTCCTGAAGGACTAAAGAATGCGATCATATCATAATTCACAGAAGCCAAATCTGATAAATCACTGGCCACTGTCTTATATATCACAGCTTCTGTATAGGTAAATCCATTTTTTTCCAAATAAGAAGGAATATCATCTTTTCTAATATCAGAACAAGGATATAAAAACTTCTCTGTTTTGTGTTTTTTCAGCACATCCTCGAGGTCTTTAGCGGTTTTTTGACCAACGAATATTTTTCTTTTTCTGATGACGATATATTTTGTCAAATAATTAGCGGTTTGCTCGGAAATGCAAAAGTATTTCATGTCTGGTGACACTTCAAGCTTAGATTCTGCGCATATCCTGAAAAAATTATCGACCGCATTACGGCTTGTAAAAATGACAGCCGTATGCGTAAGAATTTCAATCTTTTGCTTTTTGAATTCTTTCACGTCAACAGACTCTACCTGAATAAAAGGACGAAAGTCTATTTTTATCTTATACTTCTGAGCTAATTCTAGGTAGGGAGACTTTGCATCCGTGGGTTGGGGCTGGGAAACAAGTATACTGTTTACCTTCTTAAGTCTTTCCTTAGAATCTTTCTCTTTTACTTTTGTCTCACTCATCTTTGAACCGAACAACTAAATAATGATTCTACTATGTCAAAAACTTTAATGCTACCAATAAAGGCAATATTTCTGCGGTGCAAATGTAAGAAAATAAATAAACATTTCTAAGTCCAGATCGCTTTATAATATTTAAGACAAGGAAAAAAACTGGTATAATCAGGTAAAAAACAATAATTTGGCCACTTTGAGCAACCAACCATTTTGATATGGAGGGATTGAGATTACTGGCTATGAGCACAGTCAGCAGAAATAAATTGGCGATGTAAAAAAGATTGATAAACATCCCGTTCTGAATTTGGAGCAAATGAGTGGTATGGCTAAAATTAGCACATAAGTAGTTGTATGTAAATTTCAAAATATGAACAAAAATAGTCCAAAATAGTATGTACCAGTAACTTATAGAATTCGAATCTCCCTGGCCAAATAGATCAGCCGTTCCAACTCCTCCATGCAGGATAAAATAGATAAATGTAGACACACAAATGGAGTTGATGAGAATTTTCACAATTAAAATCCCGTTTAAAAACCCACTTGCTGTAGTCGTTTTCCCTGAATAATTCATTCCTATCAGTTGTAAAAAACTAACATCATCCGGAAAAATCATTTTACTTATAATTAGCAAGAGCAATACAGTTATTACTGAAAACAGCAACACATTATCCCAAACTCTATCCTTTCTGAGTTTAACCGGTAGAAAATCGAAGGGTAAAGATGACAGCAGTCCAGGCGTAATTTTACCTTGTGTCAAGATTTGTGCTTTCATAGCGCTGACAAGCAATCCATCCGGTTTATAAAAAGCCAGGATGACCGAATCGGATGTAATACCGGTTGATAACTTACTGATCGGTATTTTGATCAGTGTTTCTCCCTTATTTGTATTTTGATAAACTAAACGGTAATTAAAATATAAGCAGACTCCTTTATGCGAAATGAATTGCAACGTATCGTGTTGAAACTTGGAAGGCTTTAAGGAATAATAAAGGACTTTGGGAGATTCCTTTGAAGGAATGTAGGGGACAAAGCTTTTATAAGAATTGTCAAAGACCAGCCAGCCATCGCTTAAATGGGCAACAGGCACAGAAGCTGTAGCCTCTACTACAGCAAACAAGATCCCTATTATAAACCATTTAATCTTCATACTACAGCAACTTATTCTCTTTTTTATGCAACGTAGGAAGCCAGCCGAGAATCATAGCCAATGCCATTCCCAAACCGACAAGAATCAAGAGTTGTACAGACAAATCAACGTGTTTGAAATATAAAAACACACCGATAAACACAACATTGATCGAAATCAGGACGAATAATGTAGACAATTGCGAAAGTCCTGCATGCAACAATGTGTGATGCAAATGGTTTTTATCCGGATCAAAAGGAGATCTTCCCTTCAATACTCTTATGGCAAATACACGCAACGTGTCAACAATCGGAATCACAAGTAAAGACATACCTAAGACAGGACTATTGGATAGAAAATAACTTCCATAATCGTCTTTAGCTTCTACCATGATTATTACCAGGCAGGTGGTTACAAAACCACATACCAGTGAGCCTGTATCACCCATAAATATTTTTGCCTTGTGAATATTGTAGCGCAGGAATCCAGCGACAGCACCTACCAGACTCAAAGCGGCAATGCCTTTTGAGAAATAAGAATCAGGCATCAGACAAATGAAAATATAAGCCAGCACCAAATTCACCAAGACAGCAATACAACCCGCCAACCCATCAATACCATCAATCAGGTTGAAGGCATTTGTCAAACCGATAATAATGATAAACGTAAACATATAACTCACCCCATCCGGTAACTGATAAATACCGAAAATGCCATGAAAACTGCTGATCCGAATATCTCCCAAGAACATGACAATGCCCGTTGCGAGTACCTGTATAAAGAATTTTTTAAACGCTGAAACAGGCAAGATGTCATCTTTCAATCCGATGAAAAATAAAATGATCGTACCGGCAAATACCTTCATGAGTACAAAATCCGGCGTAGAATAAATAGTAAATGCGGATGCGAACCCTGCAAAGATGGATAAGCCTCCGAGCCTCGGTGTAGAATACTCGTGAATGGTACGCTGATTAGGAGCATCCAGTAACTGTTTCAAGTGCGCCAAGTGAATAACGTAAGGTATTGAAAATACCGTTACAAAAAATGCCCATAGCGTACTGATACCTGCCCTAATTAAATCTTCCATTTTCCCAGTTAAAATTTACTCACCAACCCAAAATGAATTTTGGACAAAGTTAAACTTAATTTTTGAGTACTTGACTGTCCTACGGAATATACAAAGTTAAATACACCAGCTACGGTAGTAAAACTGATACCCGCTCCTAAACCATAAATATATTCCAGGTCCCACGTGGGATCATACGGGTTTGTAATAACCGCCTGATCAGTAAATAACAATAAGTAAGACTCCTCATCGGTATGAAAACGGTACTCCAGTGTACCAATCCCAAAACGAGAGACATAAAACTCTTTTTCGTTAAAGCCCCTCAATGTCCTTAAACCTCCTACTCTGTAAAGGTCATTTAGAAATAATGAATTGGCGTCGTTGAATACCTGAGCTGTATTGAGCCTAACCATTAAAATATTTTTGGTCGTCAAGCGAACATATTTCTCCGCAAGGATCTCCACATTAAACTGGTAGGTATTGATACGCACATTCTTGTAAGTCTGTTCGCCATAAAATGGGTTTTTATGAATAGTTTTATTACCAAGGTATACCCGAGTAGTCAATAAAAAGCCTCTTTTAGGATAAAACACATTATCCAGCTTATTCAGGGTATAACCTAATCCATAGGTGTAATTATTAAAATCGCCATAAGCCAAATGCGTGCTGTCAATATTGGCACGCTGTGACAAAATACGCCCGGTCTTTAAACCAGCGAAAATATCCAATTGCCCTGCTCCACCCAGTTGTTGCGAAATTTTAACTTCACGGTTAATATTCAGGAAAGAGCTATCCTGCCGCATGATTTCAAGTAATCCCGAAACATCTACCCCAGAGCCTAAAAATCTTGGATGTTCGTAATACATGCGCAAATATTGAGACTGCTGGTTAAAGCTTTGCCAGTTGAGACTTAATGTTTTCCCTGAACGAAACAAATTCTTCAACTCCAGTTTCACGTCTCCTGTCACCAATAATTTATTGTTTTTAGCGGCATTCGGCAAGAAACCAACATAACCATCTAATAAATTTGCTTTCCGTTTTTCCAAATAATAAGCAACTCTGGCCGTACCTTCTGTCATTAAGGAAATGGGCGCACTTACGTTTTTTACATATGGCAATTGTGCCAATATTCGTTGAGACTGATCAATTTTTAGCTGACTAAACGGATCACCTTTCTTAATCCGAACCAATCGCTGAAAAAATTTATACTTGACTTCATAACTTCCTATTATTGTAAGAGAATCAATGGTAATCATAGGACCAGGTTCGTATCGCCAGGAGGCTGTTAGCCGCTTTTGTTCGTCAAACTCGATCGAATCCAAACCAATAGAAGCGAAGGGGTAACCATTATTTTCTGCTACCTTGACAACCTTTTCTTCCAGTTCGTAAATTTGCTTTACATTGAGTACCGACCCTTTGAACTGCTTGCTGCTAAAGCCGACCTTATTCGCCAAAGACAAAGGCAAACTGCCCCTTTTCAATGTTGCATAGCGGTATACATCGCCGGTATAGAGAACCACTATCCAATTTCCTTTGTTAATCAAAATAGAATCGATAGAAGCTTCTAAATATCCTCTTTTGTTCAGTTCCAATAAAAAATTGCGCAGAGATTTAACAGCACTCAAAGAGTCTTTATAACTTGCTTCAGGAAACGACACTCCTGTTTTTGACGATTGAGGAACGGACAAAGTCATCGTGATCTTTTGAGCCCACGCCGGGATGCACAAGACCAACAAAAGGATTGTTATGACTAAACCTTGTTTCAATTTATATTCATTAAAAAACATTTCAATATACTACATCTGGCTGGCATTTACATACATATCCCCTATTGCAGAAAAGCTTGTCATTATTGCGACTTTCATTTCAGCACCCACTTTGACACCAAGGAACGGATGATCGATGCTATGGTGTCGGAACTTCGTCTACGAAAAGATTTTTTTTCTTCTCCAATAGATACGATATACCTGGGGGGAGGTACTCCTTCGGTATTGTCTCCAGAAGAACTTTCCAGGATTTTCGAAAGCATTCATCAACATTATGCCCTTTCAAATGCTGTTGAGATAACGCTTGAAGCTAACCCCGATGATATACAGGACACCAACTTATCTTTATGGTTGTCTCTTGGAGTGAACAGACTGAGTATCGGATGCCAAACATTTGATGATTCCATCTTGGCACAATTGAATCGTATACATCGTTCAAACGACAGTATAGAGGCCTTTAATTTGGCTCGTTCCAAAGGATTTGACAACATCAGCATAGACTTGATGTTTGGGCTTCCAACTCAAAGTGAACAGCAATGGGCAGCCGATCTTGAACAGGCTATCGCTTTGCAGCCAGAACATATTTCTGCCTACGGACTCACCATTGAAGAACGCACAGTGTTTGGCAATCTTCATAAAAGTGGCCGTCTGACTGTGCCCGGTGAGGAGCTACAGGCACTTTACTACGAGCAAATGATGCGCATCTTAGCAGATAAAGGTTATATACAATATGAAATCTCTAACTTTTGTTTGCCCAGTTATAAGTCTAAACACAATTCTTCTTATTGGAATCAGGAAAAATACTTAGGGATCGGACCTTCTGCGCATTCATTTGACGGAGAGAGCAGAATGTGGAACGATGCCAACAACATGATGTATATCAAAAAGATCGAATCCGGACAGCTCGCCTATACGCTGGAAACCTTATCTGCAAAGGATAGAACGAATGAGTACATCATGACAGCACTTCGTACCAAAGAAGGTCTAACTCTTCAAAAATTAATCGAAGAATTGCAGTATCCGCCTGACAAACTTGAGGAAATACTTCCTTGGCTTGTCCAAAATGGCTTGATCGAAGAATCATCTGATCAAATATCTCTTACAACCTCAGGAAAATTGCTCGCAGATGAAATTACTTTAAAATTTTTCTTAAATTGAATACGTTATTTTAGTTCTGCATCTAACTGAACAAAAAGTTTTTAGAAAATAGATCTAATGTCTGTCGAAGAAAAAAGAGCGTTTTTATCGCTATTGATAATTATTTTCAATTACCACGGATTGAGCGAGGTAGAACAACAGATTCTGCACGAAACGGCATCTGTGCATGATGCGTTCAATGAATTGGAATGGATTAAGGAATATTCAAAACCTTCTATTGACGAATCGTACGACAAATTGAAGAAGTACGTGAACGATATCATTGGTAATCTTTCAGTAGAGAAAAAATCTGAATACCTCAACAAGGTATGGGATGCCAATCAACAGAAAGGTCATGTGAGTGAAATGGAGGCAACAGCCATGTTAATGCTGTCAAAAGAATGGCACATTCAAAAAGAATTTATTCTTTACATCCGCGAAAAAAAGAAAACAACATAGTATGAGTCTCCGTTTTTTTTTGTGGAGTTTAGGCTGCACACTTTTGATTCTCTCCTCCACAGCATTTGCACAAGTCAAACCTCACGTATACGATCGCTACGATACGCTTCGCGGTGCCTTGAATCCGTTGCGTAGTTGTTATGATGTATCTTATTATAACCTCAACCTGCAAATCAATCCGGCTGACCAATCAATAAAAGGATTT
>Ga0247813_10002532_pt1 | contig 12405 bp, 12 predicted proteins | sample UWRJL169409C1_FD_180719 | JGI IMG/M metagenome (GOLD analysis project Ga0247813, IMG submission 180719) | Plant litter microbial communities from Arlington Agricultural Research Station in Wisconsin, United States - UWRJ-L169-409C-1 | ecosystem: Environmental > Terrestrial > Plant litter >... | reverse complement strand
ACGTCCTCGACCACCACCCCGGCCACCTCTGTCCCCACGAGCGCGAGGTTCGAGTCGAGCAGCGCCGCCACCGTGAAGCCGCGGGCTCCGAATCCCGAGTAGTTGGCGAGGGCGTGACCGAGGTTGCCCGCCCCGACGATCGCGACCCGCAGCTCGACGACGAGCCCGAGGGCCGACTGGACGCGCTCGCGCAGCGTGTCGACGTCGTAGCCCACCCCCCGCCGCCCGTGGGAACCGAGATGGCTGAGGTCTTTGCGCAGCTGGGCCGGGCCCACGCCTGCGAGCTCGGCGAGCTGCTGCGAGGAGGCGCTCGTCACGCCGCGGGCAGCCAGGTCGGTGAGCACCCGCAGGTACCCCGGGAGGCGCTCGACGCTCGCCGGCGGCATGGTGCGGCGGATCTCGACGACCTCGCGGAGCCCCACGGCCTCGGCTGCCGAGGTGGTGGGCTCGGGGCGGGTCGCGGTCATCCCCTCAGGGTAGGGCCGTGCACAGCCGCTCGGCGCGCGTGCCCGTCGACAGGTTCGTACGGTGGGGCTCGTGCCCCCACGTCCCGCTCAGATCACCGCCCGCGTCCGGACCAGCCGCACCGGGGTCCTCACCGGGCGCGCGCTGCGGCTGTGGGCCCTCAACCCCCGCTGGTCGATGGCCGTCAAGGCGTCGGTCGCGGCCGCCGTCGCCTGGTACGTCGGCGTGCTCGCGCCGGCCCCCTTCTCCGACTATCCGTACTACGCACCGCTCGGCGCGGTCATCGCCACGTCGACCACTGTCGCCCGGTCGGTCCGGGAGACCGCCCAGACCACGGGTGCGATCTTGCTCGGGGTCGTGATCGCCCGGCTCGCCGACGCCTTCCTCGACCCCGGTGCGCTGTCGATCGCTCTCGTCGTGTGCCTCGCCACGCTCGGGGCGGGATGGAGCCGTCTCGGCGAGATGGGCGCGTACGTCACCACGACGGCGCTCTTCGTCCTCGTGATCGGCAGCGGCGACCCCGGCGACTTCGTCGGGGCGTACGCGGGACTCGTGGTCGCCGGGGCGCTCGTCGGCATCGGCGTGAACTTCGCCTTCCCACCCCTGCCGCTGTCCCCCTCCGACGTGGCCCTCGACGGGCTGCGCGACACGCTCGCCGACCAGCTCGACTCCCTCGCAGACGGGCTGCGCGGTGACAGGCCCCCGACCGCTGAAGAGTGGGACGACAGGCGTTTTGCGATCCGACCGGTCCTCGAGAAGAGCCGGGCAGCCGTCGCGTACGCGGGCGAGGCCAGCAAGGGCAACTGGCACGCCCGGCGCTACAGCGCCTGGTCGGTCGCCCAGGCCCGACGGTCGGTCATGCTCGAGAAGCACGCGAACCTCGTCGACCACCTCACGAACCTGCTGACCGAGACCGAGACGCAGAGCGCACGCGACCCCGCGCTCGGCCCCGACCTGCGTCCGCCGGCGGCGGACGCCCTCGCAGAGTACGCAGCCGCGCTCCGCGCCCTCGAGGTGTCCACGGACGACTCGATCCCCGACCCGCCGACTGCCCTCAGGCATGCTGTCGACGCGCTGCGGGACGCGGTCCGTGAGCAGCGGTCGCGCCGCGAGGGCGACTTCCTGGCCGCCGGGGCTCTGGTCCTCGGCCTCGACCGCGCGCTCCGGTCGGTCGGGGCGGACGCCGACGAGCGCCGCGCCGAGGAAGAGGCCGGTGTCGACGACGTCGAGGGCGACAGTGCCGGTGACGGTGACGGCGAGACCAGCGAGGAGGGTGGAGCCACCGAGCAGCTCAGGCCGTGAGCGACCTGCGCAGCCGCGCCTCGTCGACCCGCCAGAAGGCCTGCTGCACACCGTCGACCTCGACGACGGGTACGTGGTCGCCGTAGCGGGCCCGGAGCTCGTCGGAGGCGTCGACGTCGGTCGTGCGCCACGCCTCGCCGAGGTCGTCGCAGACGCGCGCGACCACCTCGAGGGCCTCGACGCACAGGTGGCAGTCGTCGCGGGTGAAGACCACGACTCGTTCTTCAGGGTTCACGCGACCCACACTAGGCGGTCGGCTCCGCCCACCTGCCCCGCAGCCCGTCCCTGGTTAGAGTGGGTGGCGTGCGCATCGACAGGACAGACCCGGAGTCGGGCGAGGTGGTGGCCGAGACGGCCCTGACGACGGCCGACGTGAGCGCGACCTCCCCAGCTCCCGGCGCATCCCCCGACGAGCAGGGCGCCGCAGCAGCACGGCCGGTCGCCGCGTTCTTCGACGTCGACAACACGATCATCCGCGGGGCGAGCTCGTTCTACCTCGCCCGCGCGCTGTGGCGCCGAGGCTTCTTCCGCAAGCGGGACATCTTCAACTTCGCGTTCCAGCAGGCGCGGTACCTCGCCTTCGGCGAGACCAACCAGCAGATCGACGAGGTGCGCTCGCGCGCGCTGTTCCTCATGACAGGCCACTCTGTCGCCGAGGTCGTGGCGATCGGCGAAGAGGTCTACGACCAGGTCCTCTCGCAGCGGATCTTCCCGGGCACGCAGAAGCTGCTCGACGCCCACCAGGCCGCAGGCCACCAGGTGTGGCTCGTCACGGCGACGCCTGTCGAGATCGGCGACCTCATCGCGCGGCGCCTGGGCGCGACGGGCGCGCTCGGGACCGTCGCCGAGCACTCGAACGGCTTCTACACGGGGCGCCTCGTCGGCGACATGATGCACGGCACAGCGAAGGCCAACGCCGTGCAGGTGCTCGCAGCCGACCTCGACATCGACCTCGAGGCATCGTCCGCCTACGGCGACTCGATGAACGACGTGCCGCTGCTGTCGACCGTCGGCAACCCGTGCGCGATCAACCCCGACCCACGGCTGCGCAAGCACTCCAAGACGATCGGCTGGCCGATCCGGGAGTTCCGCGGGAAGCGGCGCGCCGCCAAGCGCGGCATGAAGACCGCGAGCTGGGCTGGCCTCGCCTGGGCCGCGGGGCTCGTCGTCAGGTCGGCGACGCGCGCTGTCCGCGGGCGTCTGGGGCACTAGCAGAGGCGACGAGAGGGCCGGGGCAGCGCGCCCCGGCCCTCTCGTGGTGCGCGGCGACCTCAGCCGAGGCGGACCATCGTCCACGAGACTGCCGGCAGGTCGACGGTCAGCACACCGTCGACGACCTTCGCCGTGCTGTTGTCCTGCGGCAGGACCGACGTCGAGTCGTCGGCCGTGGCAGCCCAGGTGTGGTCGGGGTTGGACAGGGTGAGCGCCTCGACCACGTCGACGTCCGCGCCGCCAGCAGCGTGACGCAGGGCGCTGAGGTCCACGGTGACGCCCGTCGAGCCGTCGGTCGAGCGGTTGACGACGAAGAGGCTCACTGCCCCGGTCTCAGGGTCGCGGGTGGCGACGGCGTCGACGAGGGGGACCTCGCCGAAGCGTGCCGTCGGGTAGGTCGGCGCCTCGATGCCGACCCGCAGGACGTCGCCCACGGCGTGCTCCGACGCCTGCGCGAAGGGGTGGAAGATGGTCTGCTTCCATGACCGCCCGCCTGGCTCGGTCATGATCGGGGCGATGACGTTGACGAGCTGGGCGAGAGACGCCGCGTGCACGCGGTCGGTGTTGCGCAGCAGCGAGACGAGCAGGTTGCCCACGACCACGGCGTCGGCGACGTTGTAGCGGTCTTCGAGCAGGACCGGCGCGACGGGCCAGTCGTCCCCCGTCGGCGGGACCGACTCCGCGCGCTTCTGGTACCAGACGTTCCACTCGTCGAAGGAGATGTTGATCCGCTTCGTGTGCTTGCCTGCGGCCCGCACGTAGTCGGCCGCAGCCGTCACGGACTCGATGAAGTGGTCCATGTCGACAGCCGAGGCGAGGAAGGACCCGAGGTCGCCGTCCTCCTCGAAGTAGTACGCGTGCGCCGAGATGTAGTCGACGAACTCGTAGGACTCCTCGAGGACCGTGGCCTCCCACGCGCCGAAGGTCGGCATCGACGAGGACGACGAGCCGCAGACGACCAGCTCGATGCTCGGGTCGATCATCCGCATGGCGCGGGCTGTCTCGGTGGCGAGCCGCGCGTACTCCTCGGCGGTCTTGTGGCCGATCTGCCAGGGTCCGTCCATCTCGTTGCCCAGGCACCACATCGTGATGCGGTACGGCTCTTCGTGGCCGTTCGCCCGGCGCAGGTCGGAGTAGTAGGTGCCGCCCGGGACGTTGCAGTACTCGAGCAGGTCGAGCGCCTCCTGGATCCCGCGCGTGCCGAGGTTGACGGCCATCATCGGCTCGACACCAGCCTTGCGGGCCCACTGCATGAACTCGTCGACACCCACGAGGTTCGGGTCGCTCGAGTGCCAGGCGAGGTCGAGGCGGGTGGGGCGCTGGTCCTTCGGGCCGATGCCGTCCTCCCAGCGGTAACCGGACACGAAGTTGCCACCGGGGTAGCGGACCGTCGAGACGCCGAGCTCACGGGTGAGCTCGACGACGTCCCCGCGGAAGCCGTGCTCGTCCGCGCTCTCGTGCTCAGGGTCGTGGATGCCTGTGTAGACGCAGCGTCCGAGGTGCTCGACGAAGGAGCCGAAGGTGCGGCGCCGGACAGGTCCGACCGTGAAGGCCGGGTCGAGCGTCAGGGTGACGGCCGAGGAGTTCGCGCCTGCGGCGTCGGTCGGGGTGTCGTGGCTCATGGTTCTCCTGTCGTGTGCACGGGCGTCGGTGCCGCGTGGGTCCCGGGCGCAGGGCGAGCCTCTGACGCCAGGTTCTACATCGTTGTAGAGAGATCATGCACCAGCGCTCCGAGAGCGTCAACAGCGGCGCTCACCCTCGCCCGCGCAGAGCAGGACCACCCCGTCCGACCGCGTCCGGACGCCTGTCGCCCGACGCCTCCAAAGGCCCAGCCTCCCTGCCAGACAGTTCGGACAGAGCGGACGACTCCGCGTCAGGCTGGCCGAGAGGGGTCGGCAAAACCGTCCCGGTGGGGTTACTGTGCTCCTTACCCGAGGTTGTACAACGATGAAGAACGGCGGGGCGGAGGTCCCGTGGCCTCCGGACGGCAGCACGAGCAGCACCGGTGCCGCCCGCCGGAGAAGAAGCGACCGAGCAGCGCACGGCACCGGTGCCGCGCGAGAACGTAGCAACGAAGGAGTGGCTATGAACGACTGGGCGATCCCAGACCGACGGAGCCCGGGCACACCGCCCAGCAGGTTCCGGTCCGGACGAGGAACCGCGAGCGAGGCCGACGGCTTCTCCCGACGCTCCTTCCTGCGCGGCGGGGCCTTCCTCGCCGGGGGCACGGCGCTCATGGCCCTCGGCGGCTGCGGAGCCGTCGCCCGCCCGCAAGAACAGCTGAGCTTCTGGCACCTGCTGACAGGCAGCGACGGCCGGACCCTCACGACCATGATCGACGAGTTCACCGCGGCGAACACCGACGTGAAGGTCCGTCAGACGATCCTCGGCTGGGGCTCCCCGTACTACACCAAGCTCGCCATGGCCTCGGCCGGCGGCCGCGCCCCGGACATCGCCGTGATGCACAGCGCCAGGGTCCCCGGCTACGCACCCGGCGGTCTGCTCGACGCCTGGGACGCCGACCTCCTCGCCGACCTCGGTGTCTCGGCCGAGACCGTCCCCGAGCTCGTCTGGAAGAAGGGTCTCAACGGCGACCGCGTCCTCTCGGTCGCGATGGACACCCACCCCTTCGTCCTCTACTACGACAAGACGGCCGCGAGCACCGCCGGAGTCCTCGACGCGGGCGGTCTCATCACCGGCGCGGACTCCCCCGAGGGCTTCCGCGACGTCGCGCTCGCGATGGCCGAGGTGACCGGAGGCCACGGGCTGGCGTACGGCTTCCTCAACGACCCGTCGAACATGTGGCGCATGTTCTACACCTGGTACAAGCAGACCGGGGCCGAGATGTCCTTCCCCGAGGGCGGCACGGTCCAGTACGACCGCGACGCCGCGATGACGTCGCTCGAGTGGATCGTCTCGCTCCTCGACGACGAGGTCGCCTCGAGCAGCAACGACGGCGGCACCGCGATCTCCGAGTTCGCGACGGGCCGGACCGGGATGTTCCTCGGTGGGGTCTGGGAGATCGGCACCTTCAAGGAGAACGACATCGACCTCGGGATGCAGGTCATCCCCACGGTCTTCGACAACCCCGTGGCCTTCTGCGACTCGCACTCCTTCGTCCTGCCGCACCAGAGCTCGCCCGACGCGTGGAAGCGCGAGAAGTCGCACGAGTTCGTCGCCGACCTCCTCAAGTCCTCGCTCCAGTGGGCGGAGGCCGGTCACATCCCCGCGTACACCCCGGTGCTCGAGTCGCCGGCGTACCAGGAGCTCGTCCCCCAGCGCGACTACGCCGACGCCGTCGACTACGTCGTCTACGACCCGGAGGCCTGGTTCAGCGGGTCGGGGTCCGACCTGCACCGCCACTTCGGCGACGCCATGCAGAGCGTCTACATGGGGAGCGTGAAGCCCGCCGACGGGCTCGACGCCTTCGTGAACCGCATCAACACGCTGATGTCCCGGCCGAGCCCGGTCTGACCGACGAGAGGGACGAGGAAGTCTCATCATGACCACACCTGACCTGAAGGGGCGCACAGACGCGCCCCCGACCCCCGCGGCGACAGCCGCCGCGTCGCGCTCGCTCAGCGCACGCCGACGCTCGGACACCATCCGCGGCTGGATGTACATGGCGCCGTTCGCGATCGCCTTCGTGCTGTTCCTCGTCTGGCCGACGATCTCCGGCTTCTACATGAGCTTCACGGCCCGCAGCCTCACCGGCGCGGGCTCCGAGCTCGTCGGCCTGGCCAACTACTCCGAGGCCTTCGGCGACTCCGAGATGTGGAAGTCGCTGTGGAACACCGTCGTGTTCACGGTCCTGAGCACCATCCCGCTCGTCGTCGTGGCCCTGCTGCTCGCGACCCTGGTCAACATGAACCTCAAGGGCCAGTGGGTCTGGCGGCTGTCGTTCTTCATGCCGTTCCTGCTCGCCTCGACAGTCGTCTCGCAGTTCTGGCTGTGGATGTACAACCCGCAGCTCGGCCTCGTCAACGAGGTCCTCGGGTGGGTCGGGATCGAGCCCAAGGCCTGGCTGCAAGACCCGTCGACGGCCATGATGTCCGTCGTCGTCACGACGGTCTGGTGGACCGTCGGCTTCAACTTCTTGCTCTACCTGTCGGCGCTCCAGAACATCCCTGACCACCAGTACGAGGCCGCAGCCCTCGACGGCGCGAGCACCACGCGCCAGTTCTTCTCGATCACCCTGCCGCAGCTCGGCCCGACCACGGTCCTCGTGTCGATCCTCCAGCTGCTCGCCTCGCTCAAGGTCTTCGACCAGATCTACCAGATGACCGGCGGTGGCCCTGGCGGCGCGACCCGGCCCATCCTCCAGTACGTCTACGAGGTCGGCTTCACCGGGTACCGCCTCGGCTACGCCTCGGCGATCTCGTACATCTTCTTCTTCCTCATCGTCGTCGTGTCCGTGGTCAACATCGTCGTCATCAACCGCAGAGGAGCACGGTCGTGACTGCTCAGACTCTCGAACGCACACCCGTCGCCCCTGTGCGCGGCGCCACCAAGAAGCCGCGGCGGAAGCCGCGCGCAGGCCGGATCGTCTCCTACGTGGTCATCGCCGTGCTCGCCTTCGGCTGGCTCGTGCCCGTCCTGTGGGCCGTGATGACCTCCCTCAAGACCGAGTCCGAGGCCGCTGCCGCACCGATCACGTTCGTCCCCGAGAGCGGGTTCACCCTCGACGCCTACGCCCGGGTGCTCTCGTCCAGCCAGGTGCCGCGGTGGGCCCTCAACAGCCTCATCACGGCGACGGCCGTCACGCTCATCACCCTGGTCATCAGCGCCCTGGCTGGCTACGCGCTCTCCAGGCTCGACTTCAAGGGCAAGAAGATCGCACTCGCCGTGATCATCGGCTCGATCATGGTCCCCGGGCAGATCCTCATCGTCCCGCTGTTCCAGCAGATGCTCGACTTCGACCTCGTCGACACGTACTGGGGCGTGATCCTGCCGCAGATCGTGGCGGCACCGATGGTGTTCATCCTCAAGAAGTTCTTCGACCAGATCCCGCGCGAGCTCGAGGAGGCCGCGCTCGTCGACGGCGCGAGCCGGTTGCGCATCCTGCGGCAGATCATCGTGCCGCTGTCCCGCCCGATCCTCGCGGCGGTGTCGATCTTCGTGTTCATCGGCGCGTGGAACAACTTCCTCTGGCCGTTCATCGTCATCAACGACTCGGACCTCATGACGCTCCCTGTCGGCCTGCAGACCGTCGTGAGCGCCTACGGCATCCAGTACGCGCAGAACATGGCGCAGGCCGTGCTCGCAGCGCTGCCGCTGATCGTCGCGTTCTTGTTCTTCCAGCGGCAGATCATCAAGGGCATCTCGACGACCGGGATCGCCGGCCAGTAGACGCCCGACCAGCACCACGGACCGACGGCGGCCGTGCCAGCACCCAGGTGCTGGCACGGCCGCCGTGCTGTGTCAGCGTCTGCTGTGCCACCGTCGCGCTGTGCCACCACCGTGCTGCGCAGCGGTGCTGCTGCAGGTCAGCCGCGCCCTGCGGCGGCATCCACCTGAGCCAGCAGCGCGAGGACGTGATCGGTCAGCACCCCGGCAGCCTCGGCGTCGTAGGACTCGTGCCCAGGGTCGGCGAACAGGTGGGCGCTACCCGGCAGCAGCAGGAGCTCGGCGTCCGGGCTCGCCTCGACGAGCTGACGAGCGGCGTCGATGTCGCCCTCGTCCACGAAGAAGGGGTCTGCCTCGGTCGCGACCACCCTGACGGGCACCCCCGCAGGCCACTCCTCGCCGAACTCGCTCACCGGCAGGCACGCACTCACCAGCACGGCGCCACCGGCCCCCGGGGTCGTCTGCGCGAGCCGCTGGGCCGGCACCACCCCGAGCGAGAACCCGATGTAGACAGCGCCCGGCGGTGTGCCCTCGGCGGCCTCAGCGCCGCGGCGCATGATCGTGCCGAAGCCGATCTCCGAGGCGTGGGCGACACCCGAGTCGATGTCGTCGAAGAGCCTGCCCTCGAACAGGTCCGGGGTCCGCACGTCGTGCCCTGCGGCGCGGAGCAGCTCCGCGAAGGTCTCGACACCGGGGGTCAGCCCCAGCGCGTGGTGGAACAGCAGCACGTCAGCCATGACGCTCCTCGTCTCGGTCGGCAGGGTCCGCGGGCGGTCGTCGTCCACGCGTCCAGCCCACTCTCCACGCCGCAGGCCCGACAGTCCAGAGGAGGTGCTCCGGCGACGCACGGTCCCCTACGCCCTGGGGAGGTCAGGCGCGTCAGAGCGTCCGGGCTCGCAGGTCCGAGCCTGCGCCCGCGCGACCTGTCGACTCGCGCACGACGATCTCGAAGCCCGCGACCACCGACGTCGGCGTCCACCCCTCGCCGCGTGCGGCGATCCGAGCCTGGAGCAGCTGGACCGCCGTCGTGGCGATCTCCTCCCGGCCCGGCGAGACCGACGACATCGGCGGCGAGGCGTAGCGGGCCTCGTCGATGTCGTCGAAGCCGATCACCGCGACCTCGTCGGGGACCGAGACCCGGCGCACGTGCAGGGCGTGCATCGCGCCGAGCGCGAGGGCGTCGTTGAGACCGAAGACGGCGTCGATCTCCGTGCCCGAGTCGAGCAGCCTGTGCATGGCCTCGGCCCCGTCGGCACGGTGCCACAGGCCGGCCTCGCCGATGAGCGCGGGGTCGGGGGCGATCCCGGCGTCCTCGAGGGCCTGGAGGTACCCCTGCGTGCGGAGGGCGGCCGTGCCGACCTGCTCGCCGAGGTGGGCCCCGATCATCGCGATCCTGCGCCGTCCCTGGCTGACGAGGTGCGCCGTCGCGGCACGCGCCGCCTCGACGTTGTGCATCGTCACGTGGTCGTGGCCGGAGCCGAACATGCGCTCGCCGAGCAGGACCATCGGGAAGTCCACGTCGAAGGCCGCGCGGTCCTCGGGGCCGAGGTCGAGCGGCGAGAAGATCACCCCGTCGGTGAGGTGCTTGCGCTTGCCGGACAGCAGCTCGAGCTCGCGCTCACGGACTGCGCCGGTCTGCTCGATGAGCACCGTGAGGCCCACGGCCTCGGCGGCCCGGATGACGGAGTCGGCGAGCTCGGCGAAGTACGGGAGGCTGAGCTCGGGGACCGCGAGGCAGATCATGCCCGTGCGCCCCGAGCGCAGGTTCCGCGCCGAGACGTTCATCTGGTAGTCGAGCTCTTTGATGGCCGCGAGCACCCGGTCGCGCGTCGTGTCGCGGATGTACGGGTACCCGTTGACGACGTTGGACACGGTCTTGATCGACACGCCCGCGAGCTGGGCGACGTCGTGCATCGTCGTTGACATCCGCTGGACCACAGCCCCTTCTCCACCCCGGTCAGGTGCGGCGGCAGCGCCTACCCCCGGGAACGACTCGGGCCCGGTCGAAACCGGGCCCGGACGAGACTACTTCTTGTTACGACGCTGGTGGCGCGTCTTGCGAAGCAGCTTGCGGTGCTTCTTCTTGGCCATACGCTTGCGGCGCTTCTTGATGACGGAGCCCATGGGTCCTCGCAATGTTGATCGGGTCTGCTCGCGCAGCACGTCGTAGAACCGCTCAGAGCCTCTGCCCGGCCGCTGGCCGGAAGACTAGAAGAGGTACATGCGACGCCCACGCTCGGGAAAGTCCTGCACTAGCCTACCTTCTTCGGGAGGCTCGGCGCGACGCGGTGGTCTGACCACCGTGCAGCAGCGGTCAGGAGGACAGCTGGTCGCCCTCGATCACCGAGGTCGACAGGTAGGTCGTGAGAGCGTCCTGCGGCACCCGGAACGACTTTCCGACGCGCACGGCGGGCAGCTCGCCCGAGTGCACGAGGCGGTAGACGGTCATCTTCGACACCCGCATCGCGTCGGCCACCTCGGCGACGGTCAGGAACTGAACGCGCGGTGCTTCAGAGCTCATCGTGTGAACCTTCGTGTCGCGACCCTCGAGGGGCCGTGCGGTGTGCCGCTGGAGGCGGCACGTCAGGGTGGTCGTCCTCGGCCCACGACGTCTGACGTGTGGCCCGTGTGACACCTGAGGCTCACGTGACGTTCGCCCTGGCCACACCTTAGAGGCTGGGAGGCGCGGAGGAAAGGTGGAAACTCTGCCTCCGGGCCGCTTTCGTCGTGTTGCTCCTCAGACGTCCAGGCTGACGTCGAGACCGAGCAGCGGGAAGGTGGCCTGACGGGTCGCGCGGATGGCCCTGTCGACCTCCTGCTCGGGGTCGTAGCCCTGCGCCCACGGCCTGAAGCCGACCTCGCCCTCCCGGTCGCACATGACCTCCGGTGCGCTGTGGCCGAGCACGTCCTCGACGTGCGTCCGCCAGGCGGCGGGGACCAGGGTGCTCGGCGGCACGGGGCGGTGCTGCGCGATCGCGAGGACGTGGCACCACGCGACCGGGACCACCTCGACGATCGCGTACCCGCCCCCGCCGAGAGCGACCCAGCGGCCGTCGCTCAGCTCGTGCGCGAGGTCGTGCACCCAGGAGGCCGCCTGGCGCTGCGCGTCGACGGCCACGTCGAGGTCGCTCAGCGCGTCGTGCCCGTGGGCGTCGCAGCCGTGCTGCGAGACGACCACCTCGGGTCTGAAGGCCCGCAGGGCCTCGGGGACCACGGCGTCGACCGCGCGCAGCCACTGCGACCCGCTCGTCCGCGGCGGGAGGGCGACGTTCACAGCTCCCCCGGGCGCGCCGTGACCCCCGGTGTCCGTCGCGTGACCGGTGCCGGGGAACAGCGTGGCGCCGCTCTGGTGCACCGAGACCGTCAGCACCCGGCTGTCGTCCCAGAACGCTGCCTCGACACCGTCTCCGTGGTGCGCGTCGAGGTCGACGTACGCGACCCGCTCGGCGCCGTCGTCGAGCAGGGCCTGGATCGCGACCGCGGCGTCGTTGTAGACGCAGAACCCCGAGGCTGCGCCCGGCATCGCGTGGTGCATGCCACCGGCGATGCTGACCCCGTGGCGCGTCTGGCCGCGCCACACGGACAGCGCGACGGCGACGGTCCCGGCGACGATCCGCGCGGCCGAGTCGTCCATCCCCGGGAAGATCGGGTCGTCCTCGGTGCCCAGACCACGGCTCTCGTCCTCGACCCCGCGGCCCGCAGCGTGCACGGCTGCGACGTAGGCGGGGTCGTGCACCGTCGACAGGAGGGCGTCCGACGCGATCCCCGCGTCGACCAGGCGCACGTCGTCGGGATCGATCAGCCCGAGCTCGCGCGCCAGGCGCAGGGTGAGGTCGAGGCGCAGGGGGGACATGGGGTGTCCAGGGCCGAAGTCGTGCAGCGCGAGCTCTGGGCTCCACGCGACGTCCGTCGTGTCCGGGCTGTCCGCGCGGTCCGGGCTGAAGGGCATGGTCCACGGTAGCGCGCCCACCCTCGCTCGGGCCCTTCTCGTGGCACAGTTCGGTGGTACGTGTCTATCTCGACGCAGGGAGCAGTCATGGCATCCGGGTTCTCGGGACGCCTCTGGGCAGGCCGCGAGCT
>Ga0247813_10002530_pt1 | contig 12409 bp, 22 predicted proteins | sample UWRJL169409C1_FD_180719 | JGI IMG/M metagenome (GOLD analysis project Ga0247813, IMG submission 180719) | Plant litter microbial communities from Arlington Agricultural Research Station in Wisconsin, United States - UWRJ-L169-409C-1 | ecosystem: Environmental > Terrestrial > Plant litter >... | reverse complement strand
ACCTATGGTATGTGGTTCATCTTTCAAAAACAAAGGTGTTCAAACCATGCTTGATTATGTGATGGAATTATTGCCATCACCTATGGATGTTGAAGGTATCACAGGTACTAACCCAGACACAGGTGAAGAGATTTTGCGTCAACCAAGTGAAAAAGAGCCTTTTGCAGCTTTAGCTTTTAAAATTGCAACAGATCCTTTCGTTGGTCGTTTATGCTTTATCCGTGTTTATTCTGGAAACCTTGAAGCAGGTTCATACGTGTACAATGCACGTTCTGAAAACAAAGAACGTATTTCACGTATCTTCCAAATGCATGCTAACAAGCAAAACCCAATTCCTAATGTAGGTGCTGGTGATATTGCTGCGGTAGTAGGTTTCAAAGACATCAAAACAGGTGATACACTTTGTGATGAGAAAAACCCAATCATTCTTGAGTCTATGAACTTCCCTGAGCCAGTTATTGGTTTAGCGATTGAGCCTAAAACACAGGCTGACGTTGATAAACTAGGTATGGGCTTAGCTAAATTAGCAGAAGAAGATCCTACGTTCAGGGTACAATCTGATCAGGAAACTGGTCAAACTGTAATCTCTGGTATGGGTGAGCTTCACTTAGATATCTTGATTGACCGTTTGAAACGTGAGTTTAAAGTGGAAGTTAACCAGGGAGCTCCTCAGGTTGCTTACAAAGAGGCGATCACAGGATCAACTCAACACCGTGAGACTTACAAAAAACAAACAGGTGGTCGTGGTAAATTCGCTGATATTCAGGTGATCATTTCACCAATTGATGCTGATTTCGAAAAAGGTGGATTGCAATTCGTAAACGAAATTGTAGGTGGTTCAATTCCTCGTGAATTTATCCCTTCAGTAGAGAAAGGTTTTGCATCTGCAATGTCTAATGGTGTTGTTGCTGGATATCCACTTCCTGATATGAAAGTTCGTTTAATTGACGGATCATTTCACGCAGTCGATTCAGATGCTTTATCATTCGAAATTGCAGCACGTTCTGCTTTCCGTGAAGCATTGCCAAAATGTAAACCGGTATTAATGGAGCCAATCATGAAAATTGAAGTGCTTACACCGGAAGAAAACATGGGTGATGTTATGGGTGACTTAAACCGTCGTCGTGGTCAACTGCAAGGTATGGACACACGTAATGGTTCACAAGTTATTAAAGCATTAGTACCACTTTCAGAGATGTTTGGTTATGTAACGCAGTTACGTACCATTACTTCTGGCCGTGCAACATCTACAATGGAATTTGATCACTATGATCCAGCTCCAAAGAATGTTCAGGAAGAAGTGATTGCAAAAGCAAAAGGAAAAGTTAAATCGGGAGATTAACTAAAATAAATAATCAGCTGCCTGTTATTAATAGCTCTAACAGGCAGCTTTAAAAACAAAATCATGAGCCAAAGAATCAGAATCAAATTAAAATCTTACGATTATAACTTGGTAGATAAATCTGCTGAGAAAATTGTAAAAACTGTTAAACCTACGGGTGCAGTGGTAAGCGGACCAATCCCTTTACCAACAGAAAAGAAAATCTTTACTGTTTTGCGTTCACCACACGTGAACAAAAAAGCAAGAGAGCAATTTCAATTATGTGCATACAAACGTTTGTTAGATATTTATAGCTCTAACTCTAAAACAGTTGATGCTTTGATGAAACTTGAATTGCCTAGCGGTGTTGAAGTAGAAATCAAAGTTTAATGATTTAACATGTTAATAAAAAAGGGCCTTTGCATTTGCAAAGGCCCTTTTTTTGTATGGCTTGATTTTCTTTATCGGCTGCGGCCGGTGCTTCGAAATTCTTCAAATTTATTACGTTCGTCCTGCAACTCGCGCGCTAATTTCTTTTCTTTATCATTAGATTTTACTTTGTAGTTTTGGTATTCTGCTGCCACTTCACTGTATAAGTCGGTGCGGTATTTTGCCTCATGCATCAATTTAATGGACCTGAAGACTAAAACGGCTAATGCTAGGGCCAGCACGATGATCAGGGTCCATACGATGGTATTGTAAGTCCCTTTAGTGAAAGCAATGCCCAGGAAGGTAATCTCGTTCAACTTTGTATTAGAAGAGTTGAGTGCGCTATCCTTTCCCTGAATCTGGGTCTGCAAGTCGGTAATAGCTTTTTGTTGTTCATTGATTTTAATCCTGGCAGCGCTCAAGTCCCGGCGCTCTGTGGTAATGGTGTCGCGTACATTTTTCCAAAAACCAGCAAGGCGAGCTGGGTTGACAAGTTTATAGCCGTCGAGGGTTCTGGATTTACTGATCAACAACTGGTATTGGCCTTTAAGGGAGGGGTCTACTTTAGCGGTGTCCTGAGCATAACTGGTATTAACCAGTAGGGCGAAGCAAAAGAGCGCCATCATTTGCAGTATCAATTTTTTCATGGAGGTGATTTTGTTTTTTAACGGTATCGTGATAATATTCTGTTAATTTAACATTAAAAACTAAATTTTATTGTGTTCTGCTTGCAGATGGTATATTTGTGGCGATGTCTGTACTCTTATTCACAGTTATTGTTTTGGCCGGTGCATTTCTGGCCGGACTGGTTGGTTCCTTAACAGGCTTAGGCGGTGGGGTAATCATCATTCCATTATTGACCCTTGTTTTAGGGGTTGACATTCACTATGCAATTGGTGCATCCATTGTATCCGTTATTGCTACATCTTCAGGCTCGGCGGCTGCCTATGTGAAAGAGGGTATTACCAACATCCGTATCGGGATGTTTCTGGAGATTGCCACGACAATAAGTGCTATTTTCGGCGCCGTGATTACCATATTTATTAATCCTAGTTATATTGCTGTGGTTTTTGGTTTGATCTTGTTGTTTTCTGCGGCGATGATGGTTCGGAAGAAAGTAGATCACTCTGATGTGGATACTACCGGCAAGCTTGCGGGTTTCTTTAAGCTTAATGGAAGTTACCCGACAGCCGAAGGCGTAAAATACTATGGCGTACATAATGTAGTGGGTGGTTTTGTGATGATGTTTTTTGCAGGGATTATTTCTGGCTTGCTTGGCATTGGTTCTGGCGCATTAAAAGTGTTAGCGATGGATAACATTATGCGTTTACCTTTTAAAGTATCTACTACCACAAGTAATTTCATGATGGGGGTGACTGCGGCCGCCAGTGCGGTCGTATATCTTCATAGAGGCCAGATCGACCCGGGAATTGCGATGCCGGTAACGGTAGGCGTGTTGTGTGGCGCTACCATTGGGTCGAAGATTCTGGTAAAAACGAACACAGATAAATTAAAAGTAATATTTGCAGGGGTGGTTGTTTTTCTTGCCTTGCAAATGATTTATAATGGCTTAGCAGGTAATTTATGAGCAAAATAACTGAAAAAAAGCTTGCCCAACGGGATATACAATTTATTTTAGGCACGCTGCTTAGGGTAGGGGTTATCTTGTCGATGTCGGTTGTTTTAATTGGTGGAATCATTTATTTAATTGGCTACCAAGGTCTTAATGTTGATTACAGTGAGTTTGTTCCGGATGCCAAATATGCCTCATTAGAGGCTATTGTTGCAGGTTTAAAAGAGATGGATGGCAAGGCGATCATACAGTTTGGAACGATTTTATTAATCTTTACGCCGATTACCCGGGTAGTTTTTTCAGTGTTTGGTTTCCTGATCGAAAGAGATTACCTGTATGTAATGATTGGATTATTTGTGCTTGCTGTCATTCTGTTCAGTTTAAGCAATAAATTGGTAGGCTAAACTTTTTTGCCGCTCTGGCATTCCCGCCAACCAAATAGTAATTAGGTTTATTTGAAAAAATAAATCGCTAACTATTTGAAACTTAAGTTTTATTTCTTATTTTTGCCCTCCCTTAACGGGAAAGTATATCCACCTTGAACGAAGCCCTACTGCTTCGATGGGTGTTAAATTTAAAATAGAAAATGTCAGGTATTATTGGAAAAAAAGTAGGAATGACCAGCATATTCGACGCTGATGGTAAAAACATACCATGTACGGTGATCGAAGCTGGGCCTTGTGTAGTAACACAGGTAAAGACCGAAGAGAAAGACGGTTACGTTTCAGTTCAGTTAGGTTTCAGTGAAGCCAAAGAAAAGAACACTACCAAGCCTCTTAAAGGCCACTTTGCGAAAGCAAACACGACCCCAAAACGTAAATTAGTTGAATTTGAGCCGTTTGAAGATTCGTTGAACTTAGGTGATACGATTACGGTAACAATTTTCAACGAAGGCGATTTTGTTGACGTAGTTGGTACTTCAAAAGGTAAAGGTTTTCAAGGTGTTGTTAAACGTCACGGATTTGGTGGTGTTGGTGGTCAAACCCACGGTCAACACAACAGAGGTCGTGCACCAGGTTCATTAGGTGCTGCTTCTTATCCAGCTCGTGTATTCAAAGGTATGCGTATGGCGGGTAGAATGGGTGGTGACAGAGTAAAAGTTCAGAATTTACAAATTTTGAAAGTTTATGCTGATCAAAACCTTTTGGTAGTTAGTGGTTCCGTACCGGGAGCTAAAGGTTCTTACGTAATCTTAGATAAGTAAGCAGATGGAAGTTAAAGTATTAAACATTTCAGGAAAAGAGACAGGTGCAACAGTGCAACTTCCTGAGTCGGTATTCGGTATTACGCCTGTTGATCATGCAATTTATTTAGATGTTAAGCAGTATTTAGCTAACCAACGTCAAGGAACGCATAAGTCAAAGCAACGTAATGAAATTGCAGGTTCAACCCGCAAGTTATACAAGCAAAAAGGTACTGGTGGCGCTCGTGCTGGTAGTATTAAATCACCTTTGTTCAATGGTGGTGGTCGTGTGTTTGGTCCTCAACCACGTGATTACAGTTTCAAATTGAATAAAAAATTAAAATCATTAGCCCGTAAATCGGCGTTAAGCTATAAAGCACAAGATAACAATGTTGTGGTTTTAGAAGATTTTACTTTTGATTCAATCAAAACAACAAACTATTTGAGCTTAGTTAGTGCATTGAATTTGACTGACACAAAAACATTGTTGGTTTTACCTTCGCAAAATAACAATATCTATTTATCTAGCAGAAACCTAAAGAAAGCAAAAGTTATTACGGCTGATCAGTTGAATACATATGATGTATTGAATTGCGGTACAATTTTGTTAACTGCAGATTCTGTTAAAACTATTGAGGAGGCGTTTGCCAAATAATATGGAATTATTAAAAAAACCAGTATTAACAGAAAAAGCTTCTGCCTTAACAGAAAAGTCTAACCGCTTTACTTTTAAAGTAGATAACAAAGCAAATAAGCTACAGATCAAAGCTGCCATTGAAAAAATGTATGGTGTGAGCATTTTAGCAATTAACACCATGGTGGTAGTTGGTAAATTGAAATCAAGAAATACAAAAGGTGGTTTAGTTTCAGGACGTAGCCCGAAATACAAAAAAGCGATTGTAACACTAAAAGCAGGTGAGACAATTGATTATTACGCGAATCTTTAATAAGAATTGAATTATTTATAACTATGGGCTTAAGAAAATTTAAACCAGTCACTCCGGGTACCCGCTTTAGAGTAGGAGCCAGTTTCACGGAGATTACAGCAACCAAGCCCGAAAAATCATTGGTTGTATCTTCTAAAAAGTCGGGAGGACGTAACAATACAGGAAAGATGACTATGCGCTACATGGGTGGTGGTCACAAAAAATCTTACCGTTTAATTGATTTTAAACGTGATAAGTTTGATATCCCTGCAACAGTAGCAACTGTTGAATACGATCCAAACCGTACTGCACGTATCGCATTATTACATTATGTGGACGGAGAGAAGCGCTACATTATTGCACCTGAAGGGTTGCAAGTAGGACAAACAGTAGTTTCGGGAGAAACAGCTACTCCAGAGGTAGGAAATTCATTGAAATTATCCAACATACCTTTAGGATCAATTGTACACAACGTGGAGATTCATCCAGGTCGTGGTGCACAATTAGCACGTAGCGCAGGTGCTTATGCACAATTAGCAGCACGTGATGGTAAATATGCTACCTTGAAAATGCCATCAGGCGAAACAAGATTAATCTTGGTTACCTGTTTAGCAACTATTGGAGCTGTTTCTAACTCGGATCATGCAAATGAAGTATTAGGAAAAGCAGGCCGTAACCGTTGGTTAGGTCGTCGTCCGAGAACTCGTCCGGTAGCGATGAATCCTGTCGATCACCCTATGGGTGGTGGTGAGGGTCGCTCATCAGGAGGTCAGCCTCGTTCAAGAAACGGTGTTTATTCGAAAGGATTTAAAACTCGTACGCTTAAAAAATACTCAAATCGTTTCATCATAGAGAAAAGGAAGAAATAATGGCTCGTTCAATTAAAAAAGGACCTTATATTGACCATAACGTAGAGAAAAAAGTAGTCTCTATGAATGATTCAGGCAAAAAGTCTGTCATTAAAACTTGGTCACGCAGATCGATGATTTCACCAGATTTCGTGAATCATACATTTGCAGTACATAACGGTAATAAATTTATACCGGTATACGTAACAGAAAACATGGTTGGTCACAAGCTGGGAGAGTTTGCTCCAACCAGAACATTTAGGGGTCACTCTGAAAAGAAAAAATAATTAAGAGATGGAAGCATTAGCGAAATTAAACAATTGTCCAACCTCACCACGTAAAATGCGTTTGGTTGTAGATCTTATCAGAGGTGAGCGTGTTGAGAAAGCATTAAGCATTTTGAAATTTACCAACAAAGAAGCTGCGATAAGAGTGGAGAAACTATTATTATCAGCAATCAAAAACTGGGAAGCTAAAAATGAAGGTTCTCGCCCTGAAGAAAACCAATTATACGTGAAAACGATAATGGTAGGCGGTGGTCGTCAATTAAAAAGATTAAGACCAGCTCCTCAAGGTCGTGGTTATAGAATACGTAAGCGTTCTAACCATGTTACTTTGGTAGTAGATAGTAAAAACGTTGAAACTCAAACTAATTCATAAACATGGGACAAAAAGCAAATCCAATAGGCGCCAGATTAGGGATCATCAGAGGATGGGATTCTAATTGGTTCGGAGGCAACAACTATGCTGATAAATTAGTTGAAGACGAAAAAATAAGAAAATATCTTTCTGCACGTATTGCAAAAGGTGGTGTAGCTAAAGTTGTAATTGAGCGTACGTTAAAACGTATCACAGTTACTATCCACACAGCTCGTCCAGGTATTGTAATCGGTAAAGCAGGTGCTGAGGTTGATAAAATCAAAGAAGAGTTAAAGAAATTGACTAAAAAGGAAATTCAAATTAACATTTTTGAAATTAAACGTCCGGAACTTGATGCACAATTAGTTGCAGAAGGTGTTGCAAAACAACTTGAGGCTAGAATCTCATTCCGTAGAGCAATGAAAACTACTATCGCATCAACCATGCGTATGGGTGCAGAAGGTATCAAAATTATGACTTCAGGTCGTTTAGGTGGTGCTGAGATGGCTCGTAGCGAACAGTATAAAGAAGGAAGAATTCCTTTGCATACTTTCCGTGCAGATATTGACTATGCATTAGCAGAAGCTTTAACTACTTATGGTAAAATAGGTGTTAAAGTATGGATCTGTAAAGGTGAAGTTTACGGTAAACGTGATCTTTCTCCAAACATCGGTGCTACGAGCAATGCTCCAGGTAAAGGTGGCGACAGACCTCAAGGTGCTTTTGGTGGCAGAGATGGCGGTAGAGACAACAGAGGCGGCGGAGACAGAAGGAATGACAAACGCCCAGGTGGTGGTCGTCCGGGTCAAGGCGGTGCTGGTGCTGGAAGAGATAATAAAGGTGGTGGTGCCAACAGAGGTCCACGCAAATAGTTAACAAGATCGTTTAACGATAATATTAAAATAAAATGTTACAGCCAAAAAGAACGAAGTTCAGAAAGATGCAAAAAGGCAGAATGAAAGGTTTAGCAACTCGTGGTGCTGAATTGTCATTCGGTTCTTTCGGGATTAAATCTTTAGAGGCAACTTGGATTACAAGTCGCCAGATAGAAGCAGCCCGTATTGCGGTAACTCGTTTCATGAAACGTGAAGGTCAAGTTTGGATTAGAATATTCCCGGATAAACCGGTAACTAAAAAACCAGCTGAGGTACGTATGGGTAAAGGTAAAGGTGCTCCAGAATATTGGGTAGCTGTAGTTAGACCTGGACGTATAATTTTTGAAGCAGAAGGTGTGCCTTTAGAAATCGCTAAAGAAGCATTAAGATTAGCAGCTCAAAAATTACCTATTCAAACAAAATTTGTAGTACGTAGAGATTACGTAGAAGCATAAAAAAGTTTAGGGATCAATGTTGTAAATAACTTGTTGTTATAACCGCTAGACCCAAACATAAAAATTAATAAAATGAAGAACTCAGAAATCATAGGGCTTTCACAAGAAGAACTAGTAGCTAAGATTGCAGAAGAAAGAGAAAACTTAGTAAAGTTAAAATTTGCACATACAATTTCGGCTATAGAAAATCCTACCCGTATCAATAAGGTAAGAAAAGATATCGCCCGATTAAACACTGAATTGACTAAGCTTAAAGCTCAGTCTGCAACTGAAACTAAATAACTTTAGAGTCGAAATGGAAAGACAATTAAGAAAAACAAGAACCGGGTTGGTGGTAAGCAACAAGATGGATAAATCTGTTGTTGTAGCGGTTGAGCGTAAAGTGAAACACCCGATCTATGGTAAGTTTGTTAAGAAAACTACCAAATTTATGGCTCATGACGAAAAGAACGAATGTGGTATCGGTGATACTGTATTAATTCAAGAAACTCGTCCGCTGAGTAAAAACAAGAACTGGAGATTAGTACAAATTTTAGAAAGAGCTAAATAAGATGGTACAACAGGAATCACGATTAAACGTAGCCGACAATAGCGGCGCAAAACAAGTATTGGTTATCCGTGTACTTGGTGGAACTGGCAAAAGATATGCTTCTATAGGTGACAAAATTGTTGTTACTGTAAAAAGCGCTTTGCCATCTGGTAACATTAAAAAAGGAACAGTTTCTAAAGCAGTTGTAGTAAGAACCAAAAAAGAAATCAGACGTAAGGATGGTTCTTATATTCGTTTTGATGATAATGCAGCAGTATTGTTAAATGCACAAGACGAGCCACGTGGTACACGTATTTTTGGCCCGGTTGCGAGAGAACTGCGTGAAAAACAATTCATGAAAATTGTATCATTAGCACCGGAGGTATTATAATATGAAAAATAAAGTAACACAAGCCAAAGCAAAAATCCGTAAAGGAGATTTAGTAAAGGTTATAGCTGGCGATTCAAAAGGCCAACAAGGTAAAGTACAAGAAGTACTTGTTGCCAAAAGTAGAGTTGTAGTAGAAGGTATCAACCTTGTATCTAAACATACTAAACCAAATGCTGCTACACCAAATGGTGGTATAATTAAAAAAGAAGCTGCTCTTCATATTTCTAACGTACAGTTGGTTGATCCAAAATCTGGTAAAACTACTCGTGTTGGTCGTAAATTAAACGCCGACGGAAAATTAGTTAGAGTTGCTAAAATTTCAGGGGAGGAAATCAAATAATGGCATACGTACCAAGATTAAAAAGTAAATATAAAGAGGAAATTGTAACTGCTCTTAAAGATAAGTTCAATTACAAAAGCATTATGCAAGTTCCTAAGTTGCAAAAAATTGCCATCAACCAAGGTGTTGGCCGTTATTCTGTAACTGATAAAAAAGTTATGGATAGCTCTATCTTAGAAATGAGCACTATCGCTGGTCAACAAGCTGTAGGTGCAAAATCTAAAAAAGATATCTCAAACTTTAAATTACGTAAAGGTATGCCAGTTGGTGTAAGAGTAACTTTACGTGATAATAACATGTATGAGTTCTTAGACAGATTAATTTCTGTAGCTTTGCCTCGTATCCGTGATTTCAAAGGTATCAATGATAAAGGATTTGATGGAAAAGGTAACTACACTTTAGGTATTACTGAACAAATCATTTTCCCAGAGATCAACATCGACAAAATCAGTAAGATTTTAGGTATGGATATTACATTTGTAACATCTGCTACTACTGATGTTGAAGCATTGGAACTTTTAAAACAATTTGGATTACCATTTAAAAATCAAAAAACAGAGCAATAATGGCAAAAGAAGGAGTAAAAGCTCGCGAAGTTAAGCGCCAAAAATTGGTTGCTAAATATGCAGACAAACGTGCAGCATTAAAAGCTGCAGGCGATTACGAAGGATTAGATAAGTTACCAAAAAACTCATCAGCAGTACGTTTACACAATCGTTGTAAATTAACTGGTCGTCCTCGTGGTTACATGCGTACATTTGGTATCTCAAGGGTAACGTTCCGCGAAATGGCTTTAGACGGCAAAATTCCAGGAGTTAGAAAAGCTAGCTGGTAATTAAGAAGTTATAAATTTTGAGTTATAAGTTGTAAGTTGTATTTTTGCAACCCTTACAGCTTATAGCTCATTAGTATATAACAACATTTAGAATTTTAACCGATAGCAGGTCCTTAAGCCCGGTGGCAAATGGGATACCACTATCACAACTCAATCATAATGAATACAGATCCAATCGCAGATTATCTGACAAGAGTGAGAAATGCCATTAAGGCAAATCACAGAATTGTAGAAATTCCTGCATCAAACCTTAAAAAGGAAATTACAAAAGTACTTTTTGACAAAGGTTACATCGCAAACTACAAGTTTGAAGACACTAATGCTCAAGGCATTATCAAAATTGCTTTAAAGTATAATGCAATTACAAAAATCTCGGCAATCCGTACGTTAACACGTATCAGCAAACCAGGTTTAAGACAATACGCTGGTGTAGAAAATATGCCAAGAGTATTAAATGGTTTAGGTATCGCAATCTTATCTACTTCTAAAGGTGTAATGACTGATAAAGAAGCAGCCAAATTAAACATTGGCGGTGAGGTATTGTGTCACGTTTATTAATTAGGAGGATAGCACAATGTCAAGAATAGGAAAGAATCCAATCAACGTACCTGCTGGTGTAACTATAACTGTTTCTAAAGATAATTTAGTAACTGTTAAAGGTCCAAAAGGAGAGTTGTCTCAACAAGTAGATGCAGATATCGCAGTAACACAAGAAGATGGTGTTTTAACTGTAACCCGTCCAACTGAACAAAAAAGACATAAAGCCCTACACGGTTTATATCGTTCTTTAATCAACAACATGGTTGTTGGTGTTACAGATGGTTTTAAAATTGAACAAGAATTAGTAGGTGTAGGTTACCGTGCAACTAACCAAGGTAATACTTTGGATTTAGTTTTAGGTTATTCTCACCATTACGTATTCCAGTTACCAACAGAAATTAAAGTAACCACTACATCAGAAAAAGGTCAGACTCCTAAAATCATTTTAGAAAGTATTGATAAACAATTGATTGGTCAAGTTGCAGCGAAAATCCGCTCGTTACGTACTCCAGAGCCTTATAAAGGTAAAGGTATCAAGTTTGTTGGTGAAGTGTTAAGAAGAAAAGCAGGTAAATCAGCTTCTAAAAAATAATTAAAATGGCAGGAAAAAAATTATCTCGTAGAGATCGTATCAAAAAAGGTATCAGAAAAAGACTTACTGGTTCTGAGAGCCGTCCACGTTTATCAGTTTATAGAAGCAATAAAGGTATTTATGCTCAAATCATCAATGATGTAACTGGTAATACAATAGTTTCAGCATCATCTTTATCTAAAGATTTTACTGGCACAGGAAACAAATCTGATCAGTCTATCGCTGTAGGCAAGTTAATTGCTGAAAAAGCTATCGCAGCTGGTGTTAAAGAAGTTGTTTTCGACAGAAATGGTTACTTATACCATGGTCGTGTTAAATCGTTGGCAGAAGGTGCTCGCGAGGCTGGTTTAGTATTTTAATCTAAGAAACAGGAAAGATGTCAACTATTAATATAAAAAGAGTTAAAACTAGCGAAATCGAATTAAAAGATCGCTTAGTTAGCATACAACGTGTTGCCAAAGTTACCAAAGGTGGTCGTACTTTTAGTTTCTCAGCCATTGTGGTTGTTGGAGACGAGGCAGGCGTTGTTGGTTTCGGATTAGGTAAAGCAAAAGAGGTTACTGAGGCTATTGCTAAAGGTATTGACGATGCAAAAAAGAACTTAGTTAAAGTTCCTATTTTACATGGTACAGTTCCTCATGAGCAAATTGGTAAATTCTCTGGTGGTTTTGTTCTAATCAAACCAGCAGCTGTAGGTACCGGTGTAATTGCTGGTGGTGCAATGCGTGCAGTATTAGAGAGTGCAGGTATCCATAACGTACTTGCAAAGTCAAAAGGTTCATCAAATCCGCACAACGTGGTAAAAGCAACTGTAGATGCTTTAACTAAAATGCGTGATGCTTATACAGTAGCACAGCACCGTGGTGTAGATTTAAACAAAGTTTTTAACGGATAATATCATGGCTAAAATTAAAATTACCCAAGTAAAAAGCA
>Ga0247813_10002529_pt1 | contig 12419 bp, 9 predicted proteins | sample UWRJL169409C1_FD_180719 | JGI IMG/M metagenome (GOLD analysis project Ga0247813, IMG submission 180719) | Plant litter microbial communities from Arlington Agricultural Research Station in Wisconsin, United States - UWRJ-L169-409C-1 | ecosystem: Environmental > Terrestrial > Plant litter >... | reverse complement strand
TGGCCGGCCGGGTCGACAGACTTCACGACCGTTAGCGCCGGGGTCGGGGCCGAGGGGATCTCCACCGTCGAGGGCGGCGACTCGACCGGCGGACCGGTGGGCGGGACGCCCGTGGCCGTTGCCGTGTTGGTCGTGCTCCCTCGGTCGATGTCGGCCTGGGTCAGTGTGTAGGTCGCGGTGAACGTGGCCGACTCGCCGGCAGCGAGGGTCTCGACCGCGGCAGGCGTGATCGCTCCCAGCTCGCCCGTGCCATCGAAGTCACCCTCGTTGACCGTGACGTCAGTCAGGGTGACGTTGCCGGTGTTGGTGACCAGGAACGAGTAGGTCAGCTCCTGGCCCACCTCGTAGGAGTCCTGGCCGGGGTCGACGGACTTCACGACTGAGATGTCAGCTATCGGGTTCGTCGTACAAGCGGTGTTCGTAGGTTCGCACGTGGTTGGCGGGGTGCCGCCGGTGGGGATCACGTAGTTGGAGAGTTGGTGATCGCCGGTCGCCGGGTCGTTGATTGTTACGGCGTAGGTAATGGTTGTCTGCCCGCCGGCGGGGATGACACCACTGACTCTGAAGCCATCTTCAACAAGTGGATCGATTGTGAGCGGGGATCCGTCGGAGACAGCCGGCTGGGCCGTGATCGTTGCGTCATCGAGCACGGATGACAGGTCATCAGTGTGGTCGATCTCGGCTGGCGCGGTGCCGTTGACGTTCGCGAACGTGATCGAGTACGAGACCGTCTGCCCGAGGGCAACGGCCGTTCCCGACGCCGGATCGGAGGTCTTCGCGATAGTGAGCTCCGAGCACAGCCCACTGTCCTGCTGCGATGTGGCGCCGAAGAAGGGCAGTCCAGTCGAGGCGATCGTCGTCGTCGCGACGGGTGCAGTGGAGGCAGCCGTCGGAACGCTCGCGATCTCGTAGAGGTTGCCCGTAGAACCGGCCAGGTAGATGCGGCCACCGCTCTGCGCCGCTCCGAAGGATTCGGGGACCGTGCCCACCTGCGTCACCGTGGCATCCGGGGCGATACGGAACAGTGCGTTGCCAGCTGGCCCGTTGCCAATAGCAAGGACGTCGCCGTCGGCGAGGGTCAGGAAGTCACCAGCGGATCCAAATCCGGTGGGGAACGAAGCTGCGAACGGCGTCGCAACGCCGGTGGTCGGGTCAATGCGGAAGATCTGCTGTGACACGGGGTCGCTGTTGCGCGCCGCACCAGTGAGGAGTGAGCCATCAGGCAGTGCGCTAAGCGCGTTCTGGAAGTAGCCGCTTGCTGGCATTCCCGTGATGGGGATCGAAGCAGTCTCGACACCGGTCGCTGGGTCGATGGTGTAGAGCGTCGGTACACCAGGGAGGATGCCATAGAGAGTGAGACCATCGCTAGAGTAAGCGATGTCAGTATAGGAACGCGGGACCGCCACTTCGGACTCGACCGAACCCGTCACTGAATACTGGATCAGACGCGGCGTCCCAGATCCGGTGTTTACCGTGATGTTGCCGGGCGCGCAGATCGGTGCCGCCTGCGCGGGCTGGGCCTGCGTCAGCACGTTGAAAGCGGTTAACATTGTGCAAAGAAGCGCGAACAGGACCGCCAGAGCCACCCCCCGGCTCGCTGTAGCTGATCTCCCGAGGGCTGGAGCGGCTGTTCGCGCTGGTTTCATTGAGTCCTCACAGTTGTGGAAGCAAACATAGGGCTGCTTGCGGCTCTAGGGGGACCTCAACTAGTCAAGGTTCTCCATTTTCGGGACAGCATAGACGAGATGCGCGGCGCGCAACAGGCCACGCGGGGCGCGTTTCGTGTGCTGCCGTTGCCGTTGCCGCCTGTTCTATGCATACTTGCCCAGACATACGGGTCTATACAAAGGGGCCTATACATAGGGGCCTATACAGGAGGTGATCGTCATGGTGACGGAAGGACCGTCGATCGAGCGGGCTCTCATGCTGAGGTCTCGTCGTGCGGTCGATAATCTGGACATGCTGCGAGAGATGCGCGCGCTGGCAAAGTCGCGGTCTCAGGTCGAGCTCGCACGCGGTCTGCGGATCACGCAGCCCTCGGTCAGCTCCGCCTTGAAGACGGCGCAGAAGGTTCCGGACGTGCGCGACGGCTTCTCTGGTGCCACCCCGTATGAGATCGCCCAGCGGTACGGCGCTGGCCTGCTCAGTCAGGCTGATCTCATCGACGAGCTCGCACGGTGGGAGTACGAGTCCGTGGAGTTCACCGACGGCCCTCTGGACTGGAACGCCGGAGCGGTGACCGAGGGGACGTGGGAGGAAGTCGCGCGAGCTCTCGACGACGGTCTGCTCGAGCCTGAGGTCTATGACGCGATCATCGATCGCCAGGGAGAGCTTGGTCAGTGACGCCCGACCGCACGGACGCCCATCGCTTGCTCATCGAGCGCCTTTCTGCAGACGACGGCCCGCTGTCGAAGGACACCCCGACTGCCACCGTGAAGAACCCTGCCTGGTTCGTCGAGCGCGACGGCCGGCTAGAGATCCGCGCCGGCCGACGCGCCCTGCACCGGCAGCTGCGCGAGGAGATGCGCGAGGAGAACCCCGGCGTCAAGGCTGAGCGACGAGCCATCATCTTGGCGGGGCCTCCATTAGCCGGCAAGGGCACGACGCTGCGCCAGGAGCGCGCCGACGTGCTGCCGTCGTACTTGGTCATCGACGCCGACGACTTCAAGAAGAAGCTGCTGACCGAGGCGATGCGAGACGGCACCTATGAGTCCGTCATCAAGCCCCAGGCGATCAAGGATCTGGAGGCTGGCGGGGAGCAGTTCTTCCCGCTCGAGCTCGCGTCGTTGGTCCATGAAGAGTCGTCCATGCTCGCCGCCTCGATGCGCGATCAGGCGCTGCGTGACGGGACGAACATCGTCATCGACACGGTCCTGTCGTCACCGGAGAAGGCTGCCGATATCGGCCGACGTCTCGAGCGTGCCGGCTACGACGTCGAGGTGATCGACGTAGAGGTTCCCTACGCGCTCTCGGAGGAGAGGATCGCCAGTCGGTGGCGGGGTGACTACCTCGACGCGCTGGACAAGGGCGAGGGGCTCGGAGGTCGGTGGGTGCCGGCTGAGTTCGCGCGTGAGGTCTTCAACGGACCCGACGGCAAGTCACGCCCTGAAGCCGTGGCCCAGGGCCTCGCGGAGAGCGCACCGAACGTGGTTCGGTTCTCTCGGTACCGCACCGAGCGCGAGGGCGCTCCTCGGGTTCTAGAGGTCGACAAGGTGCGCGTGAAGCCCGGTGGGCCGCTGGTCGATCGACAAGCCACGCTGCTCTCCAGCGCGGTGCAGGCGAGCCGGGCGACGAAGGGTCGCAGCGTCCCGGGCCTCGCCCCGTCGGCCGGCCGTCGGATACCCCTGAGCGGCGGGAAGCGACCGCCGAACGAGGTCCCGAGCGGTAGCCGCCTGCGGCTCTGCGGGATGGTGTGAGAGGTCTAGTTCGACACGGCCCCGTGTTCCCGATAGATGCCAGCACGGACGGGAGAGGCCCCCGTCAGGGGTGCGGCTCAGCCGCATCGCTTCGCAACGCGAAGCGCCCTTGACGGGGTCTGTCTCGTGTGAGGATCACTGGTTCGGCGAGATGGTGAGATGCACCCCACCAGGCCGTGCACGGACCGCACACGCACGTCGTGAGCCGACGTGCCTAGGGTGACGGTGCGGTCGGTGTGCCGGCGGGTGATGAGCGTCCCGCCTTCCACCTGTGGTCGGGTGGAGCCCGGCGCTACGCCCGCTCCTGCGCAGGCTCGCGCCTCGAGACGACCACGTCGCCGACGATCACCGCGAGCAGCACAGCGTTGGACACCCAGTTGAGCGTGAGAGGTGCTGCCCAGGGGTGCGCCGCGAACAGCGCGGCGACGGCGACGATGCCGACCAGGTGGGGGAGCGACCAGCGTCCGCCCGTCGCCCTGCGGAACAGCAGGTTGCCGAGCAGGTACACGGCGGCCGCCCCGCACACCAGGCCGGCCGTCCACGGGTCGCTCCCGTGCGTCGCGGCGCTGCCCGCGACAGTCCCGGCGTGGTCGAGCGACCCCGCGGCCACGCCCGCGGCGTGCTCCGCGCCACCAGCACCACCTGTCGGGGCCAGCAGCACGAGCTCGTCGGCGACGGCCGTGAGCACGATCCCGAGGACCAGGAGGAACGGCACGTACGTGTAGGCCGTCTGCGCGACCATTCCCGTGGTGGAGTCCGCCCGGGCGAAGAACTCTGTCGCGCGCCGCTCGGACCTGTCGAAGTACAGCAACCACATGAGGACCGTGCTCGCGAAGGCCGCCCCGAAGGACAGCAGGGTCACCGCCGTCACCTCGAGCTCGGCGAAGGCGGTGCCTGTGATGATGATCGACTCACCGAGGCTGATGATGACGAACAGGCTGACCCGCTCGGCCATGTGGTCCGCGCGGACGGTCCAGGTGCGCGGGTCGGTGCGGCCGAAGAACGGTACGGCGAACATCGCGCGCGGTCCCGCGTAGTCGATGAGCACAGCCGCGCCCCACAGCGTCAGGCGCAGGCCGTCGTCGACGAGCGCCCCGGTGATCCACAAGATCCCGGAGACCGACACCCACGCGGTGATGCGCAGGAACCCGGCACCGTTCTCCGACCAGCGCCGGTTGAGCGCCAGCGCCGCGAACACCGACCGACCGACCTGGATGGTGACGTACGGGACGGCGAAGAGCAGCGCCTTGGAGTCGAAGGCCTCCGGGATCGCGCTGGACATCACCAGCCCGAGCGCCATGAGGACGATGAGCATCGTGCGGACCGGCAGACGGTCGGGGTCCAGCCAGTTGGTGACCCACGTGGTGTCGATCCACAGGTACCAGACCGCCGCGCCGAGGATCAGCGTGTGCAGCAGGGTCTCCACGTCAGGGTGCGCGATGAGCGAGTGGGAGAGCTGGGTGACGGCGAAGACGAAGACGAGGTCGAAGAACAGCTCGACGTAGCCGACCTTGTCCGAGCTGTGCCCGGCTCCGTGGCGCAGCAGGTCGGCCCGCAGCCCCCACGTGCCTGGGGTGCGCGCGGGTGCGGCGCTGCGGGTGGGGTGGTCTGCACCTGCGGTGCCGTCGGCCTCGGGGCCCAGGTCGCTCATGGTCGCGATCTTCGCACGAGGGGCGTGCCCCCGGGGAGGGGGCCCGAGCGGCGAGCCAGCCACACGCCGGCCCTGCGCCTCGTCGGCGTGGTGGTCGTCACCACAGCCCAAGTTGTGACCCCGCGAGATCGGCCTAGGGTCGAAGGACACCCAGCACCACCCCTGCCGGCCCCGCGCCGCCACCGAGAGGAGCACCACCATGACCACCGACCTCACCGGCCGCCGCGTCCTCGCCGTCGTCACCACCTACGGCGTCGAGCAGGACGAGCTTGTCGTCCCCCTCGAGCACCTGCGCTCCGCAGGAGCCCACGTCGACGTCGCCGCCCCGAGCAAGGACACCGTCCAGACCCTCGTCGGCGACAAGGACCCCGGCCGCTCCGTCGAGGCCGACCTCGCGCTCGCGGACGTCGACCTCAACTCCTACGACCTGCTCCTGGTGCCCGGGGGGACGCTCAACGCGGACAGCCTGCGCCTCGAAGAGAAGGCCGTCGCCGCCGTGACGACCTTCGCCCGCTCCGGGCGGCCCGTCGCCGCGATCTGCCACGGCCCGTGGCTCGTGGTCGAGGCCGGGCTGGCCTCGGGCAAGACCCTCACGTCGTACCCGTCCTTGCAGACCGACGTCCGCAACGCCGGCGGTACGTGGCAGGACCAGTCCGTGGTCGCCGACAGCACCGACGGCTGGACTCTGGTGACCTCCCGCACCCCGGACGACCTCGACGACTTCCTGCGTGAGGTCGACGCGGCGCTCACCGCCCGCTGACAGCGCAGGTCGCCTGCGCGCCCGATGGCGCTCGAGGGCTGTGGACAACCGCCAGAACGGCGGATGTCCACAGCCCCTCGTGTTGTGCCGACCCGGGGAGTCCCTAGGGTCGGATCAGGCCCGCCGGCCCGCGCACGACGTCGGCGCGCACCGGCACAGCGACACCGAGACAGCGACACGACGGAGGACCCATGCCTGCCACCGGGGACAGCCACCCGCACCAGACCGGCTCGACAGGCACCGACCCAGCCGGTGCGAGCAGGTCGACCGAGGAGCCGTCAGGTCCGGCCAGCTCGGCCGGAGCGACGCACCCCGACTCGCCGACCGACCTCACCAAGAGGTCCTGGAAGCTGGTGCTCCGCACGAGCCTGCGTCAGTTCACACGCGACCAGTGCCTCGACCTCGCCGCAGCCCTGACGTACTACGCGGTCCTGGCCTCAGCCCCCGCTCTGCTCGCCCTCGTCTCGATCCTGGGACTGGTCGGCGACGGCGGACAGCTCGTCGACGACGTCCTCGGCATCGTCTCCTCGGTCCTGCCCGCGGACACCCTCGCCACCGTCGAACCCCTCATCGACCAGGTCGCCAGCCAGTCCTCGGGCGCGGGCCTCGCCCTGGTCGTCGGTCTGGCCGGCGCCCTCTGGTCGGCCTCCGGGTACGTCGGGGCCTTCGGCCGGGCGCTCAACCGCGTCTACGAGGTCGAGGAGGGGCGCCCGGTCTGGAAGCTGCGCCCGGTCAACCTCCTCATCACCCTCGCCGTCGCCGTCGGCGCGGCCCTGGTGGTCGTCGCGCTCGTCCTGTCCGGCGGGATCGCGCAGGCCGTGGGTGACACGATCGGGCTGGGCAGTGCCGCCCTCACGGTGTGGAGCATCGCGAAGTGGCCCGTCGTCCTGCTCGTCGTGATCGTCATGGTCGCGCTGCTCTACCACTCCACGCCGAACGTCAAGCAGCCGAAGTTCCGGTGGCTCAGCGTCGGCGCCGGCGTCGCGATCCTCGTCTGGGCGATCGCCTCGGCAGGCTTCGGCATCTACGTCGCCACCCTCGGGTCCTACGGCTCCACCTACGGCACCCTGGGGACAGTCATCGTCTTCCTCCTGTGGCTGTGGATCACCAACCTCGCGCTGCTCTTCGGCGCCGAGATCGACTCCGAGCTCGAGCGCGGCCGCGAGCTCCAGTCCGGCCTCCCGGCCGAGGGCACCCTCCAGCTGCCCCCGCGCGACACCCGCGGCATCGAGAAGCGCGCCACCAAGATGGCCGACGACGTCGCCGAGGGCCGCGCCATCCGCCTCGAGGCCCAGCGCCAAGGACGCCACAGCGACGAGACCGGCCCCGCAGACGACAACTCCTAGCCCGCGCGAGGACGCTGACCCGTACCTACCATCAGGAGATGACCTCACCCACCCTCGTCCTCGTGACGGGCGCGACCGGATACATCGGCGGCCGCCTCGTCCCACGCCTCCTCGCACAAGGATTTGCCGTCAGGGTCCTGGTCCGCACCCCCGCCAAGCTCGAGGGCGTCCCGTGGCACGACCAGGTCGAGATCGTCGAGGGTGACCTCAGCTCGGCCGAGGACACCGAGAAGGCCTGCCAGGACGTCCACACGGTCTTCTACCTCGTGCACTCGATGGGTTCAGGCTCGGACTTCGAGGAGCAGGAGCGCGACACCGCCCAGCTCGTCGCCGACGCCGCCGAGCGCGCCGGGGTGTCCCGCCTGGTCTACCTCGGCGGTCTGCACCCCGAGGGCGTCGAGCTGTCGACGCACATGCGCTCGCGGACGGCCGTGGGCAAGGTCTTCCTCGACAGCCCGGTCCCCGCGATCGTGTTCCAGGCCGGGGTCGTCATCGGCTCGGGCTCGGCGTCCTTCGAGATGATCCGTCACCTCACGGAGAACGTCCCGCTGATGCCCGCCCCGAGCTGGGTGCAGAACAAGATCGAGCCGATCGCGATCCGCGACGTCCTGCACTACCTCGTGCACGCCCCGCTGGTCGACGCCGACGTCAACCGCACCTTCGACATCGGGTCGCGCGACGTCCTGACCTACGCGGCCCTCATGTATGGCTACGGCTATGAGGCGGGTCTGCCGCACCGACGCATCTACGCCCTGCCGATCCCGGCCCCGATGCTCGCCGGGTGGTGGGTCGCGCTCGTCACGCCCATCCCGCACTCGATGGCCGTGCCGCTGGTCCAGTCGCTCCAGCACGACGCCGTCGCGCAGGAGCACGACGTCGACGACGTCATCGCGCCCCCCGAGGCCGGGCTGACGGGGTACAGGCACGCCGTGCGCCTCGCACTCAGCAGGATCGAGAACGGCGAGGTCGAGACGTCCTGGACCGGAGCCTCCTCGGGCAAGCCCTACGAGCCCCTGCCGAGCGACCCCGACTGGGCCGGTCGCACCGTGTACGTCGACGACAGGTCGCGCACGGGCGAGGCCCCGCCCGAGGCCGTGTGGTCGGTCATCGAGGGCATCGGCGCCGAGAACGGCTGGTACTCCCTGCCCGCCGCGTGGGTGATCCGCGGGCTGGCCGACAAGGTCCTCGGGGGAGCGGGCCACAACCGCGGCCGACGCAACCCCAAGACCCTCGTCGTCGGCGACGCCGTCGACTGGTGGCGCGTCGAGCACATCGAGCCCGGACGCCAGCTGCGGCTGCGCGCGGAGATGCTGGTCCCCGGCGAGGCGTGGCTCGAGCTCACCGCCGAGCCCGACGGCGACGGGACCCGCTACCGCCAGCGGGCGATCTACTTCCCCCGCGGCCTGTTCGGCAAGCTGTACTGGTGGGGCGTGTGGCCCTTCCACGGGCTGATCTTCCCGTCGATGGCCCGCAACATCCTCGCCAAGGCCGCGCGAGACAGCACGCAGGCACGACAGGCCTGAGCGGTCCAGGTACCCGCCGGCATCCCGCGCACCTGAGATCTGGCTCCGGCCAGGCCTCAGGTGCGCGCGGGCTCAGGCTCTGCGGCGTCGCCCATGCGCCGGGCGATCACCGCGCAGACGATCAGCTGGATCTGGTGGAAGATCATCAGCGGCAGCACCATGATGCCCACGCTCGCGGCGGGCAGCAGGACCGTGGCCATCGGGACCCCGCTCGCGAGGGACTTCTTGGACCCGCACATGAGCAGCACCACCCGGTCCGCGCGGCTGAAGCCCAGCTTCTTGCCCAGGACGCTGGTGAAGATCAGCACGACTGCCAGGACCACGCAGCACAGGACGGCGACAGCCACGACAGACCCGACGTCGACTGTTGTCCAGATGCCGTCGACCACGCCGTGGCTGAAGGCCGAGTACACGACGAGCAGGACAGATCCGCGGTCGGTGAGCGTCGTGAGCCGCTTGTGCGCCAGCACCCACGGGGCGATCCAGCGCCGCAGCAGCTGACCGGCGACGAAGGGCGCCAAGAGCTGCAGCCCGATCGTGCCGATCGAGTCGACCGAGAAGCCGACAGCCCCACCGAGGAGCCCGGCGACCAGCAGCGGGGTGAGCACCACCCCCGCGAGGTTCGAGAAGGACGCCGCGACCACAGCCCCGGCGACGTTGCCACGGGCGATCGACGTGAAGGCGATCGACGACTGCACGGTCGAGGGCAAGAGCGTGAGGAACAGCAGACCGAGCTTGAGGTCGTGCGGGACGACCGAGGACGGCACCAGCTGGACCGCCAGACCCAGCAGCGGGAAGGCGATGAAGGTCACCGCGAGCACGGACCCGTGCAGGCGCCAGTCACGGAGCGCGTCGACAGCCTCTTTGGTCGGCAACCGCACCCCGTAGAGGAAGAACAACCACCCGACGGCGACCACCACAGCCACCTCGAGCCCCTCGGCCGCCTGCCCGCGCACCGGGAAGAACGACGCGACGACGACAGCGAGCAGCAACGAGACGACGAACCAGTCGACGCGTGCGACGACCCGCCTCACCGGACCCACGTGGTGACCAGTCTCTGAGAGAGGAGGGACGCGGGCGCAGGACAGGTGCAGGACGGGCTCACGCGCCCCATCGTCCCATCTCACCCCGGCAGGCGCGGCAGCGTCTCGTCGGAGCCCGTGCCCGCGGAGCCAGGACCAGCCCTGCAGGTCCGAGCCTCACGGACGTCCGGGTCCCGGCCCACGGGACCGGAGGGGGGCAAGCCGATGACGGCCGTTCTGTCCAAGACGACGGGGGAGCGGCCCGCCTAGCCTGGGGGGCATGACACCTCGACTCGACATGGTCGGCCTCGTGACGACCGACATGCCCGCCACCCTCGCCTTCTACCGCCGCCTCGGCCTCGACATCCCCGCCGACGCAGACACGGAGCCCCACGTCGAGATCACCCTGGACTCGGGGTTGCGCCTCGCCTGGGACACCGTCGAGACCATCCACAGCTTCGACCCGTCATGGACACCGCCCACAGGAGGGCACCGCAGCGCGCTCGCCTTCCTGTGCGACTCGCCCGCCGAGGTCGACTCCGTGGCCCACGCGCTCGAGGCCGCCGGGGCCACTGTCCACCACGAGCCCTGGGACGCGTTCTGGGGACAGCGCTACGCCACGGTCCTCGACCCCGACGGGACCCCCGTCGACCTCTTCGCGCCGCTCGGGTGATCCCACTGCTCGGCTGATCCCACTGCTCGGCTGACCGCGCTGCTCGGACGCCCGCGCGGAGGGGGGTGCCCTACCGCTCCGGCGATCGTGCCCTGGGAGCCCTGGGAGCCTCCTCTCGTGAGTCCTCGGGACGCACGAGAGGAGGCGGGGGGACGCACGCTCTAAGGGTTCTACCCGGCTGCCAGCCGGCCAGCGAACAACGCCGTGGGCGTGGTCCCCGTCAGGGCACGGACGTCCCGGGCGAGGTGCGCCTGGTCGCTGTAGCCCGCCCCGCCCGCCACAGCAGCCAGCGAGGTCTCGGTCCCGGAGAGGCGCACCGCAGCCTGGAGCCTCAGCACCCTGCGCAACGTCGCCAACCCGTAGCCGAAGAGCTCGTGGCTGTGCCGACGCAGCTGACGCTCAGACCAGCCCGTCTCCCGGGCGATCTCGGAGACCTCGGCGCCGCGGGCCGACATCGTCAGCATCATCTGCCAGCTCACCCCCTGCTGCCGCGGAGACAGAGCCAGGACGGCGCCCTCGATCGCCGTCGCGACAGCACCAGGACCGCCAGGCGCAGCCCGCTCGACAGCCTCGGCGACGCCCCGGGACACCCGCGCCGACCACACCTCGTCGAGCGGGACCCGCTGGTCGCGCAGCTCGTGGGCCGCCACCCCCAGCAGCGCCGGGGCCGTCCCCGGGGCGAGACGGAGCCCAGCGGCCACCTCGCCGGCCCGCATCTCGACGCTGTGCGCCCGCGTGTCCGGGCCGGCCACGACGAGCCGCCCGCCCGTCCACACGATGTCCATGCACGCGTCAGGGAGCACCAGCTCGGCCGACGCCGACGCCGACGCCGACCCCGTAGCCGCGAGCGTGGGCGTGGCCTCGTGCGCTGCCAAGGGCATCGGGTCAGCGCTCGCGGACGAGGCCGTGGGGCCATCGTCCGTAGGTCCCGAGCGGCCCTGCATCGCGCCAGCAGGACCGGGCGAGCCAGCCGTGACCTGCCACAGGGCGGCGCCGCGGAGCTGTGCCGGACGTTCGCTGTACATCTCCCCATGGTCTCTCACGGTCTCGCCCCGGACCGGGTGAAGACCTCTGTCGAACACCTGTTCGGACGGGTGATAATCTCGGCACCTCGACCACACAGGTCGCAGCGTCCGGACGGGCCGAAGCCCAGCCGCGGGCCCACCACCAGCGGCGACGCACCCGCAGCCTCACCCCGAAGAACCCGAGGAGACCCCACCGTGAACCCCCCGCCCACAGCGGCCCTCGTCCCCTCCAGGCGCACAGCCCGGAGCGCCGCCCGATGATGGGGGCCAGTCACGCCGTCTCCGGAGCAGCGGCCTGGGTCGCGCTCACCTCGACTGCGCCCATCGCGCTCGGCACCCACCCCCTCGAACCCCAGGGTGTGATCCTCGGAGCCCTCGTCACCGCCGGCGCGGCCCTGCTGCCCGACGCCGACCACCACTCCGCGACCATCGCCCGCTCCGGCGGCTTCCTCACCCGTGGCCTTGCCGGTGCGGCGGGCGCAGCCTCGGGTGGTCACCGCCACGGGCTCCACACGGCGCTCGCGGCCGTGGGTGCGGCTCTGCTCACGGGCTTCGCGGACCGGCTCACGGCCACGGTCCCGCTGCTGGGGACCATCCCGCTCGGCTCGGCGCTCGTGCTGCTCGCGCTCGTCGCCTTCGCCAACAAGGCCCTCGACCTCGGGCGGTCCGGTGTGGTCAACCTCTGGGCAGGGGCGGCTCTCGTCACGGTGGCCGTGCTCGCCTGGGCGCCCGAGCAGCTCGAGTGGTTGCCGCAGGCCGTGCTGGTGGGCTTCGTCGTGCACCTCGTCGGCGACCTGATCACCACGGGCGGGCTGCCGCTGCTGTGGCCCTTCCTGGTCAAGCCGCCGCGCAGGCTCCGCAAGGCGCCTGTGCTGCGGCGGATCTGGTTGGCCAACGGCTATGTCGCGCTGCCTGTCCTCGGGCGGACGGGGTCGGCGCGCGAGCAGGCGCTGACCGCTGTCCTGAGCCTCTACGCCGGGGCGCTGGTCGTGGTCGCTGCGGG
>Ga0247813_10002528_pt1 | contig 12422 bp, 12 predicted proteins | sample UWRJL169409C1_FD_180719 | JGI IMG/M metagenome (GOLD analysis project Ga0247813, IMG submission 180719) | Plant litter microbial communities from Arlington Agricultural Research Station in Wisconsin, United States - UWRJ-L169-409C-1 | ecosystem: Environmental > Terrestrial > Plant litter >... | reverse complement strand
GTGACGGGGCAAGTCGTCTTCAGACCTGAAAGATTGGCCGGATTTTCAAGCTCAGACGGGAGACGGCTGACGCGCTGGCTTAAGCCGGGCTGTTTTGCGCTGACGCTACCGTCCGTTGATCAACGTGAGGACGAGTTGGTGAATATTGCCGCCGTTGCTGAGCTCTGTCCGGTCGAATTCGCGGCTTTGCTGCCGCTGGGCGCGCGAGAGCTCACCGAGGCGCCTTGTCAATTCAGCGCGGATCTTCTGGCATTTTGGATCTTCAGGCGCAGACAGCCCCACCGATGTGGCTTCGATCTTCTTGACCATCTCCTTGATGAGGTCGCCATGCACCCGTTCATGTTTGTGCACGCCGGTAATGAAGGTTTTCCAGCCAGCCGCCATCGCGGGCGGCAAACGCTCTGCCGGTTTGGGCAGCATATAGGTGATCGTCAATTTCGGCCGCGCCGAAACGAGGACGCAGGCATTGCCCTGCGGTTCATATTTGCGCGTCCAGGTAAGCTTGAAATTGGTCAGCGCGATCGCGCGGCCCTTGCCACCGATATTGGGACCACGCTCGCCGATTGAAGCATAGAGTTCGGCACCCGTCCTGCCGCTGATCGAATAGGGCTGCACCAGTTCGGTGGCCTGCCAGTCTGCAAGCGCCGCAGCCGGTGACATGGAAAGACAAGCGAGCAGAACGCACAATCGCGCGCCGGCTTTTAGGACATATCCCACGGCTTCACGCAGCATAAGCAGGTCAATCCTCTTCGTCATCGTCAGCAGTACCAGGTCCCATCATCTCGGCCGTAATGTTCTTTCTGTTCAGCAGACCGGCGTCCTCGAGCATTTCGATATCCGGAAGATCGCGCAGCGTATCGAACCCGAAAGCCGAGAGGAATAAAGGGGTTGTAATATAGGTATAGGGAGCACCTGGCGTCGGGCTGCGCGGGCCCGGCGCAATGAATTGCGCGTCGCGCAAACCGGCAATCGTGTCACGGCTGACATCCTTGCCAAACATGGCCGACAGTTCGCCACGGGTCACCGGCTGAAAATATGCCACTGCCATCAGAACCGTCGCCTCATGCTGTGACAAGGCGGCGGCAGTTGACCGTGTTGGCGCTGCCGATGCCTGAATCATGCGGGCATAGGATGCCCGTGTGCGATGCTGCCAGCCACCGCCCACCGAGACCAGCTCATAGGGCCTGCCGTGCAGCTCCTGGCGCAGATCGTCGATCAGGAGATCAATGCTGCAATTGCGACCGACGACGCGCACCAGGGTCTCGCGATCGACCGGTACGGCCGACGCAAATATCACCGCCTCGACGCGCATCATCCATTCGCGCCAGCGCAGGTCCGCCGGCAGATCTTCCAGTTCGCGATCAAAGCCGGACGTATCTGCTTTCACCGTCCTCTTTGCGCGCCCTTGCGACTTGGCTATGTTTTGACTTGCCATTTCACAACCCGTAGATGCGGAACGTCGAGCGTCCGGACAGTTCGCGTACCGCACCCAGCGTTTCAAGCCGTTCGAACAGCCGACGGCTTGCCCAGCGGGACAGTTTGGTTCCCGGTGCCGAGGCAGAGAGTGCATCCTCGTTCAACAGTTGGCGAATGACGATTTCGGCACCCTTGGTGCGCAGCTTGGGTGCCACAGCAAGAAGTTGTTCCGCACGGCGGCCGGTTTCCGTCGCCTGACGCAGCGCTTCCGCCGACCCCTGCACCAGGGCCAGACAGACCGCCCTCGCAAAGGTCTCGTCACCCGGTCGCACCCTGCCCTTGCCGGTGCCGGTGCGAAACACTGCACCATAACGCTCAGCCACCAACATGGGTACCGGGTACGACCAGCCCAGCTTCCGCGCCAATAGCCAGTCTGCGAGCCACCAGGCGAGTATTTCCGCATCAGGGCGCAGCGCGCACACCTTCGTCACCAGCTCTGCGACAGCAAAGGGCGCGGCTTTGCCATCCTTGGTCAGATCATCGACCAGGCCGGGCAGCTCTTCCAGCGCATTGTCGAAGCGCAACGCAAAAAGGTCGGCCATTTCCCGCAGTATTTCGCTATCGACGGAAATCTTGCGGCTGGACAGTCTTTTATAGGCCACAAGGACATTGCCGGCCGGTCCCGGATCGCCGCCAGGCGCCAGAAGCAAAACAGCATCACGCAGCGCCCCGTCCTCGTCCTGGCGCCCCATCAGCCGCAAAGCGGCAACAGCCGAACGAAGGCCCAGGCGCTGGCGCCAAGCGCCTGCCCAGACAGCGTCCGACCGGACCAGACTATCAACCGCATTGAGGGCACCTCCCGCCATGAACGCTGCATCCGCATCGTTTGGGGAGCCGCGCAATGCCGCCCATCCCGGGATGACAGGTGGTTGAACCCGAGTTGGCGGTGATGGGATGTGGCGCGAATCCATGCCGGAAAGCATAGCTGCTGCGCGCGGTTGAGGCGAGATGAAACAGGGCGAACTGCACAACATAGGTGGAGAGGTGTTTCGAACGACCAACACCCCCGCGATCACGCATCGCTGTGACCGGGAGCAGCCGTCAAGCCATTCTGGTGCGCTGCCGCAATATCTGAACCTCGCGTTGTGTCAAAGCCCGGACAGCTCCCTTTGCCAGGTCGCCCAGTTTGATGTCGTCGATCGCAACACGGACGAGGCGCAGGCACTCGACATCCGCCGCCTTGAGCATTCTCCTGATCTGTCGGTAGCGCCCCTCCCTCAACTCAACTTCAAGCCAGGCGTTTTTCTCCCCGGAGCGCAAAACCCTGACAGCCGATGCCTTGAGTACTTCTCCGTCGTCGCAGAGACCAGCGCGCATCCGGGCAAGCATCCCGTCGGGCGGCGTACCGCGCAGTTGGACATGGTAGATCTTGCCGACATTGGTGACCGGGTCGAGCAGGCGCTGGGCAAGCACCGTGTCATTGGTAAACAGCAACAGACCTTCGCTTGCCTTGTCCAGACGGCCAACCGGCGACAGGAACGGATTGTCCATATGGGCGAGGCAATTGAACACGGTTGGGCGCCCTTGCGGATCGACCCGTGTCGTGACCATGCCGCGCGGCTTGTTGAGCATCAGATAGACGCCGGCATGTGCCACAAGCCGAACGCCATCAACAGCAATCGCGTCGGAATGGACGTCGGCCCAGGTCAGCACATCCGTCACCAGCCGTCCGGCCAGCGTGACGCGTCGCGCGGCAATGAGCGCTTCTGCCTGGGTGCGGGAACAATAGCCCAGTTTGGAAATGGCACGGCAGATGGTTGCACGGGTGCCGTTGGTGTCGGATGCGCGTTTTGCCACGTTGGTATGGTCCGGAAGTTCTGCTGTCTGGACTGTGCAACCCATGCCGCAGCAAAGGCATCCGCACCGTCATCGTGCGGGCGGGGATCAAGATTTGCGGAGATAGGAAATCCGGAGAACGGCACCGGGCGCACAACAGCTGTCGAATGATTGATGTCGGAAATCCTGGCGGTCCCGAACGTCAAGCCAGGGCTTCTTCAACGTCCGGGCTAGGTGCCGGTTTTCGAGAGTTTAGACTCTCGCCGAAGGTGGATCACGATATTCAGCATCATGCCGCTGCGTTTAGCCAAACGCGTTTGAGAGTCAAGCCGGAATGCCCGGCAGCAGTTCCACCACTTGACAATAGGGGCAAAGTCGCCAAGCATGGCTCTCATGAAACCAGTGCCCGCCCATCGTCTGCTCAACCTTGCCAATCGGGTTTTCCCGATCGCAGGCTTGTAGCCCCCGGCCCGGCAGCACACCTCCGTGCGCGGGGGTGACGTGCACATTCCCGATTTTCGAAATACCGTGGCTGCAATCATAATCCTGCGGCTGCGGCAGGTTGATCGACCCATCCCCTCGCAAGGACATGAACCACGCCAGTCGCGCCGATGCGCGCGGTGGATCCAGGAACAACACATGACAAAGACTGTATCAAACGCCCGCCCCAACAAGCCCAAAATCGTCGTCAGCGACGTCGATGAGAAGCGGTTGAATAGCCTTGCCGTCGCAGTGGCCGACCGCATGCCGGCATTGGCCGACGCGCTCTTGGAAGAACTCGAGAGGGCGAGGATCGTTGAGCAGCACGCCATGCCATCCAACACCGTGTGCATGGGGTCGGTGCTGGAATACAGGTCCGAAGACGGTCAAACGCGTCGGGTCACACTCGTTTATCCCGGCCAAGCCGATATCGCCCAGGGCAAAATCTCAATCTTGACGCCGATCGGCACGGCTTTGATCGGCCTGTCGCAAGGACAGTCGATCGAGTGGACCGCGCGCGACGACAGGCGCCATCGCCTGACGGTACTGAGCGTGAACAACAACGCCGACGCGGCGGCCTAGCTGCATGCGGCCGGCGCCGGGTTTTAGCCGCCACGGCGCCTACCGCAGCCAGACGGGGAGCCGCGCCGGAACGCGGCTGGTGAGCGCCGCCTCGACGCAATCGGCAAGGCTGCCGAAGCGGACGACGCGGCTCGTGAGGCCGGGACCGTAATGGGCGTATTTGCCGGAATTGGTGATCAGCGTGCGGGTGCGGGTCGGGAACACCGGCTCGCTGATCGAACACCAGCAGAGATCAGGCACGATACGCACGCCGCTCTGTGTAAGACTGTCGAGCGTGCCGTCAGCGCGCGCTTCGGCGATGACGTGATGACCAGCCGTAACGATGACGGCGACATCCGGGTGGCGCTGACGGCCTGCGAAAGCGGCCGCCAGTGCCCGGCATTCGTTGAGCGAGGCGTGCGGACTGCCGATGGCGACGAGTTCGACCTCGTCCGGTCCTGCATTCAGCCGTGTCCAGGCCTCGGCCATGTCGGCGCGGGTCATGGTTTTCCGTTCTGCGCCTGCAGCCGCTGCACCTGCGGCTTCGGGCGTGACGCCCTCGACATGCAGCATCGGTGCCGCCGACGTGGTGCCGAAGGCGGCGCAGAGCGCCTTGAGATCATCTTTCGACGGGCGCGCCGAAGAAAGACCGCGCAAGAGAGGGATGCGGTCGGGCGCGACATGGCCGGCGAGATAGCCGATCAGCGGCCAGAAAGCGTCATCCACGTTTTCCGGTAATTCGACATCGATGATGGACTGCGCCCTGCGATTGTCTGTCAGGTAGACACCGGACAGCGGCGCGCGCCCGGTAAGCGCAATGCAGAGATCGAGAAAATCCGGGTGTTTTGGCGTGCGGGCGCCGAGCACGCTGTTGGCGAAGATCACCGCGTTTGATTCCGCCCAGGCGATCGCTTCGCCCGCCTGCGGCGCGCTGGCCAGCAAATAAGGAGAACAGGTAAACGTCGGGCGACAACCCATGCGGACATAGGCATCGGCAAGCCGTGCGGCAGGATCCCCGAAGGAACTGGGAACACCCTGAGCCCGCCAGTTGGCATAATCGACCGAGATCGCATTCATGGTGGTGGGCACGCGAACCTGCGCGCGCATGTCGGCCATTCTTTCAGCAAAAACCAGGTTGGCAGTGCTTGCATAGATGCAGCCGTCAATATGGCCTTGGGTCACGTCGACCAGACAGTTTGCACCCTGCTGGGCAGCCATGGCGCAAATGATCCGCATCGCCTGCTGGAGCGCCTGGCCCTCTTTTCCATTCAGCATCGCACGGTCGCTATCCGTGAGATCCAGTGTGGCAATGCGGGGCGGCATGACGGGCAGCGTGACGCCGTCCGCCTTGATCGAGGTTGCGGTGATGCGCGCCGTTTTGGCACGGGCCAGTGCCGCAAAACTCTCGGGTGAAAGACGCAACACGGGAAGCGGCTTGTCAAACATTTCAGCCGCGATCAACGCGCCGAGCGTCAGCACATCTTCGGCTTCGCTAAACACCAGTGCTGCCGGCGCCCGGCCGGTGAGAATGAGATCGAGAAGCACGCCGGATCCGGTGCAGGACCCCCGGCTCGACGGCATCATCAGGATGCCGCCGGTCAGACAGATGCCATGGAGGGGATGATGCACATCGATGACGCTGCCGGTTTCGGGCGAAACGCCACCCCAGAAGCTCAGGGGCTCGACCGATGCGATGACCGGTCCCTCGGCATTGCCGGCAAGGATGCTGGAGGTCTGCATCGGATCGCTCACTTGACGACAAATCCGTGGGCAAAAGGATCGCGGTCATCGATGAAGATCGTATTGATCCCGGTCATGCGGGCCCAGCCTGCGATCGAAGGGATGATCGCATCGCGCTTGCCAACCTTGGTGGCTGCCTCGACCCGGCCCTTGAACAGCGAGCCGATGATGGATTCATGGATAAATTCGTCGCCGACAGCGAGCTTTCCCTTGGCGGCGAGCTGCGCCATGCGCGCCGAGGTGCCGGTGCCGCAGGGCGAACGGTCGATGGCCTTGTCGCCATAGAAGACGGCATTACGGGCATGGGCGGTGGCATCCGTCGGTTTGCCGGTCCACTGGATGTGGCTGAGCCCGCGGATCTCTTGATGTTGGGGATGCACGAATTCGTATTTTGCGTTCAGCGCGGCCCGCAGCTTTGGGCTCCAGCCGATGAGTTCACCCGCCGTGTGATCGGCCATGTCGCGGAAATTCTTCTGCGGCTCGACGATCGCATAAAAGTTGCCGCCGTAGGCGACATCGACGACGATCTCGCCCAGACCTTCAACCTCGGCTGTCAAGCCTTCGGCAAAAAGGAATCCGGGCACGTTGGTCAGCCGGACTTCCTCGACGAAGCGGCCTTCCTGGCGGTAGGTGATATCCACCTTGCCGGCGGGGGCGTCGATCGACAGCTTGCCGGGCTCGCGCGGCATGATCAGGCCGTTCTCTATCGCCATGGTGATGGTGCCGATGGTGCCGTGGCCGCACATCGGCAGGCAGCCGGAGGTCTCGATGAAGAGAACCGCGACGTCGCAGTCGGGCCGGGTCGGCGGATAGAGGATCGAGCCCGACATCATGTCATGGCCGCGCGGCTCGAACATCAGGCCCGTACGGATCCAGTCGAATTCGCGCAGGAAATGGGCGCGCTTCTCGAGCATGTTGGCGCCTTCAAGGCGCGGCCCGCCGCCGGAAACGAGGCGGACCGGGTTTCCGCAGGTATGCCCGTCAAGGCAGGAGAAGGTATAGGTGGCCATGGTGAAAGACCCTTGTCAGAAGCGTTGAGGCGAGAGAGCTTTAATGTCGATCGGCGGTGTTTTACCAGTCAAGAGATCGGCAACCAACCGGGCAGTACCACTTGATTGCGTCAGACCGAGATGACCGTGGCCAAAGGCATGGATGACCCGCGGCGTCGCCCGGGCGCGGCCGATGGCTGGCAGGCTGTCGGGCAGCGAGGGACGGAAGCCGAACCATTGTGTGCCGCCCTGCGTCTTCAGCCCGGGCAGGAAATCCTTGGCTTTCTTCAGCATGGCCTCTGAACGGCGGAAATTCGGCGGCAGTTCCAGCCCGCCGAGTTCGACGGCGCCGCCAACGCGGATCCCCGTCGAGAGGCGGGTGACGACAAAGCCGTGACCGCCAAAGGTGACCTGCGTTCGCAGGTCAAACGCATCGGCAGGCAGCGTGGTGTTGTAGCCGCGCTCGGTTTCCAAAGGTATGCGCTCACCAAGGCTGCGGGCGATGCGATGGGAAAAGGCCCCTGCCGACAGCACGACCTGCAGCCCCCGGCGGATTTCGCCGGCGTCGCTCAAGACCTCAACCCCACCCTCGACTGGCCGAAGCGCCGTGACGGTGGTGCGCTCGATGACGCCGCCCTGACTGCGCAGATGATCTGCCAGTGCAAGTGTGTAAAGTTTCGGGTCGGTGATCGAGTACCATCCCGGTGTGAAGGTGCCGTGGGTGAAGCGCGCGTCAAGCCCCGGCTGGATGCCGGCCATGGCGGAGGCGTCCATATGGTGGAATTCGATGCCGTGCGCCTCGCGGACCTTCCATCCGGGCAGCGAGGCATTGAGCTCGGCCTGGCTTTCATAGACCTGCAGGTTTCCGTCCTTGCGCAGCATGGGCAACGTGCCCGTACGCTGCAGGAAGGGCTCGAGCTCGGCCTTCGAAAGATCCATCAACGCGGTCTGCACCGTCGTGGATTTTGCCACCTGCTTACGCGAACAGGCCCGCCAGAAGCGAAACATCCAGGGGGCGATCTTGAACGCGTAGGCGGGGGGCACCGACAGCGGCCCAAGCGGATCAAGCAGCCATTTCGGTGCCTTTTTCAGGATGCCTGGCGAGGCAAGCGGCAGGATATCCGTGAAGGCAAAGGCCCCGGCATTGCCAGCGGACGCGCCGGCTGCGGGTCCTTCGCGATCCAGGACCAGAACTGTCATGCCGCGCGCCTGAGCGGCAATCGCCACCGAGAGGCCGATGACCCCGGCGCCGATGACAATGACGTCCGGATGCGCCATTAGCGGACGCTCGCCAGGAATGCCTGCGTATCGGGATGCTGCGGCGACCCGAACAGCTGATCGGGCGTGCCGATCTCCGCCATGACGCCATGATGGAAGAAGGCGACCCGGTCGGAAACGTCGCGGGCAAAGGCCATTTCGTGGGTGACGCAGATCATCGTCATGCCCTCCTCCGCAAGCATCTTCAATGTGTCGAGCACTTCGCCGACCAGCATCGGGTCAAGCGCCGAGGTGACTTCGTCGAACAGCATGTATTCGGGAGACATGGCCAGCGCCCGGGCGATCGCCATGCGCTGCTGCTGTCCACCCGACATACGGTTCGGATAAACAGACAGCTTTTCGCGCAGGCCGACATGGGTCAACTGCCTGACGGCGATTTCCTCGGCCTTTTCCTTGGCAAGGCCCAATACCTTTCGCGGCGCCAGCATGACGTTTTCAAGCACCGTCAGATGCGGGAACGCGTTCCACTGCTGGAAGACGATGCCGACCTTGCGGCGCAGCGTGTTGAGATTGGTATCCTTGGCATGAACAACCGTGCCATCAATGGTGATCTGGCCTGCGTTGATCGGTTCCAGCCCGTTGATGCAGGTCAGCAGTGTCGACTTGCCCGATCCGGAACCGCCGATGATGGTGACCACCTCGCCCTTGTTCACTGTGAGGTTGATCCCCTTCAAAACCTCCAGCGTGCTGAAGGATTTGCGAACGTCTTTAATTTCAATCATTGGGGGACCACCGTCTTTCGAGATACCCGCCAAGGCGGGCGATGGGGAAGCTGATGACGAAGTAGATTACGCCGCAGATCAGAAGAATGAACAGCGGTTCCTGCAGGCGCGTGACCAGAATCTGCGACGCACGCAACAGTTCGATGAGGCCGAGCCAGAGCACCAGGGCTGAATCCTTCATGACGCCAAGCGTCAGCCCGATCCAGGCCGGAAGCGAAACCCGGGTGGCAAGCGGCGCCACGATATAGCGCATGTCCTGCCACCAGGTCATGCCGAGCGAGCGAGCGGCACGCCGGGTTGTCGCGGGGACGGCACCAATGCCGCCGCGGATGATTTCCGAACAGTAGGCTGCGGTATAGAGCGACAGCACGACGCAGGACGTGGTGAACGGCGCCCAGCCGAGCTTGGCAATGGATTGCAGCGCATTTCCGAGAACGAGCTGGATCAACAAAGGCACGGAGCGGAACACGTCGAGCACGAAGGTCAGCGGCGCCGACCACACGGCGCCCAGCTGAACCCGCAGGACACCGAAGACAATGCCGAGCACGGTGCCGGCGGTGACAGACACAGCGGTGACCGCAAGGGTCATGGCTGCGCCCTGCGCCAGGAAGGCGAGGTCACTCCAGGAGAGGGCGGTATCAAACATCTCTCACCTCTCTCAATATCGGAACATGCGCGCGGCAACCAGACGGGCAGCCAGCGTCACGAGTTTGGCGATGATGTAATAGATCACCGCGGCAAGGGCGAAAAATTCAAAAGTGCGGAACGACCGCGCGTTAAGCTCCTGCGTGATGCCGGCGAGGTCGGTGTTCATGCCGACGGTCACGCCAAGCGACGTCATCAGGATCGCCCAGACCATCTGGTTGGTGGCGGGCAGGAAGGCGACGCGTAGCATCTGCGGCAGGACGATAAGCCTGAACGCCTGGATCGGCGTCATGCCGAGCGAACGCCCGGCGCGCGCCTGGGTTTCGGGAATGGCCTTGAGCGCACCGCGGAAGTTTTCCGCCAGGTAACCTGCATTGTTGAAGGCGATCCCGATCAGAAGTGCCGTATAGGGGCTGAGATGAATGCCAAAATTGCCGAGCCCGAAATGGGCCATGTAGATCTGGAACAGGGCGGGCGTGTTGCGCGCGATCTCAACCCAGGTGGTCGCAAATCCACGCAGGATGCGACTGCCGGACAGGCGAAATGCCGTCAGCGCCAGGGCAAGCGCCACCCCGAGAACCATGGACAAAAGCGCGATCTGCAGGGTGACCACCGCGCCATCAAGCATCTGCGGCAGAGCCTTGAACGCCTGATTCCAGTGAAAGGTATAATTCAACATCGCCGTTTCATCTCCTGAGCAGGGACAGCGGCGCGGGGTTTGCCCGCGCCGCCAGCGAAACGACCTGATTAGCGATAGACGCCGTTGACCGCGAGGTTCGGAGCCTCGCCGCCGACCCATTTCCCATACAATTCAGCATAGCGGCCGGTGCGAACCTGCTGGTTGATGAAGAGGTTGAGGAAGTTGATGAGCCCGTATTCTTCGCGGTTGGTGAACAGCGAAACATAGTCGATGTCGAACGGCGCCTTGCCGACGACAGCGATGCCCGGAAACTTTCCGGTCTTGACATTGGCCTGCGCTACCGTCGAGGTCGACACGGTCGCATCGAGCTGGCCCTGGCTCAGGGCCAGGAATACGTCGGCCTGGGTCTGGTACGGACGGAATTCGCCTGTGCCCCAGGCCTTGACCTGTTCCTCCAGCGCAATGGCTTCGTAGGTGCCGGCTGTGGCGCCGACGACCTTGCCCTTCATGTCTTCAAACGACTTGACGCCCGATTTCTCGTTGGCAGTGACGGCCATTTCGAAGGCGAAATATGGAATGGTCATGCCAACGGTCTTGGCACGCTCGAGTGTGTCGGAGGTTGAGGCAACGCCGACATCGACGCGGCCCGACATCAGCGCAGGAATACGCTCAGGGAACGGGGTTTCAACGATTTCGGCGGTGACGCCAAGGGCCTTGGCCAGATCGTTGCAGTAATCGACGTCGAAGCCGATGGCGTTGTTGCTTTCGTCACGGGCGCCCATCGGCGGGAAATCCAGCACAACGGCGCAACGCAATGTTCCCGAGGCGATAATGTCGTCCAGCTTGTCGGCATGTGCCTGGCTGGTCAGAGCGGTTGCGGCCAGGAGGCTGAACGCGAGGACCGAAGGTTTCATCTTAATCTCTCTCCCTAGATTGATGTGCCGATCTGCGGCAGGCGCACTATTTCGATTCCCCGCGCGCAAATCAATCACAAAATACAAACAGTATACAAAAAGTACACAAATATTCGTCTGTCCTAACGTCCGCGCAACAATCGTCAACGTAACGCCTGCCGCACCGCACGATTATGCAATCAGGTCGTTCGGCAGCAGTGCTTCCGGCAGGTTCTGATAGGAGACCGGGCGCAGGAAACGGCGGATCGACATGGTGCCGACGCTGGTCGCGCCGAAGTTTGTCGAGGCCGGATATGGACCGCCATGGACCATGGAATCGACGACCTCGACGCCGGTTGGGAAGCCGTTGACGAGAATACGCCCGGCCTTGCGTTCCAAAAGCGGGCGCAGACGCTTTGCGGTTTCGATGTCGGCGTCATCCATCTGCAGCGTCACCGTCAGTTGCCCGTCGATCGACCGCGCAACGCTTTCCATTTCGTCCTGCGACTTCACCCGCACCAAGAGACCAAGCGGACCGAAAACCTCCTCGCTCAGCGCATGATCTGTGAGGAAATGTTCGCCCGTGGTCCCGAACAGGTTGGGAGATGCAGCGCGGCCGGACGAATCGGTAACCAGCAGCGGCTTGACGGTGTTGCGCGCGGCAAACCTCGCCTGGCCGTCGTGATAGGCGCTGGCAATGCCATCGGTCAGCATGATCTGCGGCGCAACCTTGCCCAATGCCTCGACGGCGGCCGCTTGAAAGCGGTCGGCATCGCCACCATCGATGACGATGGCAACACCGGGATTGGTGCAGAACTGGCCCGCGCCCATGGCAAGCGAGCCGGCCCAGCCCTGGCCCAGGGTTTCGGCCCGTTGTGCAAGTGCGGCGGGCAGCAGGAACATCGGGTTGACCGAACCGAGTTCGCCGAAGAACGGGATCGGCTCGGGCCGGGCGGCGCAAAGATTGAACAGGGCGCGGCCGCCGGCCTGCGAACCGGTAAAGCCGACCGCCTTGATCAGCGGGTGGCGCACCAGTGCGTGGCCGACATCGCGGTTGCCGCCCTGGATAAGGGAGAAGACGCCCGGATGAACACCGGTTCTGCGGATCGCCGCTTCGATCGCCTGCGCGACGATTTCACCTGTGCCCGGATGGGCGGAATGCCCCTTGACCACGACCGGGCACCCGGCTGCGAGCGCTGCTGCCGTATCGCCACCTGCCGTC
>Ga0247813_10002526_pt1 | contig 12434 bp, 10 predicted proteins | sample UWRJL169409C1_FD_180719 | JGI IMG/M metagenome (GOLD analysis project Ga0247813, IMG submission 180719) | Plant litter microbial communities from Arlington Agricultural Research Station in Wisconsin, United States - UWRJ-L169-409C-1 | ecosystem: Environmental > Terrestrial > Plant litter >... | reverse complement strand
AACCACCGCGGGCCTCGATACGGTCGCCGAGCGACCTGCTCGACCGGCACAGTCCGTCGACTTCGGCTCGCTGCCCGTCGTGCGCACGAAGCACTGGATCCGCTGGATCCTCGGCGCCGTGGTCGTCTTCGTGGTCGCCCAGCTCGTCTGGACCGTCTTCACCAACGCCGGCTACGGCTGGCCGACCGTGGCGAAGTACTTCTTCTCCGACGCGATCCTGCGCGGGCTCGGCATGACCCTGCTGCTCACGGTCGTCGCCGGCGCGATCGGATTCGTCGTCGGCAGCCTGCTCGCGCTTATGCGGCTGTCGAAGTCGCCGCTGCTGAATTCGTTCGCGTGGAGTTTCATCTGGTTCTTCCGCTCGGTGCCCCTGCTCGTGCAGATCCTCGTCTGGTTCAACCTCGGCTACCTCTACCCGACCATCGGCCTCGGCATCCCGTTCACCACCGAGTACTTCGTCGAGGCACCGACGGTCACCCTGGTCAGCGCGTTCGCGGCGGCCGTGCTCGGCCTGTCGTTGAACCAGGCCGCGTACTCCGCCGAGATCATCCGCGGCGGCATCCTGTCGGTCGACGCGGGCCAGCTCGAAGCGGCGGCCGCGCTCGGCATCCCCCAGGCGCGGCGCATCACCCGGATCATCCTCCCCCAGGCCGCCCGCTCCATCATCCCGAACGCCTTCAACGAGATCATCGGCCTGCTCAAGGGCACGTCGATCATCTCGGTCATCGCGCTCGCCGAGCTGTTCTACGTGTCGCAGGTCATCTACAACCGCAACCAGCAGGTGATCCCGCTGCTGCTCGTCGCGGTGCTCTGGTACATGATCCTCACCACCGTGCTGAGCATCGCGCAGTTCTACGTCGAGCGGCACTACTCCCGCGGCTCGGCACGAGTGCTGCCGCCCACGCCGATCCAGCGTGCCACGGCCTGGTTCTCGGTGCAGTGGAACCGCCTCGAAGACGAACCCACGAAGGCGGAGGCCAAAGCATGACGATCACACTCGAGAAGCAGGGCCACGTCGAGATACGCGGCGTGAGCAAGAGCTACAACGGCGTCGAGGTGCTGAGCAACGTCTCGCTCACCCTCGAGCCTGGCGAGGTCGTGACGATCCTCGGCCCGAGCGGCTCGGGCAAGTCGACGCTGCTGCGCACGATCAACCACCTCGAGACCGTCGACGGCGGCTGGGTCGCGATCGACGGCGAGCTCATCGGCTACGAGCACCGCCACGGCAAGCTCTACGAGCTCAAGGAACGCAAGGTGCTGCGTCGCCGCACGCAGGTCGGCATGGTCTTCCAGAACTTCAACCTGTTTCCGCACCTCACCGCGCTCGAGAACATCGTCGAGGCACCGCTCGCCCTGAAGAGGCTGAACAGGGCGGATGCACGCGAGCTCGCGCTCGGACTGCTCGAAAAAGTGGGTCTCGCCGACAAGGCGCAGGCCTACCCCCGGCAGCTCTCGGGCGGCCAGCAGCAGCGGGTCGCGATCGCGCGTGCCCTCGCGCTGCAGCCCAAGGTGTTGTTGTTCGACGAGCCGACCTCGGCCCTCGACCCCGAACTCGTCGGCGAGGTGCTCGACGTGATCCGCGAGCTCGCCGGCCTCGGCACGACCCTGGTGATCGTCACGCACGAGATCGGGTTCGCCCGCGAGGTCAGCGACCGCGTGATCTTCATCGACCGCGGCGTGGTGCTCGAGCAGGGCACCCCCGGCGAGGTGCTGGGCGCTCCGCAGCATCCGCGCACCCGCGAATTTCTCTCGACCGTTCTCTAAACCCTCACAGCAAAGGAAAATCCCATGGCAATCAAAAAAAAGACAGCGGCGATCATCGCCGGAGTGGCGGCCCTCGCCATCGTCGGCGGCGCCGTCACGGCGTTCGCCGTCGGCTCGAGCGGCAGTGCCGACGCCTCCGGCACCCCGGAGCCGAAGGGAGACGCCCCGGCGTTCAACCTGACCGCCGACCAAGACCGGGTGCGCCTCGACGCGGTGCCCGAGGCGGTCGCGTCGCTCGAAGCGGGCGGGTTCGCCCCGATCGAGGCCGGCAAGCTCACCGTCGTCACCTCGCCGTTCGCGGCGCCGCTCGCGCTCTACGCCGACGACGACACGACGCTCATCGGCAACGAGGTCGACCTCGCCCAGCTCATCGCCGACGGGCTCGGCCTCGAGCTGAACATCCAGCCGGCGGCCTGGGCCGACTGGCCGCTCGGCATCCAGTCGGGCAAGTACGACCTCATCCTGTCGAACGTCACCGTGACCGACGAGCGCAAAGAGCTCTACGACTTCGCGAACTACCGGCAAGACCTGCTCGGCTTCTATGTGAAGGCCGACTCGGAGATCGACACGATCGAGACGGCCCCGGATGTCGCGGGGCTGAAGATCATCGTCGGCTCGGGCACCAACCAGGAGAAGATCCTGCAGGCGTGGGATGCCGAGAACATCGCGGCGGGACTCGACCCGGTCGAGTACCTCTACTTCGACGACACGGCGAGCGGCGCGCTCGCGCTCAAGTCGGGTCGCGCCGACGCCAACTTCGGGCCGAACGCGACCTCGGCCTACGCCGCGGCCGTCGACGGCGAGACCAGGCTGGTCGGCACCGTGAACGGCGGCTGGCCGCTCACGGCCGACATCGCCGCCGCGACGGCCAAGGGCAACGGGCTCATCGAGTCGGTGAACACCGTGCTGAACGCGGCGATCGAGGGCGGCGAATACGCCGAGGTGCTCGAGCGCTGGGGCCTGACCTCGGAGGCGATCGCGACGAGCGAGATCAACCCTCCGGGCCTGCCGAAGAGCGAGTAGCGCGTACCTGCCGGTCGAGTAGGCCGCCCGCGGCCGTGTCGAAACCTGACAAGAGATTTCGATGCGGTCGCTGCGCGACCTACTCAATCGTGACTGCGCGACCTACTCAATCAGCGGTTCAGCGCGAATAGCCTCGGCGCAGGTAGTCCCTCGACGAGGTCGGCCAGGATGCGGCCCACCGTCGGCACGAACTTGAAGCCGTGGCCCGAGAACCCGGCCGCGACCACGACCGGTCCGACCCGGTCGAGCACGAAGTTCTCGTCGGGTGTGGTCGTGTACGTGCAGCTGATCGGCACGAACGACTCGGAGTCGACGCCCGGCAGCCACTCGCGGGCGTACCGCTGCAGCGCGCCCAGCTGCTCCGGCTCGGGCAGGAAGGTGCGGCGGTCGGGGTCGGTCACCGGGCCGGCACCGTGCCATCCCGCCTTGACCCCCTCGCCCGGAGTGAGCATTCCGTACACCGGCGAGCGCCAGTAGTCGTACTCGGGGTCGCCGATGCTCGGCGCGTGGTTGAACCCGGGCCACGCGGCATCCGCCATCGTCTCGTCGGCGAGGGCGAAGTGCGCGGGCTGCTCCTGGGTGACCACGAGCGAGGGGTGCGCCACACGTCCGGCGAGCAGCTTCGAGGTCCAGGCGCCGACCGACACGACGACGCGGCGGGCGATGACGGTCTCGGTGCTTCCGGATGCCACGAAGCTCACGTGCACCTCGTCGTCGCCGCGCACCCGCAGGTTCGTGACCCGGGCGCCGTGCCGCACCTGCCCGCCGCGCGCGACGACGCCGGACTGCAGCGCCGTGACCGAGCGGTCGGCGTCGAGGCGCCCCGACTGCGGCGTGAACAGCACGCGCGAGTCGAACCGGATTCCCGGCCAGCGCTCGGCGGCCTCGTCGAGCGGCACGAACTGCGCGGGGATGCCCGCGGCGGTCAGCGCGTCGTGCACCGCGTCGAACGACGGGTTGGCGCCGTGGTGCACGATGCCGGTGGTCGCGAGCAACACCTCGCCGCTCTCGGCCTCGAGCTCGCGCCAGAGCGGCAGGGCCTCGACGAGCATCGGCACGTAGGTCGGGTCGGCGTAGCCCTGGTTGAAGTTGCGCGAGGCGCCGTGCGAGGCGCCGTTGGTGTGGCCGGCTGCGAAACGCTCGAGCAGCAGCACGTCGCGACCACGGCCGGCGAGCTGCCAGGCCGCGGCCGAGCCCATCGCGCCGCCGCCGATGACGACGACGTCGACGCGTGTCGTCACTGGGCGGGCGGGGTGTCGACAGGCTCGACCGGCGTGACGGCGGCCAGCGCCTCGAAACCGCCCTCGACGTGCGACACGGCGGTGAACCCCTGCGCGTCGAGGTAGTCGGCGACGGGGCCGGAGCCCGCGGTGGTGCCGCAGAAGATCACGACTTCCCGGTCGGCGTCGAGCGTCTCCGCGAACGCGGCGACGTCGTCTTTCAGCACGACGGTGGCGCCGGCGATCGCGCCCGTCGCGGCCCGTCCGGCATCGCTGCGCACGTCGATGAGCAGCGCGCCCTTCTCGACGCGGTCGCGGGCGTCGGCGGCGCTGGTGGGGGCGATTTCGGTCATGCTGGGCCTCAGATCTGGTGGGAGATGGCGGCGGTCTCGACGACGCTGCGGTTGATGAGCGGCAGCGCTCGGGCGATCGCGAGATCGATGCGCTCCTGCAGCTGGATCGACGAGACCTGGTACTTCTCGAAGTCGGAGTTGTTGGCGTAGACGCCGATGGGCAGCGTGAGCGCCTGGAAGAAGCCGAACAGCGGCCGGAACTGGTGCTCGAGAATCAGCGCGTGCCGGTCGCTGCCGCCGGTCGCGACGAGCAGCACGGGGGTGTCGACGAGCGCGTACTGCCCGACGAAGTCGAAGAAGTGCTTGAACAGCCCGGTGAACGAGGCGCGGTAGACGGGGCTCGCCACGATGAGCAGGTCGGCGCTCTCGACGCGCAGCAGCTCCTGCTCGACCGACGCCGGCAGCTGGTCGCGGGTGAGCGCCCCCGCGAACTCCGGCCCGATGGCCGAGATCTCGATGAGGTGCGCGTCGATCTCGATGTTCGCGCCGAGCGACGCCAGGATCTCCTGCACGAGGGCCGTGGTCTTCGACGGCGCGTGCAGGCTGCCGGAGACGGCGACGACTTTGAGGGGCTGAGTCATGGGAAGGTCCTAGAGGGGTTGGAGGTGGACGCGGAGGTGGCTGTTGGGTACCGCGGGCAGTGCGAGGTGGTCGCGCAGGGTCGCGCCCTCGTACTCGGTGCGGAAGAGGCCGCGACGCTGCAGCTCCGGTACGACGAGGGTAGCGAAGGCCTCGAACGAATCGATACCTGTTTCGGATGACACGGAGGCGGTGAACGCGGAAAGCACGGTGAACCCGTCGACGGCCCGCGCCCGGAACCAGGTCTCGAAGTGGTCGGCGATGTCGGTGGCCGAGCCGACGAGCACGGGCGCGGTGACCGCGTGCGCGACGAGCAGGTGGCGGTAGGTGACCGGCCGCTCGGAGCCGACGACGCGGCCGGCGCGGGTGCGCACGACCTCGACGAGCTGCTTGCCGAGCGAGCTGAAGCGCGCGGCGACGCGGGCGGGCACCGAGTCGTCGAGGGCGACACTCGTCAGCGGCACCCCGAGCACGCTCGCGAGGGTGCGGAAGGTGCGGTTGCTCGGCAGCTGCAGGCGCACGTCGGAGAGCGGCTCGTCGGGCAGCGGCACGAGCGCGACGAGTTCGTCGTAGATCGCCCACGCCTGCTCGCGGGTCTCCCCGACGATCGGCAGGATCGGCGTCACGATGCGGAAGTCCTGCGCGCTGCGCCCCTCGCGTGCCACCTGCTGGCGCGACGAGACATACTGCTCGACGGCCTCGTCGAACGTGCGCGGGCTGGCGAACAGCAGGTCGGCGTCGCGGGCTGCGAGACGGCGCGCGTTCACCGATCCGCCGACCACCGCGATCGGCGGCTGGCCCTGGGGCGGGCGGATGACGTTGAGCGGTCCGCTCGACGCCCGGTAGGCGCCGACGTAGTTGAGCGGATGCAACTTGGCCTGGTCGATGAGACGGCCGGACGCGGCATCCGCGACGAAGGCGTCGTCTTCCCAGCTGTCCCAGAGCCCACGCAGGATGTCGATGAATTCGCCGGCCGCGGCGAAACGGTCGGCGTCGCTGTGCACGGTGTCCCAGCCGAAGTTGCTGGCCGAGCGCGCCTCGGCGCCGGTCGCGATGCACAGCGCGACGCGACCGCCGCTGAGCACGTCGATCGAGGCCGACGAGCGGGCGGTCGTGTACGGCTCGGAGTGGGCAGAGCTGACCGTGGCGATCAGGCCGATGCGCTCGGTGACGGCGGCGAGGTAGCTCACGGCCGCGAACGGTTCGATGCGGGCGAGCAGGTAGGGGTCGGTGTGCTCGAACTCGGCCGCGGTGGCGAGCCAGTCGCCGAAGAACAGGAAGTCGAGCCCGGCGGCCTCGGCGATGCGGGCGGTGCGCCGCAGGACGGCGGGGTCGCCGGCCGGGTCGCCGTGGGCTCCCGGGTAGCGCCAGCCCGAGGGCCAGGCTCCGAGGGTGCGCACGGTCGCGCCGAGAACGAGGTGTCCCTCGCGCGGCGGAAGCTGCTGCCCGTTTATCGTCACGATTCGACGCTAGGCACGCGCGGGCCGCGGGGCGAGCGGGGGTGTCACACGGGGTAACGAGCCGACCCCGTTCGTCACACGGTTGTGCCTAGCGGAAGCGGCGGCCCTCGTCGCGGCGGAACAGCAGCAGCGCGGCGGCGAGCAGCACGACGATCCAGCCGATCAGGCCCAGCCAGGTGAGCGGCTCGACGTCGCCGCCCTGCACCGCCCAGATCACGAAGTCGCGGGCCTGCCGCGAGGGCAGAAACCGCGAGATCGCGTCGAGCCAGTCGGGAAACAACACGGGCGGCAGAAACAGGCCGCCGCCGAACGCGAGCGTGATGAACACGATCTGGATGACCGCGATCGCCGCCTTCGTCGACAGCGCGTACCCGATGCAGATGCCGATGAGCATAAACGGCAGGGCCGCGACGAGGATCGCGGCGAGCCCCGCGAGCAGTCCGAGCGGGGTCGCCTGCGCCTCGGTGAGCAGCGCGCCGATCACGACGAGCGGAACGAGGGCGACCATCACCATCAGCCCCGTCGAGAGGATGTGCGCGAGAACACGCGCGATGCCCGGTGCCGGCAGCGTGCGCAGGTAGGGGTCCCAGGGCTTCTCACGGTTCTCGGCGATGCCGAGCCCGAAGCTGAACAGGCTGCCGATCATCACCGAGAACACGGCCATCGAGATCACCGCCTGCGTCGCGAACTCGGGGTCGCCGGCGACCGCCTCCTGCGGCACGACGAAGAAGAGCAGGGCGAGGGAGGGGAAGACGATGGTTCCGATCACGGCGATCGGCACCCGCATCGTCTCGATGAGCGAGTACTTCGCGTGCAGCATCGTGAGGCTGGCGACGGACATCAGGCGGGCTCCGCTTCGGTGAGGGTGAGGAAGGCTTCTTCGAGCGTGGCGCCGCGCACGGCGAGGTCGGCGAACGGGATGCCCGACCGCACGAGGTCGACGATGAGCGCGTCGGAGTCGTGCGCGTAGAAGGTGGTGGCGCCCGTGGCATCCGTCACCTGCTTGACGACTCCCGTCAGCCGCGCGATCTCGTCGACCCGCGGCGACCGCAGCGTCACCTGCCGCAGGCTCACCCGCGCGAGCACGTTGCCGATGCTGTCGTCTTCGAGCACACGCCCTGCGCCGATCACCACGACGCGTTCGGCGAGCGCCTCGATCTCCTCGAGGTAGTGGCTCGTGATGACGACCGTGGCGCCCGCGTCGTGCTGGCGGCGGATCGCCTCCCAGAGCGCACGGCGGCCGTCGACGTCGAGGCCGGTGGTCGGCTCGTCGAGCAGCACGAGCCGGGGGCGCCCGACGAACGCGAGGGCGACGCTGAGACGGCGCTTCTGGCCGCCCGACAGCGATCCGGTCTGCTTGCGGGCGAGGTCGGCGAGCCCGAACTCGTCGAGCATCGCGGCGACCGGCACCGGGTTCTCGAAATGTCGGCCCACGAACTCGAGCACCTCGGAGACGCGCAGGGTGTCGGGCAGCGCGGTCGCCTGCGGGGTGCAGCCGAGCAGCCGGCGGTTGCGCGCGTTCTGCGGGCTGCCGCCGAAGAGCTCGACCGTGCCGCTCGTCGGCCGACGCAGGCCCTGCACGAGCGACAGCAGCGTCGACTTGCCCGCGCCGTTCGGGCCGAGCATGCCGACGATGGATCCGGGCCGGATGTCGAGGGTCACGTCGTCGAGGGCCGTCACGTCGCCGAAGCGGCGGGTGACGTTCGTCAGTCTGGCGAGGGTGTCCACTATTGCTCTCCCAACACCGTGCGCAGGGTGTCCATGTAGTCCTCGAATGCACGACGCCCCTTCTTGCTCAGGCCGAGGTAGGTGATCGGGGTGCGGCCCTTGTGGGCCTTGGTGATGTCGACGTAGCTGGCGTCTTCGAGCTTGCGCAGGTGCGTCGAGAGGTTGCCGGCGGTCATGTCGAGCAGCTCCTGCAGGCGAGGGAACGAGATGGAGCCGTCGGCCTCGAGCGTCGAGAGGGCGGCCATGATGCGCAGGCGCGCCTGGGCGTGGATGACGGGGTCGAGCTCATCCATGGTGGCCGCCGTTCGCTGCTCGGCGCACGCGGCGCTGGTGCACGGCACCGAAGGCCGCGAGGGCGAGGAACGAGAGCCCGCCCGCCAGCGCGAGGAACAGGTAGTGCCCCGGGTAGCCGAAGAACGGGGCGGCGACCGCGATGATCACGAGCCAGCAGCCCGCGATGAGCGAGGGCACGGCGTGCCAGATCGCGGCGGCGACGATGTACATGATCCCCGCGAAGAGCACGTAGGCGCTCGGGTAGTAGAAGTTCGCGAGCTCCGCGCTCATGCCTTGGTAGCGCAGCGCCGCGCCGAACACGGCGAGCGCCGTGGCGCCGATCGACCAGGTTATGCCGTAGACGGTGCCGGTGAACGCCGAGGCCGCGTTGCCGCGCATGCCCCGCCCGCTGCGGATGCCGAGCCACGCCGAGAACCAGCCGCTGACCAGGATGGTGCCGATGAAGATCGGGATGGCGACGCCGAGCGGCAGCGAGAACGCCGGCTGCAGCCCGTCGATGAGCCAGAGCGCGCCGAAGCCGAGCAGCCAGGTGAGACCCCAGGCGAGCGTGATGTACGGCACGAAGGCGCCCATCTGCGTCTCGACGCTGCGTTGCTGGTTCTGCAGCAGCGCGTACATCGCGGCGGGGTCGAGGGGGGCGTCCGTGTCGGGCGAGCCCGTGGCATCCGTTCTGCCGCTGTTGTCTGTCATATGTACTTTGTAACGCAAACTACTCTGTCAGGTCAAGAGGTTTATCGCCGCCGCCAGCGATCGTGCGCGTGCGCCCTTAAGCTGGAGGGCCGATGTCTGACGAACCCTTTGTGATCTCCTTCCCCGCCGACCTCCCCGTGAGCCAGCGCCGGGAGGACATCGAGCGCGCCATCGCCGAGAACCAGGTCGTGATCATCGCGGGCGCGACCGGCTCGGGCAAGACGACGCAGATTCCGAAGATGCTGCTGTCGATGGGCTACGAGAGCATCGGCCACACACAGCCGCGCCGCATCGCCGCGCGCACGATCGCCGAACGCATCGCAGAAGAACTCGGCCAGGAGGTCGGCGAACTCGTCGGCTACCAGGTGCGGTTCACCGACCGGGTCGGAGCCGACACCAAGATCAAGCTGATGACCGACGGCATCCTGCTCAACCAGATCCACCGCGACCGCGATCTCAAGAAGTACGACGCCATCATCATCGACGAGGCGCACGAGCGCAGCCTCACCGTCGACTTCCTGCTCGGCTACCTCAAGCAGCTGATGCCGCGCCGGCCTGACCTCAAGATCATCATCACCAGCGCCACCATCGACCCCGGCAGCTTCTCTCGGCACTTCGACGACGCCCCCATCATCGAGGTCTCGGGGCGCACCTACCCGGTCGAGGTGCGGTTCCGGCCGTTGGTGGCGGAGGCCTCCAGCGGGTCGAGCAGGAGCGCCGGCGACGGATCGGAACCTGAGGAGGAGGGTTTCGATACGCGGCCTCCTTCGTCGGGCGCTACTCAACCGGCAGACGCACCCGCCGTCGACCGCGACCCCATCGAGGGCATCAACGCGGCGCTCGACGAGCTCGCGCGCGAGGGAACCGGCGACGTGCTGGTCTTCCTCAGCGGCGAGGCCGAGATCCGCGACGCCGAAGACGCCATCCGCGGCCGAAACCTGCCGAACACCGAGGTGCTCCCCCTCTACGGACGCCTGTCGAGCGCCGACCAGCACAGGGTGTTCCAGCCGTCGACCCAGGCCGGCACCCGCCGCCGCATCGTGCTCGCGACCAACGTCGCCGAGACCAGCCTCACCGTTCCCGGCATCAAGTACGTGATCGACGCCGGAACCGCACGCATCTCGCGCTACAGCGTGCGCTCGAAGATCCAGCGGCTGCCGATCGAGGCGATCTCGCAGGCGTCGGCGAACCAGCGCTCCGGACGCTCGGGCCGCACCAGCGACGGCATCGCGATCCGCCTGTACAGCGAAGAAGACTTCCTCAAGCGGCCCGAGTTCACCGAGCCCGAGATCCTGCGCACCAACCTCGCGGCGGTCATCCTGCAGATGATCTCGCTCGGGCTCGGCGACATCGCGAACTTCCCCTTCCTGCAGGCGCCCGACTCGCGCGGCATCAAAGACGGCCTCGACCTGCTGCGCGAGCTCGGCGCGGTCGACGGCGGTTTCGATACGCGACCTCCTTCGTCGGGCGCTACTCAACCAGCGGTCGCGCGCCTCACCCAGGTCGGCAAGCAGCTGTCGCAGCTGCCGATCGACCCGCGGCTCGCCCGCATGATCATCGAGTCGAAGAAGCACGGCACCACCCGCGAGGTGATGGCGATCGTCGCCGGGCTCTCGATCCAGGACCCGCGCGAGCGCCCGCTCGAGAAGCGCCCGCAGGCCGACCAGGCCCATGCCCGCTTCACCGACCCGACGAGCGACTTCCTCAGCCTGCTGAAACTCTGGGACTACCTCAAAGAGAAGCAGAAAGAACTCAGCGGCAACCAGTTCCGCCGCATGTGCCGCAGCGAGTACCTCAACTACCTGCGCATCCGCGAGTGGGAAGACGTCTACAAGCAGCTCACCCGCCTGGCGAAGCAGCTCGGCCTGCACGTCGGCGAGCCGCACACGAACCCCGACGGCATCCACCGCTCGCTGCTCGCCGGCCTGCTCAGCCAGATCGGCCTGAAAGACGTCGCGAAGAAGGACTACGTCGGCGCCCGCCAGTCGCGCTTCGTGATCTTCCCGGGGTCGGCACTGGCCAAGAAGCAGCCCGCCGCCATCATGAGCGCCGAGCTCGTCGAGACCAGCCGGCTGTTCGCCCGGGTCAACGGCGCGATCGACCCCGCGTGGGCCGAGCAGATCGCGGGCGACCTCGTCAAACGCAGCTACTCCGAGCCGCACTGGGAGAAGCGCCAGGGCGCGATCGTCGCCTACGAGCGCGTCACCCTGTACGGCGTGCCGATCGTGATCAAGCGCCGCGTGCAGTTCTCGCGCATCGACCCCGGGTACGCCCGCGAGCTGTTCATCCGGCACGCGCTCGTCGAGGGCGACCTCGTCGCCGAGACCCTCAAGGGCCGCGACTGGGACTTCGACCGCGCCAACCGTGCGTTGCGAAAGGAACTCGCCGAGCTCGAAGAGCGCACCCGTCGCCGCGACATCCTGTTCGACGACGAGGCGATCTTCGAGTTCTACAACCGGCGCATTCCCGCCGATGTCGCCAGCACCAAGAGCTTCGAGGGCTGGTGGAAGAAAGAGCGCCAGAACACCCCCGACTTCCTCACCATGACCGCCGAGAACCTCGTCGACGAGCCCGAGGCCACGGTCGACGAAGACGCGTTCCCGAGCGTGTGGCACCAGGGCGACCAACGGCTCGCGCTCACCTACCGCTTCGAGCCCGGCTCCGACGACGACGGCGTGACCGTCAACATCCCGATCGCGTTGCTCGCCTCGCTCAAGGCCGACGGATTCGACTGGCAGGTGCCGGGCTTCCGCGAAGAACTCGTCACCGCGCTGATCAAGAGCCTGCCGAAAGAGATCCGCCGCAACGTGGTTCCGGCGGGCGACTGGGCGCGCAAGCTGCTCGCCGGCGCACCGGCAGAACCCGAGGCGAGTCTCACCCGGTACCTCGCCGACGAGATCCGCCGCCAGACCTACACCCCGGTCGACGCGTCGAACTTCGACGTCGACCGCGTGCCCGGCCACCTGCGCGTGACCTTCGCGGCGATCGACGAGCGCGGCAAGGTCACCGCCTCCTCGAAGGTGCTCAGTTCGCTGCAGCTGCAGCTCAAGTCGACGGTGCGCGCGAGCGTCGCGAAGGCCTCGGTCACCCCGAAGAGCGACCTCGAACGCACGGGCCTCACCACGTGGGACTTCGACGAGCTGCCTCGCACGCTCGATACGAAACACGGCAGCGGTGTCATCCGGGCCTATCCGTCGCTCGTCGACGAGGGAAAATCGGTGGCGATCCGCCTGCAGTCGACGCCCGAAGACCAGGCGCGCGCCATGAAGGCGGGAGTGAGGCGGATGCTGCAGCTCTCGATCCCCGCACCGACCGCGTACGTG
>Ga0247813_10002524_pt1 | contig 12442 bp, 11 predicted proteins | sample UWRJL169409C1_FD_180719 | JGI IMG/M metagenome (GOLD analysis project Ga0247813, IMG submission 180719) | Plant litter microbial communities from Arlington Agricultural Research Station in Wisconsin, United States - UWRJ-L169-409C-1 | ecosystem: Environmental > Terrestrial > Plant litter >... | reverse complement strand
GATGCCGGAATTTCTTCCCCGTGGATCATTATCCCTGCCGCCCTGTTGCTGGGTGTTGCGTCGGGGGTGATCAACGGATTTCTCGCGGCCATTCTGCGCATCCAACCCATCGTGGCGACGCTTGCGACCTATTTGATCTACAGTGGCCTTGCCCTGTCGATCCTGCCATCGCCATCGGGCAGCGTGCCGGCGTGGCTGGCCGGTTTTGCGGGGGCGTTGTCCTTCATTCCTCTCGGCCTGATCATTGTCGCCTGGCTGCTCTTCAAGCGCCTCCCGCTCTATGATCTGCTGATGGCTGTTGGGAGCGACGACCGGGCGGCCTATACCGCTGGCGTCAATGTGCCGGCCGTGCGTTTTCTTTCCTATGTCTTCGGCGGCCTGATCGCCGGCATGGCGGCCCTGGCGCTGACGGCGCTGATCGGCTCGGGAGATCCCAATATCGGGCCGGGCTATACCCTGATCGCCGTTGCAGCCGCGGCGCTCGGCGGCGTGAGCCTTGCAGGTGGTGTGGGAGGATTGGCGGCAGCCTTGATCGGCGCGGCCGATATCTTCCTGCTGCAGAACATGCTGACATCGTTCAACGTATCCACGTTCGTGCTGCAGGCAGCCTACGGCATCGTGCTCGTGCTCGCCGTCTGCCTCAATTCCGAAAAGCTCAAGCAGCGGTTTCAGATCTGGATGGAGAGCCGATGAAAACCTCCCTGACATCCAATCGCGCCCTGATCGCCTTTATCGGCGTGGTCGTGGTTTTTCTTCTCGGTACGCTCATCATACCCGGTTACGGCAGCGTGTTTTCCGTGCGCGCCATGCTCATCCTGGCCTCGCTTCTGGCCATTGCCGCACTCGGCCAGACACTGGTCATGATCCTTGGCGGCATAGACCTGTCGATTCCTTTCGTGATTGGCTTCGCCAATGTCGTCTTCGCCAGCCTTTACGGCAGCGGCACGCCGGCTCTGGTGGCACTTTTGATCGTCATCGTGTTGGCCGCCTGTATCGGCGCCATATCCGGTGGCCTGTCGGCTTTCCTGTCGATCCATCCGCTGATTGTCACGCTCGGCGTTGGCACCGTGGTTCAGGCCGGGGTTCAGATGTGGACACGCGGCCTGCCGACAGGGTCGGCTCCACCCTTCATCAACGCGTTTGTATCGCTTGGCGGCACGATCGGGCCATTGCCTTTCCCCTGGCTCATCCCCTTCACGCTGATGCTGACGCTCGGCTGCTTCTTCGTGCTGCAGCGGACGGTCTATGGTCGCCGCCTTTATGCCCTGGGCTCCAACCTCAAGGCTGCCGAACTCGCCCTTGTCCGGCCGGTCGCCATGTGGATGACGACCTTCGCCTTGAGCGCGGTCTTCGCCGCGATTGCGGGCATACTGCTTCTCGGTTTCACCGGCTCGTCCAGCGCGACTGTTGGCACACCCTATCTTTTCCAGACGGTCTCTGCGGTCGTGATTGGCGGCACGGCGCTCGTCGGCGGTCGCGGCGGGTTCGTTGGCACCGTTGCCGGCGCCATCGTTCTGATGGAATTACGCACCCTGCTTATTGGCCTTGGCCTCTCCGAGGCTCTTGTCCAGTCCTCGCTCGGGGTTCTCATCCTCGTCCTTGTCGCAGCCTACGGCCGCGACCAGCACATCCGCAACATGATCTGAGGAGAGACCCGTGGACGAACGGCTCGCAAAAACCATTGCCGCCATCCGGGAATCGGGAGCCGACTGGGGGCTGTTGACCAGCCCGGACGGTCTTGCCTATGCCCTCGGCCATGTCTGCGGCATCGAGGCAGGCCCATCGCCCTTTGCCGGCGGCCCCAGCCTCGGCCTTGTCGGGGTGAACGGCGAAACCGGCTTGCTCGTCACCAATCTCGAGGCGAACACGCAAAGCTGGGCGGAAACGATCGTCACCTATACCGGCTTCTCCTACCAGGAGCCGACCGACATCTTCGAAAATTACCTGGCCGAAGCCAAGGCACTGCTTGCACGTTTGGGCGTCGGTGGGCGGATTGCGATCGAACGCCACGCCCTACCCGCCTCGATCGCCGGCCTGCTTGACGACAGCGTTACAGTCCCGATCGAACCTGCATTTCGTCGGCAAAGGGCCATCAAGACCAGGGCCGAGATCGACTTGTTGCGCGAAGCAGCGCTAACGGCGTCCGCCGGCCAGAAGGCGTTTTTTGCAAGCACCCGCGCGGGCATGAGCGAGCTTGAAGTTTTCACAGCCATTCGGCTTGCGATGGAAACCCGCGCAGGTGCGCGCCTGCCGGTCACAGGGGATCTCATCTCCGGACGGGAACGCACCTCACGCTTCATGGGCTGGCCCGACAACCGCGTCATCTTGGCCGGTGATCCTCTGATCTGCGATCTAGCGCCGCGTGTGTCTGGCTACTGGGGCGACAGTTGCGCCTCTGCCATGATCGGGAAGCCGTCGGACGGCTTTCGAAAGCTGTTTTTGACGGCCCGCTCGGCGCTGGATTTGGCGTTAGATACAATCCGCCCCGGCCTCGTCATCGGCGAACTCGACGCAGCCCTTCAATCTGTCATCACCCGCAAGGGTTACAGCTATGCGCATCATTCCGGCCACTCGATCGGTACCGGGGTCCACGAATGGCCGCGCATCGTCGGTTACGAGCGCGAAACGCTGAAGCAAGACATGGTGATCATGATCGAGCCGACGGCTCTCGACCCGGATGTCGGCGGTGTCAGGCTCGAATATATGGTGCATGTCACCGTAACCGGTTGCGAAATATTGACGGATTTCGAGCATCGGCCGGATTTTGAAGCCTGATCAGCCGCTATCGCGGATCATCAGCTTGAAACCCATGTCGATCAGTGTCCGCTCGGACTTGATGCCGCGCATACCCTCCAAAAGCAGGCGCCCGGCTTCGCGGCCGATCTCGGCGGAAGGCACGGCAACCGTGGTCAGCGACGGGATGAGGTGGCGTGCCAACTCGAAATCGCCGAAACCCGTGATCGCCAGCCGCTCCGGGACCTTCAGCCCGATGCGGATACTTTCTTGCAGCGCGCCCGATGCGATAATGTCGGACGAGAACATCACCGCATCCGCTTCCGGATAACGGGCAAGGGCCTTGCGCAGCACGTCCGCGCCCGATGCCATGGTCAGCGGCAGTTCTCGCGCAATGACGATGCGCGGCGTCTTGCCTGGGAAAAGCTCCTGCATGGCCTGGGCAAAACCGTCCCGGCGTTCTAAAGCACGACTGTCGCCCTTGCGCAGCACGCCGGCAAAAACGATGCTGGTCCTGCCGGAGCGCGCCAGGTGGCGAGCCATCTCCGCAATGGCCGCCGCGTTCGAGAAGCCGACGAGCCGGTCAATCGGCTTCTCCGTCATGTCCCAGCCTTCGACGACAGGGATACCGGCACGCTTCAAGAGCGCGATGCTCGTACGCGTATGGTGCGCACCGATCAAAAAGACACCATCCGGGCGTCTGCCAAGCAGGCTGCGAATAACCTCCTCCTCCCGATCCGGCTGGTAGTCGGTATTTCCAAGGAAGATCTGATAGCCTTCCCGATGCAGCACATCGGAGAAATGCTGAATGGTTTCGGCGAAAACCGAAGCCGAAAGCGTCGGGATGACGGCAGCGACCGTATTGCTCTTGTGAGATGCCAGATGACTGGCCGCGAGATTGTGGACGTAGTGCGTCTTGCGGATCGCGTCGTCGATCGTCTTGCGGTTTTCGGGTGTCACCGTATCGGGGAAGCGCAGCGCGCGCGAAACGGTCTGCATGGAAACACCGGCAGCAGCGGCGACATCCGCCATCGTCACCCCGCTACCCTTGCGGCGGCCTTTTCGCGGAAGGTGCTTGTCTGATGTCACAGGATGAAGGGCCTCACACAGACTGGAGTACCGATCGTGATGCGCTTGCCGCTATCGGTCAGCGCGCCCGTTTCCTCGTCACGCCTGAAGATGACGATCGCATCGCCATTCTGGTTAGCCACCAGCAGATGTCTACCGCTTGGGGAAAGCGCGAAGTTTCGGGGCGTTGCGCCGCCAGAGCTGACAATCTCCTGAAGGGTCAGCATGCCGGTCTCCTGATCCACGATGAAACAGGCGATGCTATCGTCACCTCGGTTGGAACAGTAGAGAAAACGGCCATCCGGGGATAGATGGATATCGGCAGCGTGGGATTCGACGCCGGGCAGGACGGTCGGCAAGGTTTGCCTCACCATCAGCGAACCCGGCTTTCGCCAGATGAAGGACACACTCGAACCAAGCTCGTTTGAAACATAGACGAAACGTCCGTTGGCATGCTGAGCGATATGTCTGGGGCCGGCGCCAGCGGGAAGGGCGACCACGGAAACGAAAGAAAGGGCGCCATCCTCTTCCAGACTATATTCCGCGACACGGTCGAGGCCGAGATCGGCGATAAGGACGCTGCCGCCTTCCGCAGTCTCCGTGACCATATGGGCATGAGGACGCTCCTGCCGGTCGGCGACGGGGCCACGTTCGCCGTCGAGCCGCAGAGACGTTGCGGCAGGGCCAAGACTGAAATCGGCAAGGATCGGAAAAACGGCGATCGATTTGTCGGGACCACCCGCACCCATGGCATAATTGGCAACCAGCACGAAGCGCCGATCACGCGCCACCATGTTGTGGGCGGCAATGCTGCCGAGCGTCGATTGCTTGTTGAGATAAGAAAGCGTGTTCGTCTCTGGGAAAAACCGGAAGGCACTCACGGTGCCTTCGTGCCATCCGAAAACTTCGGAATTGGCGTAGACGACGCCTGTCACCGCATCGACGGCGAGAAACGTTGGGTTGTCGACACCGTTCGTCGCGACGAGGCGTTCGCATTCGAGGGTTGTTTCGTCAAACGCGTATATTGACAGCCCCTCGCCACGTGCGCCCTGAAAATACGGCGCTTCCCTGTTGAGCGAACCGACAGCGAGATAGACCTGCTGAACCACCCAGAACTCCCCTGTTGGCGGACGAAACGAACGAATGGCACATTCGCGATGATGACGCTAGTTCATCACCCATCCGCCATCGACATTGAGTGTCTGGCCCGTGATGAAACCTGCTGCATCCGAGGCCAGAAACATCAGCGCATTGGCAATATCGCCGGCGCTGCCGCGACGCTTGATCGCCTGATGATCGAGCACGAAGCGGGTATAAGCTTCGGGATCGGGATGGATCTTTTCCGCATCCGTCGGGAATGCGCCGGGAGCGACAGCATTGACGGTGATGCCATAGGCGCCGAACTCTCGCGCCCAGGCGCGCGCCAGGCCGATCAGTGCCCCCTTCGACTGCACATAAGGCGAAAGATTTGCCCAACCGCCAAAGGCGGTGACGCTTGCGATGTTGATGATGCGCCCCCAACCTTTTTGACGCATAGACGGCAGAGCGACCTGCACGCAGACGATCCCCGCATCAACATTGACGCGCTGGACATGCTGCATTTCCTCGATCGAATAATCCTCGAAGGGCTTGGACGGATAGATCGCGGCATTGTTGATGACGACATCGAAGCCACCGACCTCTTTTGACAGGTCTTCCAGCGAACGGCGCAGCGTGGCGAGATCGGACAGGTCGACAGCCTCCAGAACAAGCCCGTTCAACCCCTGCGCCATCGCCGCGGCTTCGAGCGTGGCATTCTTTGCCCGGTCGTTATCGATAGCCACGACCTTGGCGCCGGCCTTTAGAAACGCGAGCGTCGTTTCGATGCCAAGACCGCCGGCGGCGCCGGTGTAGAGAATAACTTTGCCGGCAACGGACATCGCGGATTTCTCCTGTTCTGCAACCGCAGTTATCTGGACGTTCATGTGCGTCCCTCCAGTGCGACATGATTGCCTGACGGGGTCGGATAGTCTTCCTCGGGCTGCCTGGCAATCGCTGCGATCCGGGCCTCGCTCGCCGAAATGGCGGCGCCATCACCAAGGATCCGCATGGTCGTGTCGTAACGGCGCTCCTGCCCATGTTCCAGCCAGATCAGTTCGCCACGATCGCGCGCTGCGCCGTGGCCAAGGACATGGTTGGTCGAGGGCTCGATGCCGAGCGCATACTGCCCTGCCTGCAGGTTCTGCCACTCGTACATGCACGCAAACTGGTCCTTGCGCGTCACGACCTCGAAGCCAAGACCAAGACGGTCGTTGACGAGTGCGACCGGAACCTCGCCATTTTCGTCTGCCACCATCTCATGTTGCCAGACCTGCTCATGGAAGCCGAGTTGCGGCGCGGGCATGGTGCGGTAGCCGACCCTCTGCTTCCGGTAATCCTCGCCGGCATGGGCGGCCCAGACGACATCCCGGAGCGGCGCAAGATACCGCGACCCTTCGCTCAGGACCGGATGACCGACATTGATGTGGTAGCAATACATATGCGGCGTGCGGTAAAAGCCGCGATTGACGACCCTGTCCGAGAGACGGATGTCATTGGAGCCAACCTTGATCTCGATACGGCGTTTCAATTCCAGATGCTCGCCGAAAACGGTACCTTGCGTGACCGTGCCTTCGCACCACAGATAACACTCTTCTCCATCCCATCTTTCGCCGTAACCATCGAGCTTTCCCGGGATGGTGCCGATACGGCCGTGGATCGAGTGGCGGACGGTCTCCTTCGGCTTGTAGTTATAGTGATCGGCCGGTTCGTCATACATGAAGAGGATATGGTCGAGGCCGCAGGTCACCATCAGGCCGGAGAAAGACCGCATCCAGCCAAGTCCGCCCTCGCCTTCGTATTCGTGGAGGCCCGGATGGCGGAAGCCGGACGGGGAATGCCAGCCGATCGCCATGCCGCGATAATCGCAGTCGGCAATGTCGAGAGCGCGATCCACCAAGACCGTGAAGCGCAGCCCCGTCCCGCTGCGGAACTCGAGCAGGCGAATGCCACGCTCCAGCCCGTCGCCAAGCGTCATCAGCCGGACGCCGGCAAATTGGGAAAACGATCCCGCACTGGCGGCAAGGTCGCGTCGCGACCTCGCTTCCCCGTAAAGTTCAACCATCATCATTTTCCTTCTCACCTGCCGGAGCAGGCCATGCTGTCAAATGAGCGGCCGGGCAGAACCCGGCCGCGATGTTATCAAAGGCCCTGCGCCCGCAGTTTTCCGTCGAGGAACGTCTTGGCGCGCGGCACATCGCTCTCATCGAGATGTTCGATGATCATCGGAATATTCGGATGCTTCTGGGCTAAGCGTTTGAGGTAGAGGTCGTAATTCAGCGAGCCGAGGCCGGGAGCGGGCAGCTCGATTTCGCCGACGCCACGGAACGTGTGGCTTTCGAGCGCATCCGAATCGCCGATGTCGGCATGCTTTTCCGACTTGTCGTCGCCCGATCGCTTCACATCCTTGGCGTGGGCGATCTTGATCTTGTCGGACAACGTGTCGAACACCTGGTTCAGGATCTGATCCATGCGGTCGATGTTGTGGGTCTCGAAGTAGTTGGTCGGGTCCATCAGCAGACCGAGGCCCGGGTGATCGACCTGAGCGAACATCTTCACCGTTTCCTCGACCGAGCCGACGACGTTGTTGACGTAGGTCTCAAGCAGGAAGACGGCGCCGTGATCATAGGCATATTGCGAAAGGTCGGCAATGACCTTGCGGCATTCTTCGAACCCTTCCTCGGTCTTGTTCTTCGGATGGTGAACCCAGTCCGATTCGGTGTTGTATGTGCCGGTTTCCGAGATCACATAGGGCGTGCCGAGATACTGGGCATGCCGGATGATCTCCTTGAGATAGCCAACGCGGCGCTCGCGCTCGTCCTTGTCCGGATGGATGATATTGGTGTAGCCGGAAATGCAGGAGATCGGCAGATTGTGATCGCGGAAAGTTTCGCGGATCGTCACACACTTGTCCCTGGTGATCTGGCCCGCCGAGAGATCGATGTCCTTGAAGTGCATGTCGAGCTGCACCGTATTGAAATCGAGCGCGCGGATCTTCCTCGCCGTTTCCTGCAGCGCATACGGGAAATAACCCGAGAAAATACCGGTTTGCATCATGATGAGAATCCTCCCTCGTTTGTCATGAATGGATCGAAATTTCGGAAAGCTTGACCGTTCTGCCCTCGGCAATCGATTTGTAGCCCGCTTCGATCAGCGCAACGGTCTTGACATTGTCAGCGACGGAAAGTGCGGGCGCCTCGCCGGTCTTCACCGCATATTGCAGCTGCTCCATCACGCCGATGAAGGCATGCGGGAACCACATCGTCTCCCATTTCGGCGAGACCCACTTGCCGCCCGTGGTTTTCTTCGAGGCGTATGACAGCGTTGATGGCGAGCCGTCCGGCCAGCCGATCGTGCCTTTGGCGACGCCATCCGTGCCCTCGACACGCCACTTGATATACATGTCGCTGTCGAACCCCTCTTCGCGCGGGCCGGACCAGACGTCCTCCATCGAAACGGCCATCACGCCTTGCGGGAAACTGAGCGTGGAAATGGTGATGCCGTCCTTGTGCTCGAACGCGGTGCGCGGATCTTTCCGGGTCAGCGTCGTGATCGTGTCGGGGTCGCCGAACAGGAAGCGCAGCACGTCGAGATGGTGCACACTCATGTTGGCAAGCGTCAGCCGGTCATAATCTTCAAGGAAAGCCTGCCAGTGCGGGATCGCCCGCATCTCGATCGTGGCGAGAACGGGCGTACCGAGTTCCTGCCCGTCGAGGATCTGCTTCAAGACGCGCATCGACTGGTCGTAGCGCATGTTCTGGTTGACGGAGAGAACCTTGCCGGCCTTTTCGGCCGCGTCCCTCAGTTCAATCGCTTCTTGCAGCGTCAAGGCCAGCGGCTTTTGCGCCAGGACGCCCTTGATGTGCGGCTGGGCCAGCGCCTTGCGAATAAGAGCGGGCTGCTGATCCGGCGGAAAGGCGATGTCGAGTATTTCGACATTCGGATCGTGTATCAGCGCATCCGGTGTGTCATGCACCGTCGGAATATCCCAGCGCTCGGCAACGGCCTCGGCCTTTTGCCTGGTTCGCGAAGCGATGGCGACAACCGGGAAGCCGGCCTCCTTGTAGGCCGCCAAATGGCACTCCGCCATGATCATCCCGGCGCCGATGCAGCCAATCCTGACATCCCTCACCCGCACCTGCGGATCCGGCGCAAAACCCTTGTTTTCGCTCATATTGACCTCCCGTTTGATATGTTCGTTCACAGGCCGAGCGCCTCTCCCGCCTGGTTGAAGAAATGGGCTTTGGCCGGATTGCAGCTGAGCGCAACCGGGCTATCGAGACGAATATCCGGCTGGCCGCGCATCAGCGCCTTGAGTTTCTCCGCACCGGTATCGACGGTCACGACCGTGTAGCCGCCGAGCGGCTCGACTTCATAGACCTTGGCTGGACGTCCCGTATGCGCCGAACCCCATGGCTCGACCCTCAAGTCTTCCGGCCGCACACCGATTTCGGACACATCCACTGGGACGGCATTGAGCGGCAGCGTGATCGTGCCCTGCGCAGCGGTAACGCCATTGCTGCGAACGGCGGACATGATGTTCATCATCGGCGCACCCAGAAGCCGCGCGACGTACCGGCTGACCGGCGTATCGTAGATCTCGACCGGCGAACCGACCTGACGGATTTCGCCGTGCTCCATGATGGCAATGCGATCGGCAACCGACATGGCCTCTTCCTGATCGTGGGTCACGTAGATCAGGGTTTGGCCGAGATCGCGCTGGATGCGCTTGAGCTCGACCCGCGTCTCCTCGCGCAACCGAGCATCGAGCGCTGAGATCGGGTCATCCATAAGGTAGGCGACGGGGTCGCGCACAAGGGCACGGGCAATCGCGACGCGCTGGCGTTCACCACCGGAAAGCTGTGCCGGCGGTTTGTGCAGCAGATGCGCGATATGCAGCTTGGCGCAGACCGCCTCGACGCGGGCCTGGATCTTGACTTCGGGAATCTTTCGCTCGGTGAGCGGGAAACGGACGTTTTCCCCCGCCGTCATATGCGGGAAAAGCGCCAGGTTCTGGAACACCATCGCGACGTTACGGTCCGCGGGTGAGAGGTGATTGACCGGCCGGCCGCCGATCAGAATTTCGCCCTCATCCGGCGTTTCCAGTCCAAGGATCAGCTTGAGGACCGTCGACTTGCCGGATAGCGGCGGACCGAAAAAGCAAAAGAATTCACCGGATTGGATGTCGAAGCTTGCGTTTTTCAAGGCAACGGTCTTGCCGAAGCGCTTGGTAACGTTGCGGAAGGATATGCCGGCCATATCAAGCACCCCGGATCGCGTTGCTGGTTGCCGCATCGAACAGACGCGCAGCCCCCGGTTCTATGGCAAGATGCGCGATGTCCCCAGTGCGAATGGCGACATCATTGTCGAACACCGCCTTCACGCGCTTGTCGCCATCGCCGAAGTGCACCACGGTCCGCGCGCCGATGCGCTCGATGAAGGTCACCGGCATGGCAAGACCAGAGCCCGACGCCGCCAGCACGACGCGCTCCGGCCGGAAGCCGTACACCACATCGCGCGCAGCCTGCGAGCGGGCAGCCGTCGCAAGGGCTGGGTCCAGCGGTGCGGTGACGCCAAGGGGGCCGAGATCGACGACCATGCCGCGGTCGCTTTCGGCAAGCCTACCGTTGGCAAGGTTCATGCCCGGCGAACCAATGAAATCCGCCACGAAGAGATTGACCGGGTCATTGTAGACTTGCAGCGGCGTGCCGACCTGCTGCAGCACGCCGTGATCCATGACGGCTATGCGGTCCGCCATGGTCATGGCCTCGAGCTGGTCGTGGGTGACATAGACCATTGTCTGCCTGAACTGGCGCTGGAGATGTTTGAGTTCTGTGCGCATCACTGCGCGGAAAGCGGCGTCGACGTTGGACAGCGGCTCGTCGAGCAGGAAGATCGCCGGCTCGACGATTGCGGAACGGCCGATCGCCAGGCGCTGCAGGATGTTGACCGAGAGTTTGGCGGATGGCTTGTCGAGCATCGGCGTCAGCTGCAGGAAATCGGCCATGGCCTTGACCCGCCGATCCATTTCACCTGCCGGTGTGCCGCGCACCTTCAATCCATAGGCGAGATTGTCGTAGACATTCATGTGGGTGAAGATCGCATAGTTCTGGAAAACGAACCCGACACCGCGCCTGCCCATGGCGACACCGTTCATATCGGTGCCATCGAAGGTGATCCGGCCTTCGCTGGGGCTCTCCATGCCGGCGATCATGTTCATGGTCGTCGATTTGCCGCAGCCGGAAGGCCCAAGCAGGGCCATGAACTCGCCATCGCGGATCTCCAGGTCCATCGTCTTCAGCGCCGTGAACGCTCCAAAGCGCTTCACCAGATTTTCGAGGTGGATCGCGGTCATGGCTCAGGCCTCCTTCACTGCAGTCATGCGGCTGATGGCAAGTGACACGACGATGGAAAGCACCACGAGAATGACCAGCGCGATCGCGGCGACATAACCCCAGATCAGATCCTGCTGCGTCACCTTGTAGATATAGACAGAGATAGTTTCCGTCGCGACGCCCGGCCCGCCACCGGTCATGATGAAGAGGGTATCGAAGATCTTGAAGTTCTCGATGATGCGGATCGAAAGGGCGATGATCATGATCGTCTTCATCTTCGGCAAAGCGATCGTGTAGAACCGCTGCCACCAACTTGCGCCGAGCAAGGTCGCCGCGCGCATCTGGTCTTCCGGCACGCCGACGAGACCGGCCAAAAGGATGAGGAACATCAGCGGCGTCCACTGCCAGATATCGGCGATCATCACCGCCACGAGCGCAGTTCCGGGGCTCGACAGCCAGGCGAGTACGAAAGGCTTGCCGATCAGTGTCGAGATGATGTCGTTGACCGGCCCGCCGGACTGGAACAGCATGAAGAACATGTAGCCGGCAACAGCAGGGACCACCATCATCGGGATCAGCATGATCGAATAGAACACCCGCTTGCCGACGAAATTATCCATGAACAGGATCGCTAGTCCCAGACCCAGCAGGAACTCAACCGGCACGCAGATCAGCATGACGAGAGCCGTGCGGCCGAGCGCGTCCCAAAAGCGGCTATCCACGGCAAGGTCGGTGTAGTTGGCAAAGCCGTTCCACATCTCATAGGCCTGCCACCAACCGGTTCCATCAAGCGGCGACCAGTCCGTAAGGCTGATATAGAGCTGCATCAGCAGCGGGAAGACCGCGATGAACAGCACGAGAAGCTGCGCCGGCAGCGTCAACATCAACCCGAGACGGCGGCCGCCATCCTCGGTGCGTCTCTCGGATGGGGTGAGATCGCCGGGCACGGAACGTTTCTCCTCGGTTGCGAGAGAGCTCATTGCTTGAGCGCTCCGAAGGTCAGGCCGCGAACCAGGTGTTTCTGGATGGCGATACCCATGATGACGGGGGGCACTGCGGCGATCAGGCCCAGGGCCGCCTTGGCGCCATAGAGCTGGCCGGTCATCGAGGAGGACAATGACGCCATATAGACCGGGATCGTCACCCATTCACGCGTCGTCAGAAGCAGGGCAATGAGATAATCTGACCAGTTGAGGATGAACACGAAGAGGGCCGAACTCGCCAGTGCG
>Ga0247813_10002522_pt1 | contig 12457 bp, 9 predicted proteins | sample UWRJL169409C1_FD_180719 | JGI IMG/M metagenome (GOLD analysis project Ga0247813, IMG submission 180719) | Plant litter microbial communities from Arlington Agricultural Research Station in Wisconsin, United States - UWRJ-L169-409C-1 | ecosystem: Environmental > Terrestrial > Plant litter >... | reverse complement strand
TATTTGGCAACGATGCCTGGCAGATTGAAATTAAAGATTTGCCTTATCTGCAAGTAGGTCCGTACCACACCAATACGATTGCAGGGTTGGAGCTTGCGATGGATTTACTGCGCAGAAGGAAAAATAAGAATAAACAGATCTTCATGATCACAGACGGAAAACCGACGTGCATGAAACAAGGCATCAATTATTACAAAAATAGTTTTGGCCTTGATCCGCAAATCTTAAATAAAACACTGAACCTTGGTGCACAATGTCGTCGTCTTAAAATTCCGGTGACGACTTTTATGATTGCTTCCGACCCTTACCTCAAAGAATTTGTCAGAGAGTTTACTGAAGTCAACAACGGCCGTGCTTATTACAGTGACCTGAACGGTTTAGGAGACTTGATCTTCGAAGATTATAAAAAGAACAGAAAGAAGAGATAGATAAACCATGAACTATACATCGTGCTTGTTGGCGTCTTTCCAACAAGTGTTGCTATGACGTGTTACTAAAGCCAGTTGTTGGCGAGACGCCAACAACGAGTAAATCAAAATTTAATCTACTACTTATTAATATACTGCATTATTTATACTTATGAATTACTACGACATTCCCTCCAATAAATTAATACAACTCACCACACTAGGCGAACTCAAGGCCGCGGGTTACGAATCCATTGGGATTAAGGAAGAATTGAGAAATAATCTGATTGCTCAATTGAAACAAAACAAATCGGTGTTCGAAGGCATTTGGGGTTATGAAGACACGGTCATTCCTGAAGTGGAGCGTGCGATCCTTTCACGACACAACATCAATTTCTTAGGATTGAGAGGTCAGGCGAAAACGCGTTTGGCGCGGATGATGGTGAAGTTGTTGAACGAATACGTACCCGTGATCAAAGGTTCCGAATTGAACGACGATCCATTGAATCCCATTTCCAGTTTTGGGTTTCAACAAATTGCGGAACACGGTGACAAAACACCCATCTCCTGGTTGCACCGTGACGAGCGCTATACAGAAAAGCTGGCTACACCGGATGTATCAATAGCGGATTTGATCGGTGACGTAGATCCTATTAAAGCTGCTACATTAAAGTTGCCTTATTCAGATGAGCGAGTGATTCACTACGGATTGATTCCGCGTGCACACAGAGGATTATTTGTCATCAATGAATTGCCCGATCTGCAAGCCAGGATACAAGTAGCACTCTTCAATATTTTACAGGAAGGTGATATACAAATCCGTGGATTCAAATTGCGTCTGCCTTTAGATATTCAATTTGTATTCACCGCCAATCCGGAAGATTACACGAATAGAGGAAGCATTGTCACACCTTTAAAAGACCGTATCGACAGCCAGATCATCACGCATTATCCGAAGTCTATTGAGATCGGAAGAAAGATCACCGGACAGGAAGCGGATTTCAAAAAAGAACAATTGAGCAGAGTTGGTCAATTTGAATTGACGAAGGACCTTATTGAGCAAATCGCCATGGAAGCACGTACCAGCGAGTTTGTAGATGCAAAGAGCGGAGTTTCTGCGCGTTTGACAATTTCTGCTTACGAAAATTTAATCAGTACCGCAGAGCGTCGTGCCTTGATCAACGGCGAAGAAAAAACAGTCTTAAGGATCTCGGATTTGGCAGGAGCCATTCCAAGTATTACGGGAAAAATTGAATTGGTATACGAAGGCGAACAAGAAGGAAGCAACAACATTGCGCACAACCTCATCAGCAAGGCCATCCGGACACAATTCGTTAACTATTTCCCCAATCCTTTAGAAATCAAAAAACTAAAGAATAAACCCAATCCATACAAAGCTATTACCAACTGGTTTGAAAAGGGCAATATGGTAGATTTGCTGCATAATTTGAAAGGACCGGAATACGCTAAAACCTTAGATTCTATTCCGGGCTTAAAAGAATTGGTGGAGTTTTATCAAAAAGATAAAGGAGCGGAAGAAAAATTGTTCCTGATGGAATTCGCTTTGTATGGTCTGGCAGAATACAGCATGCTCAGCAAACACGAATTAGAAACAGGCACGAAGTTCAAAGATTTATTAAGTTCTATGTTTTCCATGCCTACTATGGAAGACGAAGAATTGGATGATGAGAAATAGATTAGTCATTAGACGTTAGTGGTTAGTCATTAGTAAAAAAGCTCATCGCATTATGCGATGAGCTTTCTTTTTAAAATCTAAGTAAAGTCCCCTCCAGGAGATTTAGGGGTAAGACGGTAAGATATATGAAGCATCAGTAACTATTATACATCTATTTTTATATTTTGATTTCAGATCTATATTACATTTATGAAAGCTGTTGAAATTTTATACAATTTTAGTCCCTACCAGCTCTTTCTGGAAGAACTCTTTGAGAAAGAAAGCAAAGCGAATCCTGGTGTTCATTGGGAAAGAAGCATAGAAAATCAGTACCGGTTCATCGTTCTCAAAATAGAATATGGAGAGAATACGGAATATCGTCTGCAGACGGCTATAAAGATTACGTTTGAAATTAAAAACAATAAAATCGTACGCTCAGAAATTTATACAGAAGATCCTTTAAAGAAGGAAGCAGTAGAAAAATTAATAGAGGAGAATCAAGCCATCCGGGAAGCACAGTGGCATACCGAACCTAACAACACCTGGTACCACGATGAAGAAACAACAGCTTACCTAAACATCGCGGATGAAATAGCGAAAGCCGGATCCAACTGTAGTTCAGGAGACAATTACGACCCAGGCAACTTTAGCGAAATCAAAGTAAACAGCAAAGGGATATTTTTGAATCAAATCAATTTGCACAATTCCAGATCCAGTAATCATAAGGATAATTACCACATGCGAAAACTCAGGCTTTTCATACCTGTTTATAAAGGAATGAAAGCGACGCGTGACATAGACGATAAGACCTATGAGATTGGCAACATGCAGGTTTCATTTTCAGACCATTCTTCACCAATCAATAGAAATTGCGGCGAAAAGATCGTGGAACAAATTCTACAGCAGCAGCAACTTTTTAAAAAATCAGGAAAATAGGTGACACCTTTTTGCTTCAGTCGCCGTTGAACTATAAATATTAATAGTATATTCATTTTATATCGTCCGGAAACGAGACCGGACACAATGCTCGATAAACGTGCCAACACAGACTCAAAATAGCATGCAACGCCTGGTTCTGGCGGTTCAGGAATTGTCCCTGGCACGTGATCTAGAAACTGTGATGACCATCGTTCGTAAAGCAGCCCGAGAGTTGACCGGAGCAGATGGTGCAACATTTATTTTGCGTGATGGCGAACAATGTTTTTATGCAGACGAAGACGCCATTGGTCCTTTATGGAAAGGCCTCCGTTTTCCTATCAACGATTGCATCAGCGGATGGTCAATGATTCACAGGGAACAAGTAGTGATCGAAGACATCACCATCGATGAGAGAATTCCTCAGGAAGCCTATAGCCCTACATTTGTTAAAAGCCTGGTCATGGTTCCCATACGCACATTAGATCCTGTTGGCGCCATTGGCAATTATTGGAGTTATCGTCATAAAGCCACACAAGAAGAAGTCATGCTTTTGCAGTCGCTGGCAGATATCACAGCAGTTTCTTTAGAAAACATTACACTGTATAGTGAGTTGGAACAACGAGTGGAGGCACGTACAAAACAACTAGAAGAGGCCAATAAAGAAATGGAAGCTTTTTCCTATTCCATCTCTCATGATTTGCGTGCTCCCCTTCGCTCTATTCAATTGTATACAGACATGCTGGAAACAGACTATGACGATCAGTTGGATGAAGGAGGGAAAAAATTGCTCGGCAAGCTATTGAGTAAAACCCAACACATGGAAAAACTCATTAAAGAGCTGTTGGAGTTTTTTAGGATGGGTAAAAAAGAGTTGATCTATCAAAAAATTTCCATGTCAAAAATGGTGAATGATTTGATCACCAGTATAAAGGAAGAGGAAAAAAACAGAAAAATTGAATTCATCGTTCATCCGATGTCTAATGCCCCTGCAGACAGCATGCTGATGAAACAAGTTTGGATAAATTTGATTTCCAATGCGGTGAAGTATACCCGTTATAAAGAAGAAGCAGTCATTGAAATTGGTGCAGAAGAAAAGACAGCAACGATCGTTTATTGCATCAAAGACAATGGTGCTGGTTTCGATATGCGCTATGCAGATAAATTATTTAAAATTTTTCAGCGCCTGCATTCACAGGAAAAATTTGAAGGCACAGGAATAGGACTTTCTTTTGTACACCGGATTATTCAAAAGCATGGAGGAAAGGTGTGGGCAGAGGCCAAGGAAGGTCAGGGTGCGACGTTCTTTTTTGAATTGAATAAAATTCAACCGGAGCTACGAGCAGACTAATCAGCAACAGCTTTTTTTTCACTTCTCTAGTTTATTTTTAAAAAGAACGGATCAGTTTTTGAATTAATAAGTTATTCTGCAAATCACTAGGCTTGTTCTGAGCCGTTCAGGACATTACATTGAATCACTACAGCTATGAATTGGCATTTCCTTACTACAGAAAAAGCAATACAAGAACTATCTTCTTCCATTCAGGGCCTGAATGAGCAGGAATCGTCCGATAGACTCAAACAACACGGGGAAAACAAACTGAAAGAAAAGAATAAGAAATCTGTTTGGGGAATTGTACTTGGGCAGTTTAAAGAATTAATGATCATCATTTTATTTGTGGCTGCCATTATTTCTGCAGCGGTCGGTGAAGTGAGTGATGCGGCAGTTATTCTGATCATTGTAGCACTCAATGCGGTTGTCGGTTTTATACAAGAATACAGAGCGGAGAAAGCCTTAGAGGAATTGAATAAGCTATCCTCTGCCCATGCTAAAATTATAAGAAACGGTCAGCGCCAACAGGTGGATGCCGCACAATTGGTTCCCGGTGATATTGTTTTGCTGGAGGCAGGAGATATAGTACCTGCTGATATGAGGCTTTTAGAAGTCCATGCATTAAAAGTGGAAGAAGCATCCCTCACGGGCGAATCGCACGCGGTGGATAAAAACACAGAAGCCTTACAAAATGAAAATGCTCCACTAGGTGATCGTCTCAACATGGTTTTCAAAGGGACAATTGTCAGTAACGGGCGGGCAACAGGGTTGGTGGTGGAGACGGGCATGAAAACTGAAATGGGTAAAATTGCCGGCATGCTTCAACAAGAAGAATCGCAAACACCTTTGCAAAAAAGACTGGCAGACTTTAGCAAAAAACTGGCTTTTGTGATCCTGATTATTTGTGCCGTGATTTATGGCATTGGGATTTTACGCGGAGAAGAACACTTACAAATGTTGCTCACTGCTATATCTGTTGCAGTGGCTGCGATACCAGAGGCCTTGCCTGCTGTGATTACGATTGCCTTAGCACTGGGAGCAAAAAAGCTAGTCAAAAAAAACGCGCTCATCCGCAAACTGTCTGCTGTAGAAACACTGGGTTCGGTCACTTATATATGTACCGATAAAACGGGTACATTAACTCAGAACAAAATGACGTATCAGCAGTCCTGGTTGTTAGATAAGGATAAAAAAACAGAAGAAGGTCACACTATAGAACAGCTCTTTCATTTGGCTTTATTGCTGAATCAGGATACGCATGAAAACGAAAAAGGAGAACGCACAGGGGACGCGACGGAGTTGGCATTGGTAGAACATGCGATGCAGCAAATTGCAGAACAGGACATCAGCTTGTTTTCACGGGTACATGAACTACCATTTGACAGCGATCGCAAAATGATGACCACGGTGCATCAGTTCAAGGAGCGTTACCTGGTGTTTGCAAAAGGAGCTACGGAAGCCATCTTGTCTTTGGTTGATCAAAAGGATAAGGAAGCCATCGTGAAAGAAACGGAGAACATGGCGGAGCAAGGACAACGTGTGCTGGCTTATGCTTATAAAGTGGTTTCGGAAGGCGAACAAAAACAAGGCATTCCGGAGTTGGAGAGCAACATGACATTCCTGGGTATCGCAGGTCTGATCGACCCGCCCAGAGCAGAGGCTATGGAAGCCATACAGCATTGTCGTCAAGCAGGTATTGTACCCGTTATGATTACCGGTGATTATCCGAAAACAGCACATAAAATAGCACGCGACCTTGGCATATTAAAGGATGAAACCGATCAGGTGATCACAGGAGAAGAATTGATGGCTCTATCACCTGAACAACTACAAGAGCGGATTGAACACATAAAAGTTTATGCCAGAGTAAGTCCGGAACAAAAACTCAATATCGTTACAGCACTGCAAACAAAGGGACACTATGTCGCGATGACTGGAGATGGTGTAAACGACGCCCCCTCTTTGAAAAAAGCGAACATTGGTGTAGCCATGGGCATCACAGGAACGGAAGTGTCCAAGCAAGCTGCACACATGATTTTGCTGGATGATAATTTTTCTACGATTGTTAAAGCCGTAGAAGAAGGCCGAAGAGTGTTCGATAATATTCGAAAATTTATCCGTTACATCATGACAGGTAATGCAGGTGAAATATGGACGATTTTATTAGCGCCATTGATCGGACTTCCTATTCCACTGTTACCAATTCATATTTTGTGGGTGAACCTCGTCACTGATGGCTTGCCTGCCCTGGCACTGGCCAATGAACCGGCGGAGGCAAATAACATGAACCGCCCTCCACGCAGCACAAGCGAGAGTATTTTTGCTCATGGTGTTGGCCTCCATATTTTATGGGTGGGATTACTCATTGGCTTGCTTTGTACCGGCATTCAGTATTATGCCATACAGAATGACAAAGACCATTGGCAAACCATGGTGTTCACCACATTGTCTTTCACCCAACTGTTTCATGCCTTTGCCATCAGAAGTGAGTCAACACTGATCTTTAAACATGGCATATTCGGGAATTTACCTTTGTTGTTTTGTATTCTGATTACCATTGTTGCTCAATTGGCTTTGGTTTATACTCCCTTTATGCAGGATGTTTTCAAAACAAAGCCGCTTACTTTACTGGAAATAGGTATTTGCTTTATTGCTCCGGTGATTGTATTCGTAGCCGTAGAAGTAGAGAAAATTATTCGGTACAAAGGAAAAGCGTTTGGCAAAAACGGATAGGTACAGTTCTCTCAGAGGGATAAATAAAGTAATTTCTTATGCGTAAAAGTATTCCAGGAAGTCTTATTTTCGCAAAGCAAAAGACAGCATCATGAAGCCTCTATACTTTTTTATACTTCTTACCTTTTTCTTTCACTTCTCAGCGAAAGCACAAAACACAAAATCAGAAATAAAGAAAACAGGTAAAGAGGTAGGCCATACCGGAAAGAAAGTAGGTAAGGACATTGGAAAAGCTGGGAAAAACGTTGGTCATGCTTTTAAAAAACCGGCTAAGCAAGTCGGCAGAGAAGCAAAAAAAACAGGGAAAGAAGTAGGCAGGGAAACCAAGAAATTGGTCAATTGATTCCTGTAAAAACACATATAACCAGCCTAGCCCGAGACTATGCGCACCAGACTTTCTAACGAAAACGTATTCCAAAAACTATCGAACCGGATGTTGGACTTTCTGCAACAAGGAATTAGTCCGGAGAAAATGGGTTTGGCCTTAGCTATTGGAATTACAATAGGCATCATGCCTCTATTGGGCGCGACTACTTTACTATGTACTTTACTTGCTTTTCGATTCAAGCTCAACATGGCCTTTCTGCAATTGGTCAACTATGTGGTATATCCCATTCAACTTTTATTGTACATCCCGTTTTTAAGAATAGGAGCAGGATTTTTTTCCAGAGAAAAGTTTAATTATTCTTTAGAAGACCTGACGAATCTATTGGCCACTGATCCGATGGGAACAATCGGTAAGTTTTTCGTGGTCAATCTTTGTGGGCTGCTTTTATGGCTGATTCTAGCTCCTGTACTATTTGGTTTGAGTTACTTCATAGGCCGTGCGGTGTTTCGCTCGATGTCAAAACAATTTTCAACAGAGCAGAAGGGATAAGAGTCAATTTTTTTTAGCAACTTGTTCTTTATTGCTATTCCAACTTCCACTTTGTAAGCGACCATGAATCTATTGAAGAACAAACTCCATTATTTTTTTGCTGCCTTATTGCTGCTGGATATTGTTTATTCTTTTCATCAACATACACAGGTAGAGTTGGACGGCGATATGGCCAATGTAGCGTTGCCTTCACCAGTTTATCGTAAAGTATTAGAAGATCCTTTTGGCCTGAGTGTACTCTTTCATCAGGAGCATTATGCAGCGCCCAATCGGTTCTTTGCGCATTTCTCTATGTCCGCTTATTTCAAGACGATACCTGCGCTGTTTCAACACATCAGTTCTCCTATTGATAGTGTATACCTGGCTTGTGCTGCTGGTAAGACGTTGATTCAGATAGCGATCATTTATTTATTGGCCTTATATATTTCAAGGCAAGGAAAACCCACCAACAAAAAATGGCTGCTCGCAGCAGTATTGGTTACACCATTGTTTCAAACGGCAGGCTACAATGGCTTGATGGGCATCATCGACAAATCGGTGGATTACACTTTTTTCTATGCCTTGTCCATGATCCCTCTTTTGTTATTCTTTTACCCCTTTTATACATCATTATACGATGAAAAGCCCTTGAATAAATCCTGGACTCTTAAATTAGTGCTGATCTTTTTAGCCGTAGTGCTGGCCTTCAATGGTCCTTTGGTGCCGGGGGTGGTCATTATTGCCTGCACGATGATCGTTGTTCACCTGTTTCTCCTTCGTTATAAAGAAATAGTAACAGGAACGGTTGTTCAGAAAACGTCAAAAGCGATCGTGCAATTGAAAGGACCGATGCTGGCCTTTCTGTTTTTTGTTGGAATCTTGTGTTTGTATTCTTTATACCTTGGCACACACAATTTAGAAAACGAGGGGTCTATACCACTGTTGCAGCGGTACGCCAGACTGCCTATGGGCATAATAGAAATCTTTACGCAAAAGATCGGCATGCCACTGATCCTGATTGCACTGGCAGTAAATCTATTCATTGTTAACAAATACCATAAACAAGAAATAGAAGCAGGCAAGATGATCCGGTTGTTCAAGGGGCTGTTATTGTTTTCTATTCTTTACGTTCTTATTCTTCCGCTTGGAGGCTACCGTGTCTATCGTCCGGATATCGTCCGAAGAGATACGATTCTGCCGGTGCTGTTGTGTTTGTTTTTTATGTTTGGTTATTCCACTTACTACATCATTCAACACGTTGCCTTCGCACCTAAAAAGTTCTATTATGGATTTGTAACCGTCTTGCTCTTGATTTTTACGGTAGCTGACGCACCCATTGATGCCGATAATGCGTGTGAAAAAAGAGCGTTGCAAGTCCTTGCCGATTCGCCGGATGATGTAGTGGAATTGAGTGCCGATTGCAAGGTAATGGCCTGGGATAAAATCACAGATCCCGAACAGTCAAGATCAAACGGAGAGATGTTGTACCTTTGGGGAATAGTATCCAAACCTAAGCTGTATTATCAAAAATAGTTTTTAGTTCATGCAACTAACAGCTATTTTTTCAAAAGATAAATCTCAAGATCGGTTCCGTTGTAATCCAAACGTTTTGCCAGGTGAGGCTTCGCATGTTCGGGCATAGGATTTCTCTTGTCCCAAATCAGGTAAGTTGCATTTTTACGGATTTTTTTCTTTAACCATCGTTCAGAGAACTCATGTGGCCATCTAAAAGTATAGCCTTTGGTATGGGTAAAATAGTGGTAGATGGTCCAGGAATAATCCGGCCCAACGATACATATTGCATCGTCCGGAATTAAATCATCAATAGCTTTTCGTTGTTCCGTATTATAAAAGTCTTTAGGCAAGGATTTGTTTTCATTGACAAAATTGTGAAACGTACCCGCGAAAGCAAGAATAGGCAAACTGATGAGGATCAAAAGAACCAGTAAACGTTTGCCTTTCCCTAATAGAAGTTCATAGCCTTTTGTGGCTACAATAAACAAGGCCGGCAAATAGGGAAACATGTAATACATGTGCTCTTCCATCTGATGCAGTTCGATGATGTGGTAAGCAAAAAGACCCAGCGCCCAGATACCGAACATCCAGCCTATTTCTTTGTTTGCGAGTTTTCCTTTCACGATCCAATACATGGCCATAAAAAAAGGAATCAGGTTTGGAATACTGATCAGTTGTTCGGTGAAATGCGTGTAGACATTTTTAGATAAAATATCCAGGGCTTTCGTGAAGCTTTTCGCGGGCTTGAATGAAATACCAAAATCTTTTAATCCCGATACATCAATCAGATACAGCGCATAATCATACCATGCCAGTGACAGACCGATGACAGACAAAGCGAACACCAACAATAGAACCACATCCAGAAGGGAATATTTTTTTTGGAGAAAAGAAGAAACGACGACTACTGCAATGGGAAAACCAATGGCCAGGTATTGGAGTTTGGTCATGCCGGCAAGTGTAGTGAAGAACAAACTCCATAAAAGCAGGGAATGTTTTCTGCTTTCGTTCCATACTAAAAAGTAATACAAACCTGCAATAGAGGTAGACAAAGCCACGATATCGGGTAAAGCGGTAATCGAGTGATAGTATAAAATCGGACTAAACGTAAAGGCCCATGTTCCGCAGAAGGCAACCGTGTTATTCTTAAAGAAAAAAAACAATAAGGCATAGAAATACCAAATGCCCATGCCAAAATACAAGAAGGCTACCAAACGGTTAAAACCTTCGTGGTATCCCCCGCATGCTTTACTGATCAGGGCAACAGAATATTCAAAAGAAGGAAATTGCATGCCTGTAACACCATCGCTTTTTCCTCGGTTGTCAATTCTTGGTCTGAAGATATTCATGCTTTCTTCTGCAAAATTGCGGGCTACTGTAGACGTATGGCATTGTCTCCACACATGATTTCCTTTGGGTGGAAGATTCAGAAAGAAAATATGAGTAAGGGTATAGAATAAAAAAACTACCAGAAGGCCTTTTTGTTTATGAGCGAAGATGCCGAATAAGTAGTCCATGGGAGCAAGTACAATACGGTGGTATGAATTATAAACTTAACACCATTCAATAGATTAATAAACTTTTTTAAGCAAAACTTAAATGGCAGTGCGGTGGAATTTCCAATTTGCTGCAAAGCAAATCTTGACGAGCAAACAATAAAAAAGCCACATCCTTAGGGAGGTGGCTTTTTATGGGAGAGAAATTGGTTTAGAATTTCACAGCCAATCCTGTTGTGAGTTCTCCATTGATCAACACATACCGGAAGTCTTTATTCAGATCATAGGTTCCTTGATCGGATTCTACTTTATTGGTTTTATACGAATACACACCGACACCGATGTCTGCAAACATACCAAGATGTTCTGTAAAGTATAGCCTCATTCCAAACGAAGGTTTAACATAAGCCCCTTTCATTTTAAATACAAAAGAGTTGTCGGTCGTAGGTATATAAGAATCCGACGGATCATGATAGACACCATAATCAGTGTCAAGATCTCCCTCTGCATACTCTAAAAAACTATAGCCAAGAATCAGACGGGTATATAATTCTATTTTACGGCGGCTCATAAAGTGAAATCCTCCAAACACACCGAAATTATTATTAGTTGATTTGTGTGAGTCAGAATTGATATAAGCACCGCGCTGATAAGCCAGCCCTAATCCGAATTTATTGCTGATAGCGTATTCTGCTGTCAACGGAAAGATGCCGGCAACAGAATAATGCACGCTGAAGTTATAATCGTAATCCCCGTAATAATTGTTGTAGAAATCAGCTCTTGTATAATTTTGATAACTATAACCAAAGCCAACACCGAAACCACCGTTAATAATAAAATCATTTTTTTCAAATGCTTCTTCTGATTGAGCAAAACCAGTGAAGCTGCTGCATAGCATGAGCAAAAGGCTTAAGCCAGGGATAATTTTTTTCATAGTAAAAAAAGAAATGGAGTAGAGAAAAAAGAAAACCCGTCTCGCTAAGAAGCGAAACGGGTAAATTAAATGCTATTAATGGTGGTGACCGTGTGGACCGTGAACGTGGCCATGATCTAATTCTTCTTCTGTGGCTTCTCTTACACTAGAGATGGTACCAGAGAAGAATAAGTTTTTGCCAGCCAGGGGATGGTTAAAATCCATGATGATGACATCGGATTTTACTTCTACCACTGTACCATTCATGGCATGACCATCCTGATCGCGCATAGGAAGCACGTTACCCGCTTTCACCATGTTCTCATCCAATTTACCATCTACTTCGAAAATGTTTTTTGGCAATTCAACGATGGCTTCTTCGTCGTATTCACCGTAGCCGTTTTCTGACTCAATAGAAAAAGAAAATTTATCTCCGGCTTTTAAACCGTTCAGGTGAGTTTCAAAATCAGGAAGAACATTGTTTGCACCAAACAAAAACACGAATGGGTTTTCAGGCGTAGTAGTTTCAAAGGCTTCGCTGGTGGCGCTGTCAAGGCGAAGCTCATAATTCAACTCGACCACTTTGTTGTTAGCTATTTGCATGTTATAAAACG
>Ga0247813_10002519_pt1 | contig 12467 bp, 8 predicted proteins | sample UWRJL169409C1_FD_180719 | JGI IMG/M metagenome (GOLD analysis project Ga0247813, IMG submission 180719) | Plant litter microbial communities from Arlington Agricultural Research Station in Wisconsin, United States - UWRJ-L169-409C-1 | ecosystem: Environmental > Terrestrial > Plant litter >... | reverse complement strand
CAAGGGCGACTGCATCTTCGCCGCGACCGGCGTCACCGACGGCTCGCTGCTCGCCGGCGTCAAGCGCAAGGGCGGCAAGATCATGACCACCGAAAGCGTCGTCATGCGCGCCTCGTCGGGCACGGTCCGCTGGGTCAAGGGCGAGCACCGCATCGGCTGAGCCGCCGTTCCCCCGCGAACGCGGGGGCCCAGGGTCAAGCAGCGCTACGCCCGTGGCCCTGGGCTCCCGCTTCCGCGGCATCTCGGTCTCGGTCGGCGTTTGTCTCCCCGATCCTATAAAACTCCGTCATCCCCGCGAAGGCGGGGATCCATACTGGCTAGCTTCGCGGCTGGTGGCGCGACGTTGGAGGATATGGATCCCCGCCTTCGCGGGAATGACGGACTATGCTTGGGGATTACCCCCGGTCACCCCCGACTTGTCCCGGGGTCCACCGTGCCGCAAACCAATCGCTCTCGAGTAGGCGGCACGGTAGATGCCGGAACCAGTCCGGCATGACGAAGGAGAGGTGAACAATGGCCCTCATCCTCCTGCTGACCGCACTAGGCGCCATCGCTTGGTTCCAATACGGCGACCTCGGCGCATACCGCCGCCTCAAGACGCTGTCCGATACCGCGTTCCGCCAACGCCGCTACCGCCGATGGATCGCAAAGGCGGTCATCGCCTTTGCGATCCCGGCGCTGATCGGCCTGACCCTCCTCGACCGGCTCGCCGCAACAACAATGCTGCCGCCCGAATTCGCCCCCGCCCGCGCGCTCTTGCCCGCAGTTGAAGGCAGTCCCGGCACCATGGCGACCGGCCTGCTCGGCGGCGCAGCGATCGGCGGCCTCATCGCCGGCATCCTCGCCGCCACGCGCAGCAAACGCGGACTCCTCCCGCCCTTCGGCAATGTCGGCACGCTGATCCCCCGCAACCGCCCGGAAATGGCCCACGCCGCCGCGGTATCGATCGTAGCCGGCGTGACGGAAGAACTCGCCTTCCGACTCTACATCCCGCTGCTGATCACCCTCGTCACCGGCAACGCGGTCCTCGCCTTCGCGCTCGCCACGCTGCTGTTCGGCGCGATGCACCGATACCAGGGCTGGCGCGGCGTCGCCGCCACCACGCTCGTCGGCCTCGTGATGACCGCGGTCTACCTGATCACCGGCGCGCTATGGCTGGCGATGCTGCTCCACGCGCTGATCGATCTCAACGGCCTCGTCCTGCGCCCGTGGCTCAGTTCTTCATCCGCCAGCCGGTCCTGAAGATCACCGCGATCACCACCAGGCACAACGCCAGGAACGCCGCCGTCACCGCCAGGCTGATGCCCACCGCGACGTCGCCGACCCCGAAGAAGCTCCAGCGGAACCCGCTGACGAGGTACACCACCGGATTGAACAGGCTGACCGTTCGCCACGGCTGGGGCAGCATGTCGATCGAATAGAACGCCCCGCCCAGGAACGTCAGCGGCGTGATCAGCAGCGCCGGCACGAAGTTCAGCTGCTCGAACCCTTGCGCCCACACGCCGATGATGAACCCGAACAGGCTGAACGCCACCGACGTCAGCACCAGGAACGCGATCATGGCGAACGGATGCTCGATCCGAAGCGGCACGAAACACGCCGCGGTGGCGAGGATGATCAGCCCCAAAATCACTGACTTGGTGGTCGCCGCGCCGACATAGCCGATCACCATCTCCATCGCCGAGATCGGCGCGGACAGCAGTTCGTAGATCGTGCCGGTGAATTTCGGAAAGTAGATGCCGATCGACGCGTTGCTGATGCTCTGCGTCAACAGCGACAGCATGATCAGCCCCGGCACGATGAAGCTGCCATAGCCGACCCCGCCGACCTCCTGCATCCGGCTGCCGATCGCACCGCCGAAGACGATGAAGTACAGGCTGGTCGTCAGCACCGGCGTGACGAGGCTCTGCCACAGCGTCCGCAGCGCGCGCGCCATCTCGAAGCGATAGATCGCCCAGATCCCATGGGTGTTCATGCGCGCTCTCCCACCAGGTCGACGAAGATGTCCTCGAGGCTCGACTTGCTGGTCTCGAGGTCCTTGAAGCCGATCCCGAGCTCGTTCAGTTTCCTGAGAAGCGACGGGATCCCGGTATGATCGGCCTGCGCATCGAACACATAGCGCAGGAATTTGCCGTCGTCCTGCAGCGACAGGTCCCATTCGGCGAGTTCGGGCGGGATCGCGGTGAGCGGGTCCTGCAGCGCAATGTCCATCTCGCGCTTGCCAAGCTTCTTCATCAGCGACGCCTTATCGTCGACCAGCAGCAGCCGGCCCTTGTCGATCACGCCCACCCGGTCGGCCATCTCCTCGGCCTCCTCGATGTAATGCGTGGTCAGGATGATCGTCGTGCCGCCCTCGCGTAGCCGGTGGACCAGCTTCCACATGTCGCGGCGCAGCGCCACGTCGACACCCGCAGTCGGCTCGTCGAGGAACAGGATCTCCGGCTCGTGCGCCAGCGCCTTGGCAATCAGCACGCGGCGCTTCATGCCCCCCGACAGCGCCATGATCTTGGCGTCGCGCTTGTCCCACAGCGACAGGTCGCGCAGCACCTGTTCGATATACGCGCTGTGCCCCGATCGCCCGAACAGCCGCCGGCTGAACGTGACGGTAGCGAGGACGGTCTCGAACATGTCGACGTTCAGTTCCTGCGGCACCAGCCCGATCCGGCTGCGTGCCGCCTTGAAATCGCGGATCGCGTCGTGCCCGGCGACGGTGATCGTGCCAGCGGTCGGCGTGACGATCCCGCAGATGATGCTGATCAGCGTGGTCTTGCCCGCGCCGTTCGGGCCCAGCAGCGCGAAGATCTCGCCACGGCGGATATCCAGGTCGACCGGATGCAGCGCGGTCGTGCCGCTCTTGTAGGTCTTGGTCACGCCCGCGACGGACAGGATCGTTTCGGTCATTGAGGCCCCCTTGCGGGTCGCAGATAGGGGTGGGGGCGGGTGATTACACCCACTCCGTCATGCCGGGCTTGTTCCGGCATCCACCGTGCCGCGTATCAGCAGCCCAAGAGTTTGCGGGACGGTGGACCCCGGAACCAGTCCGGGGTGACGGAGTGGGTTGGTCACCCCGCCCGCGCCGCCGCGATCGCCTTCTGCAGTTCCTCGATCGGCAACGCCCCCGACAGCACGCGGTCGCCGACCACCCAGGTCGGCGTGCCCGTCACGCCCAGTTTCGCCGCCGTCTCCATGTTCTTGCCGATCTCGGCATCCGCGGTCGCCGCAAACCCCGCCGCGCCGGCCGTATCGACCCCAGCCGCCGCACTCGCCCCCGCGATCGTCGCCTCACTCACCGGCCCCGCCGCATACAGGGCATCGTGGAAAGCACCGAACTTGCCCTGCGACGCCGCGGCCAGGCTCGCCCGCGCCGCGGTGCGGCTTTGCGGCGAGAGGATCGGCAGTTCGCGGAACACCACGCGCAGCTTCGGATCGGCCGCGACCAGCTTGGCGATTGTTGGCAGGCTGGCCCGGCAATAGCCGCAATTATAATCGAAATACTCGACCAGCGTCACGTCGCCCTTGGGGTTGCCCGTCCAGGCGCTGCCGAACGGCGTCGCGATCGCCGGCCGGTTCGCGGCGACGACCTTGCCCGACTCGCGGTCGCGCAGTTTCTCCATCGCCTCGGGCAGAATCTCGGGATGCGCCAGCACGTAATCGTGGACGATGCCCTCGACCTGCGTGCGCGCCATGCCGCCGGGCGCCGCCTGCCGGTCATAGCCCCATACGACGAGTCCGCCGATCGCGGCGCCGGCAACCGCGATCGCCGGCAAGGTCCAGTTCTTCATTTGCGCCGTTTATACTGCTTGGGATTGTCGTCCATCACGTTCTGCGCGGCCATCACGATGTCCTGCGCGCGGATCCAGTCGGGCGTGTTGGGCGGGATGTTGGCGAGCGCATATTGCCCGCTCGCCGATGCGGTCCGCATGTCGCCGCTCATGCTCGCCCGTTCGGCGGTGGCAAGGCTGGCGCGCGCGGTATCGCCGGTCAGTTCGTACACCGTGCCCAGCTGCATCCATGCGAAAGGGTTCTCGTCGTCGCGCCCCACCGCGGTGCGCAGCACGCGCGTGGCTTCGGGATAGTTCGCCTTGTCCTCGGTCGCGATCAGCGCATGGCCGAACGTCGTCGCGATCAGCGGGTTGTTGCGCGACCCCTCCGTGGCGGCTCGCAGCGGTGCCAGCGCGGCGGCGGGCTTCCCGGCTTCGAGCAGAATCTGGCCCTGTATCTCCTGGAAATACGGGTCGTTCGGCTCGGCGCGGATCAGCGCCGCCGATTCGGCGTCGGCTTTCTCGGGGTATCCCGATTTGTGATAGGCATAGGCGCGCGCATAATGCGCATAGATCGACTGGTCCGATGTCGGAAACTGCTGCAGCGTCCGCGGCGCCGGCTGGACGAACCCGGCGAGCTTCGCCTTCACCCGCTTGAAGCGTTCCTCCAGCGCGGGATCGGATTTGTTGCCCCAGGCGGGCGACGCCTGCAAATCCGCGCTGAGAGTCGCGACGCGCTCGCCCGACAGCGGATGGCTCTGCATGAACGGGTCGATGTTGGCGGTGCCGAACCGGTATTCCTGCTGCTGCAGTTTCTTGAAGAAGCTCAGCATCCCGCGACCCGAGATGTTCGATTCGCGCAGGAATTTGGCGGCGGTGGCGTCCGCGGTCGATTCCTGGACGCGGCTGAACGCCAGATATTTGCCCATCGCTGCCTGCTGCCCCGCGGCCATGATGCCGCTGCCCGCCTCGGGGCTGCCCGCCGCCATCGCGGCCAGGCCCAGCACCATCGACAACAGGTACATGCCCATTGCCGGCTTGGTGCCGCGATCGGCGAGCACGACATGGCCGTCGGCGATATGGCCGAGCTCGTGGGCGATCACGCCCTGAACCTCGTTGGCGTTGTCCGCCGCCTGGATCAGCCCCGAATGGACATAGACGGTCTGGCCGCCGACGACGAACGCGTTGATCGAATCGTCGTTGATCAGCACGACCTTCACGTCGCGCGGCGACAGCCCCGCGGCCTTGACCAGCGGCGTCGACATCTCGGCGAACATCGCCTCGGTCTCTGCATCGCGCAGGATCGACTGCGCCTGTGCGGGCTGGACCCACAGGAGAAGAGCGGCGGTTGCGGCGGCGACGATACGCTTCATGCGCGCGTTATCGTCTTTTCGGGGCAGGGGGGCAACGCCTGCACGATCGTTTGGGCCGCGTGCCCCGAACGCCCAAACGAAAACAGGCGCGGGGATCACCCGCGCCTGCTCCGTTTCAGCGCTCGGTTGCGATCACCCGAAGGTGCGCTGCCACCAGCCGCGGCGCGGCGCGCCGTCGGGATCGTCGCTCGACGACGCTGCCGGCTCGGCTTCGGGCTGGACCTCGGCCTTCACCGGCTCGGCGATCGGCGCGCTCAGCGCCTCGTCGATCGGTGCGGCATCGCCGGCCTCGACCACGACCGCCTTCTTGCGCGGACGGCGCTTGGGCTTGGCTGCGACCTCGATTTCGGCAGGTGCTTCCTCGACGACCGGCGCCTCTTCGACGACCGGGGCGGCAGCCTTGCGACGCGGCTTGCGCGCCTTGGGGGCAGGCGCCTCGGGCTCCGGCTCGACGACCGGAGCGACAGGCGTCAACTCCTCCATCGTCGCGTCGGCGACCGCTTCGGCGATCCCGACCGCAGCGGCGGCGGCGCGAGCGCGCGGACGACGACGCGTCTTCGGTGCAGGCTCGACCGGGGCCGGCGCTGGTTCCTCGACCGCAACCGGCTCGGGCTCGGGCGCGTCGGCGATCAGCGCGGCATCATCCGCAGGCACGGTGTCGACTGCCGCCTGAGTCTCGCCACCCTCGTTGCGACGACCGCCACGACGACCGCGACGACCACGCCGGCGACGACCTTCGCCCTCGGTTTCGTCGGTGCGGACGGTCTCCTCGATCACCTCGCCGACGACGTCGTTATCTTCGACCTCGTCGCCAACATCCTCGGCACCTTCGTCGCCGACAGTTCCTTCTGCACCCTCTTCGACCGCGCCCTCTTCACCGGGACGCGCACGACCACGACGACCGCGGCGGCGACGACGCTTGCGACCGCCTTCGCCCTCGGCTGCGGCTTCGCGCTCGCGCGGCTGCTCGCGACGGCGCGGCTGGTCCTCGACCTCGGCCTCGTCGACCTCTTCCTCGTCGATCTCGTCCTCGATCTCCTCGGGCAGGTCGTCCTCGTCGTCCTCGATGATCTGGACGAACTTCGGCGGGTGCGCGGGCGGCGGGCCGCTGGCCTCGACCGTCATGTGCGCGCCCTCTTCCTCCGAACCGGGGATGATCTCGACGATCACGCCATAGCGATCCTCGATCTCGGCGATGTCGGCGCGCTTGCGGTTGAGCACATAGACCGCAGCTTCCTGGCTCGCGCGCAGCGTCAGCACCGATCCGCGCCCGCGTGCGGCCTCGTCCTCGATCAAGCGCAGTGCCGAGATGCCCGACGACGATGCAGTGCGCACCAGCCCGGTGCCTTCGCAATGCGGGCAGGCGCGGGTCGACGCTTCGAGCACGCCAGTGCGCAGACGCTGGCGGCTCATCTCCATCAGCCCGAAGCTTGAGATGCGGCCGACCTGGATGCGGGCGCGATCGTTCTTCAGCGCCTCCTTCATCGCCTTCTCGACCTTCCGGACATTGGAATTGTTGTCCATGTCGATGAAGTCGATGACGACGAGGCCGGCCATGTCGCGCAGGCGCAGCTGGCGGCCGATTTCCTGCGCGGCTTCCAGGTTGGTCGCGGTCGCGGTCTGCTCGATGCTGTGCTCGCGCGTCGACCGACCCGAGTTGATGTCGATCGACACCAGCGCCTCGGTCGGGTTGATGACCAGATAGCCGCCCGATTTCAGCTGCACGACCGGATGATACATCGCGGCCAGCTGCTCTTCGACGCCCGCACGCTGGAACAGCGGCACCGCGTCGGCATAATGTTTGATGCGGCGCGCATGCGTCGGCATCAGCAGGCGCATGAACTCCTTGGCCTGGCGATAGCCGTCCTCGCCCTCGACGATGACCTCGTCGATCTCCTTGTTGTAGATGTCGCGGATCGCGCGCTTGATCAGGTCGCTGTCGCCGTAGACGAGCGCCGGTGCCGACGCCTTCAGCGTCGTCTCGCGGATGCCGTCCCACAGGCGGGCAAGGTAATCGAAGTCGCGCTTGATCTCGACCTTGGTGCGCTGCAGGCCGGCGGTCCGCACGATGCAGCCCATCGACGGCGGCAACTGCATATCGGCCATGATCGACTTCAGGCGCTTGCGATCGCCCGCGTTCGAAATCTTCCGCGAGATGCCGCCACCATGCGACGTGTTCGGCATCAGCACGCAATAACGGCCGGCCAGCGACAGGTACGTCGTCAGCGCCGCGCCCTTGTTGCCGCGCTCTTCCTTGACGACCTGGACCAGCAGCACCTGGCGGCGATGGATCACGTCCTGGATCTTGTAGCGGCGGCGCAGGTTCATGCGGCGCTCGCGCAGGTCCTCGACCGCGGCGTCGTCGCCGTTCGACTTGCGCTTGCGACGCGGTGCCTCACCGTCTTCGGCGACGTCCGGTTCCAGCCCGCCATCGTCCTCGAAACGCTCGATGTCTTCTTCGCTCGGCTCTTCGGCGGAGTCCTCGTCGTCCTCGAACTCGTCGTCGTCCAGATCATGCTCGGCGCGCAGAGCGGCCTCTTCGGCGGCATGCTCGGCCTCTTCGCGCAACAGCGCGTCGCGGTCTTCCTTGGGGATCTGGTAGTAATCGGGGTGGATCTCGCTGAACGCGAGGAAGCCGTGCCGATTGCCGCCGTAATCGATGAACGCCGCCTGCAGCGACGGTTCGACCCGGGTCACCTTGGCGAGGTAGATATTGCCCTTGAGCTGCTTGCGTTCGGCCGACTCGAAATCGAATTCCTCGATCCGGTTACCCTTGACGACTGCGACGCGGGTTTCTTCCCGATGGCGTGCGTCGATCAGCATGCGCGTTGTCATTATGATGTCTCCGCGCGCGCGCCGGGCCTATGGGCTGCCGTCGCGCGCAAGATGGTGGTGCGGCCGGGCGGATCGCCCTGAGCGCGCGGATGGTATGCGAATGTGCCTCTGCTCCCGACGCACGCCGCGGGACTTCGCCCTGCGGCTCCCAGGCGACCGCGCTCCCACCGGCGAAGGCCGGTCGGTCAGCGGGGCAGGGGAAATGCGTCATTGTGAGCGTCAACCTGAATTGCCGCGCCCGGGACCGGGCGGGCCGTATGCCCGGCGCGTCGCCACAGATATCGAGCGACGCACGGGTGCACTGCAGGCGTAGCACTGCGATACCCATACCGCAACTGGCAGTCCTTGGCCGCCCCGGCGGGGTTTTGCCGGCTATTTAATGCCGAACGCCCCGTTAACCGCACCCGGCAAGCCTGTGTTCGGATGGAAAGCCTAGCTGTGCATCTCTGACGTTACGAGAATCAGGGCAAAGAGGTTCCCAATGGCTTTTCGCTGGACCGGCGCGGCATGCGCGCGGCAAGGACGCAATGTGTTCGCGCTCTTCGCCCTGATGGCCGGCTGGGTCACGACGCTGCCCGCCTGGGCATCGACCGTGCAGAGCGTCGCCGTGCGCGGCGGCCGCATCGTCATCCGCTTCGACGATCCGGTCAGCGATGCCGAAAGCAAGGTGCTGGTCGGTGACCGCCAGATCGCGGTCGATGTCAGCGGCGCGACGCCGGGCGCGACGCGACTGCCCACAAACGATCTTGTGACGGGGATGACTCAGCAGAGTCGCGGTCGGACGGGTACGCGATTGGTGTTCGACCTGGCCGGCCCTGCGATCGTCGAGGATGGCGGTTTCGATTCGGCCGGGCGCGAACTGACGCTGTCGCTGCGCGCGGTCGACGATGCGCAGTTCGCCGAAGCCGGGATCGCCGGACCACTCAACTTCTTCCCGTTCAACATCGGCACCCGCGCGCGACCGAAATACAAGGTCTCGATCCCCGTGCCGCCGCCCGCACGCGGCGCGAAACTGCCGCGGGTGCAGGGCGATGACACCCGGCCGCTGGTGGTGATCGATGCAGGGCATGGCGGCGTCGATCCCGGTGCGATCGGCCCCGACGGTCTGCGTGAAAAGGACATCACGCTGAAGGTTGCAAAAGCAATCCGCGACGCCCTGCTCGACAGCGGCCGCGTACGCGTGGCGCTGACCCGCGACGACGACCGCTATCTGGTGCTGCGCGAACGCTACGGCATTGCCCGGCGGCTGAAGGGCGACCTGTTCATCTCGATCCACTGCGACAGCACCGGCACCGCGGACGCGACCGGCGCCACCGCCTACACGCTATCGGAAGTCGCATCGGACAAGGAAGCCGCGCGGCTGGCGGCGCGGGAGAACAAGGCGGACGTCATCTCGGGCGTCAACCTGGGCGATGCCGGCGCCGACGTGTCGTCGATCCTGATCGACCTGACGCAGCGCGAGACGATGAACGCATCCGCCACCTTCGCGCGGCTGCTCGGCCGCGAGGCGAAGCCGTTGATGCCGCTCAAGGCGAATTTCCACCGGATGGCATCGCTGATGGTGCTGAAGGCGCCCGACATGCCGTCGATCCTGTTCGAAACCGGCTATATCTCGAACCCGCAGGACGCCGCGTTCCTGGACAGCACCGAAGGCCGCCGCCGCATCGCCGAAAGCGTCTCGCGCGCCGTCGGGGTGCATTTCGCACGGCGCATGGCCGCGCGCTGATCGCCCGAAGCTGATGGTCGCTCCCCCGGCGCACCGGGGGAACGTTCGCCTTACCAGTGATAGCCGATCGTCGCCTGGACGGTGCGGCGGTTGCCGTACCAGCACCAGCCATAGTTCGCGAAGCAGCTGGTCAGATACTTCTTGTCGAAGATGTTGGTCGCGTTGACGCCGAGTTCGACGTTGGTCATCCGCGGGCTCAGCTTGCCGAGGTCGTAGCGCATCAGCGCGTCGAACACGGTATAGGCGGGCGTATAGCGCGCGACGCCGTCGGCGTAGAAATCGGCATAGGTCTTGTCGACGTGCCGCACCGCGCCGCCGATCGCGAAGCCCGCCGCCGCGCCGTTCCTGGGTGCCCATTCGAGGTTGGCCGAGATGCCGCCCCGCCCGACGGTCGCCAATGGCAGGCCGATGTTCGCGGGGATGACATCCTCGACCTTCTTCACGCGCTGCCGGCTATAGGCGAGCTTTGCGTTGAAATCGTAGGGCAGCGGCGCGGTCGCCTCGACCTCGACGCCTTGCGAACGGACCTTGCCGACCTGGTCCGATGTGAAGTCGGGATAAGACACGACGACATTGGTCTGCTCGATGCGGAACCACGCCGCGGTGACGAGGATGTTGGTCTGCGGCACCTGGTATTTCGCACCCGCCTCGATCTGCTTGCCGAGCGACGGCCTGGCCAGAGCGCCGCTGCGCAGCCGCGCATTCTGAGGCTCGAACGACGTCGAATAGCTGACATACGGCGCCAGCCCGAACGGCAGCAGGTACAGCGCGCCGGCACGCCAGGTGAACTTGTCGTCCTTCTGCGACTGCCCGTCGCGCGCCTGGCGCGCCCAGTCCTGCCGGCCGCTGAGCGTCACCCGCAGCCCGCCGACCGAGATCTGATCCTGCGCATAGATGCCCTGTTGGCGCTGGCGGACATTGAACGCGTCGGGGGTCAGGAAACTGCCGTCACCCAGGTAACCCGGCACCTCATAGGGCGTTTGCGGGGTGGGCATGGTGCCATAGACCGGGTTGAATACGTCGATCGGCGACGCGCTTCCGAAGGCGACCAGCTGATTGGAATGCGCAACCTGGCGATCGACGCCGAACAGCAGCTTGTGTTCGAGCGGGCCGGTGCGGACGGAGCCGGTCAGCTGGTTGTCGAACGTCCAGTTGTTGAGCTGTTCGCGTGTGGCATAGGAATAGCGCGCGTAGAGCGACGGCGCCGGATCGGCGAAATCGACGGGCGCGCCCCCGGTATAGACGATGCCCAGGTCGGCGCCGACATACTGGTAGCGCCCCGACGACCGCAGCGCCCAGCCGCTGCCGAAGTCATGGTTGAAGATATATGTCAGCGCGGCCTGTTCGCGGCTGAAGAAATCGCCGGGCTCGCCACCGTAGAACTTGGTCGAGATCCGCCCCTTCGGATTGTCGAGCAGCGTCCCGAGCGTCGGGAACACCCCGTAATTGCCGTTGAACGGATCGTGCGAATAGGTGCCGAGCAGCGAGAAGCTGGTGCTGCTGCCCGCCCCCGCGGTCACTGCCGCGGAGATCGTCTGGCGCTCGCGCTTGCCGCGTCCCCAGGTCTGCTGGTCGTCGGCGCCGTTGGCGCTGCCATAGACGCGCCAAAGCACGCCGTCGCCCGCGCGACCGCCGATATCGGCATCGACGCGGTAGAGATCATAGCTGCCATAGGTGCCGCTGACCGCGCCGTAGAGGTCGCGGTCGATCGGCAGCTTGCTGACTTCGGCGACCAGGCCACCCGGGCTCGACTGGCCATACAGCACCGACGCGGGGCCCTTGATCACCTCGATCCGGTCGAGCCGCGACACATCGACCTGCGGTATCGCATAGCCGGTCGCGCTGCCGAACTGCTTGAGGCCGTCGAGATAGACCGGCGCATCGAAGCCACGCAGCTTGAACTGGTCGTACACCTCGGCCGAGGCACCGCGCGTCTCTGGCGTGACGCCGGCGACGAAGCGCAGCGCCTGGTTGAGATTCTGCAGGCCCAGGGTCGCGATGTCGTTGGCGTCGATGACGCTGATCGACTGCGGTGTCTCGAGCAGCGGCGTGTTGCTCTTGGTGCCCGACGACGCCTCGTTGCGCGGGGTCGCGCCCTCGACGACGATGACGTTCGCGTCGTCGCCCGCTGGCGCGGTCTGCGCATAAGCGGGGACGGCGGACAGCGCGCTTCCAAGGGAAAGCGCGAGCAGAATCTTACGGTGTGACATGATACCCCTTTCAAGGCGGCGCGCTAGGCCTAACGCGAGTGACTTGCAATAGCGGATCGTGCGGGGTGGGCGCGCGCCGGTCGCGGCGGTACCTGCGCAAGACATAAGCCAAACCGCCTGCTACGTTCGGCACGTCTATCAGGGGACCAGAATGACCGACGCCGTCCGCAGCACCACCACCGAGCCCGGGATGCGCGAACTCACCTTTCGCGGGATCGTGCTCGGCGGGATCATCACGCTGCTGTTCACCGCGGCGAACGTCTATCTGGGCCTCAAGATCGGGCTGACCTTCGCGACGTCGATCCCGGCGGCGGTGATCTCGATGGCGATCCTGCGCGGGTTCAAGGATTCGACGATCCTCGAGAACAACATCGTCCAGACGATCGCGTCCGCCGCGGGCACGCTGGCGGCGATCATCTTCGTGCTGCCCGGCCTCGTGATGATCGGCTGGTGGCAGGGCTTCCCGTTCTTCACCACCGCCGCGATCACGATGTTCGGCGGAATCCTCGGCGTGCTGTTCTCGGTGCCGCTGCGACGCGCGCTGGTGGTCGATACCGTCCTC
>Ga0247813_10002517_pt1 | contig 12471 bp, 10 predicted proteins | sample UWRJL169409C1_FD_180719 | JGI IMG/M metagenome (GOLD analysis project Ga0247813, IMG submission 180719) | Plant litter microbial communities from Arlington Agricultural Research Station in Wisconsin, United States - UWRJ-L169-409C-1 | ecosystem: Environmental > Terrestrial > Plant litter >... | reverse complement strand
GATCCACGGCGATGCGCGCTTCGGCACCCTCATCACCAACCACGCGCTGCAGATCATCTACGCCCCGCGCGAGCAGCAGGACGCCAACGACTACTCAGACATGCTGGGCTACACCACCGTGCGCAAAGAGAATGTGACCCGCGCCCGTGAAAACAGCCGCAGCGAATCAGACGAACGCCGCGCCCTGATGCTGCCCCAGGAACTCAAGGCCATGGGCCCGGATGTCGAAGTCTTCCTGTACGAAGGACTGCCCCATCCGGTGAAGTGCGACAAGATCCGCTACTACCAGGACAAATACTTCACGCAGAGGCTGCTGCCCAAGGTGGAGGTTCCGGTCTTGCAGATCTGATACGTCTTGGGCGCGAGGCCTCAAGCCGCCAGCAACTGCCGCAGCACGAAGGGCAGGATGCCGCCATGCTTGTAGTAGTCCACCTCGATCGGCGTGTCGATGCGCAGGCGCACCGTCACCTCCTGATGGCTGCCGTCGGCACGGTGCACGACCAGCGTCACGTCGCGCTGAGGCTGGAGTTCTCCCCCGATGACCACATCGATCTTTTCGTTGCCGGTCAGGCCCAGGCTCTGCCATGAGTCGGCGCCGATGAATTGCAGCGGCAGCACGCCCATGCCCACCAGATTGGCGCGGTGAATGCGCTCGAAGCTGCGCGCAACCACTGCCTTGATGCCCAGCAACTGGGTGCCCTTGGCTGCCCAGTCGCGCGAAGAACCCGTGCCGTACTCCTCGCCGCCGAAGACGACGGTCGGCACGCCCTGCGCGATGTACTTCATCGCGGCGTCGTAGATGAACATCTTTTCCGGTGTGCTGTGGGCGCCCTGCTGGCCGTCGGCATGGAACAGCGTCAGGCCGCCCTCCTCCTGCGTGCCCTTGGCGTCGGGTGGCAGCATCAGATTCTTGATGCGCACGTTGGCGAAGGTGCCGCGCATCATCACGTCGTGGTTGCCGCGCCGTGAACCGTAGCTGTTGAAGTCGGCCTTCTGCACGCCATTGGCCTTCAGCCAGATGCCTGCCGGCGAGCTTTCCTTGATCGCACCGGCAGGCGAGATGTGATCGGTGGTGATCGAGTCGCCGAAAAGCGCCATCACGCGCGCGCCCTTGAAGCCCGCGTCCGCCGCCTTCGGGGTCATGGCAAAGCCTTCGAAGAACGGCGGCTCGGCGATATAGGTCGAGGTCGGCCAGTCGTAGGTCTGACCCGTCACGCCCTTGATGCTGCTCCAGAGCTTGCCCGGATTTTCCTTGATCTGGTCATAGTTCTTGCGAAAGGCCTGCGCGTTCATCGCGAAGTGCAACAGGTCATCGATCTCCTGCGCTGCAGGCCAGATGTCGCCGAGGTACACGTCTTTGCCGTTATGACCCTTGCCAACGGGTTGGGTCATCAGGTCGACCGTCACGTTGCCTGCAATGGCGAACGCAACCACCAGCGGCGGCGACGCCAGGAAGTTGGCCTTGATGTTCGGATGGATGCGCGCCTCGAAGTTGCGGTTGCCAGACAGCACGGCCGCGCCCACCAGGTCGTTGGTGGTGATCGCCTCGTTGATCTCCGCAGACAGGTCGCCGGCATTGCCGATGCAGGTCGTGCAGCCGTAACCGGCCAGATAGAAGCCCAGCTTCTCCAGATATGGCAGGAGCCCTGCCTTTTCCAGATAGTCGGTGACGATGCGCGAACCGGGTGCCAGCGACGTCTTGATGTGCGGCTTGACCGTCAAGCCGGCCTCCACCGCCTTCTTGGCCAACAGGCCGGCCGCGAGCAGAACGCTCGGGTTCGACGTGTTGGTGCACGAGGTGATGGCCGCAATCAGCACGTCGCCATTGCCGATGGTCACTTGCTGCGCGGGCGCATCCTGCGTCGCCAAGTTGTAGCGGAGCTTGAGCTTGTCGGCGGGCTGGTTGAACCCGTTGGCATCGTTGGGCTTGCTGAAAAGCTCCGAGAATTTCGACGACAGCTGCCCGAGGTCGATCCGGTCCTGCGGCCGCTTGGGGCCGGCCAGGCTGGGTGTGACGGTGCCCAGATCGAGCTTGACGATCTTGGTGTAGTCGATGTCTCCCGGCGCCGGCATGCCGAACAGGCCCTGTGCCTTGTAGTACGCCTCGAACAGGGCAATTTCCTCGTCGGTACGGCCCGTGCCCCTGAAGTACGCAATGGTCTTCTCGTCGACCGGAAAAAAGCCCATGGTGGCGCCGTACTCGGGCGCCATGTTGCCGATGGTGGCGCGATCGGGCACGGGAATCGAGGCTGCGCCCGGGCCAAAGAATTCGACGAACTTGCCGACCACCTTCTCGCCGCGCAGGATCTGCGTGACGTACAGAACCAGGTCGGTGGCCGTGACGCCTTCGCGCAACTGCCCGCTGAGTTCGAAGCCGACCACGTCGGGCGTCAGCATGTACACCGGTTGGCCGAGCATCGCGGCTTCGGCTTCGATGCCGCCAACACCCCAGCCGACCACGCCGACACCGTTGATCATCGTGGTGTGGCTGTCGGTCCCCACCAGGGAGTCTGGGTACCAGACCGGCACGGGGCTCTGGTCGCCAGGCGCCTTGTAGACACCGCGCGCAAAGTATTCGAGGTTGACCTGGTGGACGATGCCAAAGCCTGGTGGCACGACACGGAAGGTGTCGAATGCCTGCATGCCCCACTTCATGAACTGGTAGCGCTCGTTGTTGCGCTGGAATTCGAGTTTCATGTTGAGGTCGAGCGCCTTGGGCGTGCCGTAGTGGTCGACCATCACCGAATGGTCGACCACCAGGTCGACGGGCACCAGGGGCTCGATCGTCTTGGGCGACTTGCCCAACGCTGCGGCCACCGTGCGCATGGCGGCCAGGTCAGCCAGCAACGGTACGCCGGTGAAATCCTGCAGCACCACGCGCGTGACCACAAAAGGGATCTCGTCGGTACGCTCGGCGTTGGGCAGCCAGTGCGCAAGTTGCTCGACATGCTCGGCCGTCACCTTTTTGCCGTCGCAATTGCGCAGCACCGATTCCAGCACGATCCGAATCGACACGGGCAGCCGCTCGATGCTGGGGTACTGCCTGGCCAGCTCCTTCAACGACCAATATTTCCCTTCCTGTCCAGACGCCGTCTGGAAAGACTTGAGGGTGGAAGCAAAAGCGTGGGTCTGGGCAGCAACAGCCATGGGGAAACTCCTTCGGATTCGTGGTCACCATAAAGATATCAGGCTTCCATGAAACTGGCTGTCGGAGGAAAAGCCGCCCGCTTGAGCTGTCGGTCATGGCCCACATGAAATCGGGTCAAAAACAGGTCCTTCCCGGGCGGTGTGGTCGATAGCGTGAATGCATCCTCAACCCAACCAGGCGGCCGAGCGCCGAGATCCACATGACCGCAACCACCACTTCCACCCACGATCACGAAAAACTCTGGGACCTGATCAAGGACACCCGTTTCGGCATGTTCGTGCACCGTCATGGCGACGGCATGCTCAACAGCCATCCGCTCACCACGCAGAACAAGTCGGTCGACGAGGGCGCAACGCTTTACTTCTTCGTCCCCAAGGACGGTGAGATCGCCCAACACATTGCGCAAGACAATGCCGTGAACGTGTCGTATGCAAACACGAGCAGCGACAGCTATGTGTCGGTGGCAGGCCGTGCGGCCCTGCTCGAAGACCAGGCCAAGAAGGAAGAACTCTTCAACAAGATGGCCGAAGCCTGGTTTCCCAAGGGACCGACCGACCCCAACCTGGGTCTTCTGACGGTGCGCATCGAACACGCCGAATACTGGGACGTGGACGACAGCAAGATGGTGCAGATCTTCAAGATGATGAAGGCGGCCGTCACCGGCAATCCACCACAGGACATGGGTGAGCACAAGAAGCTGAATCTTGGCTGAGCGCTGATCGATTTCCAAGACGATGTTCAACGCCAGCGAATCTTCGGCGACCAGTCCTGCGACTGAGCCTCATGCAGTAGCCGTCGCGCGCAGGTTCAAGCAGTTGTTGGAGGATGGCGGCGACCACATCCCCCTGCCTGGACAGGGCCGTACGTTGGCGCGCTGGCGTGCGCTCGCCGCGGTTGCAGCCGAAGACCTCGGCGTGGTCAAGCTGTTCGAGGGGCATACCGACGCGCTGGCCATCTGCGCCGAGCTGGGGTCGGTCGAGGTCCCCTCCAACAGTGCCTGGGGCACATGGTGCGCCGAGCCACCGGATGCGCGACTTGCGCTGAATGCGGTTGCTCATGTGCGACCGTCATCGCCTTCATCACAGCCGGAGACTTTCGAGGTGCATGGCACCAAGGGGTGGTGCTCCGGCGCCGACACCGTCTCGCATGCGGTCGTCAGCTGCTGGGATGCAGACGATCGCCCTCGCCTTGCGGTCGTGCAGCTCAATCACCCCGGTATTCGCGTCGATACCTCGCACTGGCAAGCGGTAGGCATGGCGGCCTCGACCAGTTATCACCTTCATTTCGATCACGTTCCCGCACTGCCGTTGGGAGGCCCGGACGACTACGTCAACCGCCCTGGTTTTTGGCAGGGCGGCGCCGGCATCGCTGCCTGCTGGTACGGTGGCGCGACCGGCCTTGCCGACGCGGTGCGCGTTGCCGCTTCTCAACGCGCCGATGCGCATCGCCTCGCGCATCTGGGCGCGATCGACGTCGCACTGGCTGGCGCGGCGAGCGTGCTGCGTGAAACCGCCGCCTGGATCGACGAGAATCCGTCGTCAGATGCCCAGCTTCGTGCGGTGCGCGCGCGGCTGGTGGTCGAGGACGCTGCAGAGAAAGTCATTCACCACGCATCGCGTGCCCTTGGCGCCGGTCCGCTGTGCCAAGACCCGCACCTGGCACGACGCATTGCCGACCTGCCGATCTACCTTCGCCAGAGCCATGCGCAACGCGATCTTGCAAGCCTCGGTACACAGTGCATCGCTGCCGAAGGTACGCCGTGGACACTGTGAACCCGCGCGCCATCGAAGGCGCCGGGACCAGCGAGGCCGAATGGCTGAGTTGGCAAGGCATCGCCGATGCACCCGAAGTCACTGCGTCGGAACTGGTGCCCAACGACCGGCGCGCCGTCGTGGTCGCGCCGCACCCGGACGACGAAGTGCTATCGGTGGGTGGCTTGCTCGTCCTGCTCAGGCGACTGCAGCGCACGCCTTTGTTGATCGCCGTCACCGACGGCACCGCCAGTCACCAGGGCTCGACCGAGTGGCCGCCTGAACGACTCGCCACCGAGCGGCCTCGGGAGAGCGAGTCTGCCTGGCATACGCTGGGCTTGTCGGGCCTGCACGCGATGCGCCTGGGCCTGCCCGATGGTGGCTTGCGTGCCTTGCAACATCGGCTGGCCGACCGGCTGATCACCTTGCTGCAACCTGGCGACGTCGTCTTCACCACCTGGCGGCTCGATGGCCATCCCGACCACGAAGCCACGGGCGACGCCTGTGCCATCGCGGCCCAGGAGGCAGGCGCGCGCCTGGTCGAGGTTCCCGTGTGGGCATGGCACTGGGCACAGCCTGGCGACATCCGACTTCCATGGACACGTGCGCGGCGACTTGCGCTCGATGCGGACGCCCGGCAACGCAAGCAGAACGCCGTTCAGGCATTCCACAGCCAGTTGCACGGTGACGACTCGACAGGCGCCGGCCCCATTCTTCGCCCCACCACGGTCGAGCGCGCAGCGCGGCCCTTCGAGCTGTTCTTCACATGACCCATCGCAAGAATCTCCAGCGCGTCGCTCAAGAGCGGCTCGACTACTTCGATGGTCTCTATGGCAGCAGTGCGGACCCCTACGGTCTTCGGACGCGCTGGTACGAGCAGCGCAAGCGTGCGGCAGTGCTCGCCGCCTTGCCCCACGCCCGTTACGGCCGCGTCTATGAGCCAGGCTGTGGCGTGGGCGAACTCACGGTCGACCTGGCGGCGCGCAGCGACCATGTGCTGGCCAGCGACTTCAGCGAAAAGGCGCTGGCCATCGCGCGCGAGCGCACTGCGGGGCTGCCTCACGTGCAACTGGCCCGACACGCACTGCCCGACGATTGGCCTGCCAACGAGGCTCCCTTCGATCTGGTGGTCGTCAGCGAAATCGGCTACTTCCTCGACGCGAGCGCGATGGTCCGCATGGCGACGCTGGCCGAGGCTTCGCTGTCAGCGGATGGCGTGCTCGTCGCCTGCGACTGGCGGCACGAATTCGATGCACGCGCCTTGTCTACCGATGCTGTTCACGGAGCATTCGCCTCCACCGGGCTTTCGCGCCTGGTCCTGCATATCGAAGCCGACTTCCTGCTGGAAGTGTGGGGCCGTGACCCCCGCTCGGTCGGCCAGCGCGGCGGCCTGATCGCCTAAAAAAAAGCCCACCGAAGTGGGCTCTTCTACGTCACAGCCGTGCAGCCGATGACCAAGCTCAGGCGCTGACGCCGTCCGCGATGTCCTTGTATTCCTCGATCTTGTCGAAGTTGAGGTATTGGTAGATCTGAGTGCTGGACGCATCGAGCACGCCCGTGGCGGCCATGTACTCTTCCTTGGTCGGGATGCGACCCAGACGCGAGCAGATGGCAGCGAGTTCGGCCGAACCCAGGTACACGTTGGTGTTCTTGCCCAGGCGGTTCGGGAAATTGCGCGTGCTGGTCGACATGACCGTAGCGCCCTCGCGCACCTGCGCCTGGTTGCCCATGCACAGCGAGCACCCCGGCATTTCGGTGCGTGCGCCGGCATTGCCGAACACACCGTAATGGCCTTCTTCGGTGAGTTGCTGCGCGTCCATCTTGGTGGGCGGCGCGATCCACAGCTTGACCGGGATGTCGCGCTTGCCTTCGAGCAGCTTCGACGCGGCGCGGAAGTGGCCGATGTTGGTCATGCACGAACCGATGAACACTTCGTCGATCACGGCGCCGGCCACGTCGCTCAGCGTCTTCACGTCGTCCGGATCGTTCGGGCAGGCGACGATCGGCTCATGGATGTCGGCCAGGTCGATCTCGATGATGGCCGCGTACTCGGCGTCGTCGTCGCCCTTGAGCAGTTGCTGGTCGGCCAGCCAGGCTTCCTGGGCGGCGATGCGGCGCTGCAGCGTGCGCGCGTCGGCATAGCCTTCGGCGATCATCCATTTCATCAGCGTGATATTGCTGTTGATGTACTCGGCGATCGGTTCCTTGTTCAGGTGCACGGTGCAACCCGCGGCGGAACGTTCGGCCGAGGCGTCGCTCAGTTCGAAGGCTTGTTCCACCTTCAGGTCGGGCAAACCTTCGATTTCCAGGATGCGACCCGAGAAGATGTTCTTCTTGCCTTGCTTGGCCACGGTCAGCAGACCCGCCTTGATGGCGTACAGCGGAATCGCGTTGACCAGGTCGCGCAGCGTCACGCCGGGCTGCATCTTGCTGCCCTTGAAGCGCACCAGCACCGACTCTGGCATGTCCAGCGGCATCACGCCCGTGGCAGCCGCGAAGGCCACCAGGCCGGAGCCGGCCGGGAAGCTGATGCCGATCGGGAAGCGCGTGTGGCTGTCGCCGCCGGTGCCGACGGTGTCGGGCGTGAGCAGGCGGTTGAGCCAGCTGTGGATCACACCGTCGCCCGGGCGCAGCGAGACGCCGCCGCGGTTGGCCATGAAGTCGGGCAACTCGTGGTGCATCTTCACGTCGACCTTCTTCGGGTACGCCGCGGTGTGGCAGAACGACTGCATGACGAGGTCGGCCGAGAAGCCCAGGCAGGCCAGGTCCTTCAGCTCGTCGCGGGTCATCGGGCCGGTGGTGTCCTGCGAGCCGACCGAGGTCATCTTCGGTTCGCAGTACGTGCCCGGGCGCACGCCCTGGCCTTCGGGCAGGCCGCAGGCGCGGCCGACCATCTTCTGTGCGAGCGAGAAGCCCTTCTTGGTGTCGACGGGGCTGGTCGGCAGGCGGAACAGCGTCGACACAGGCAGGCCCAGGGCCTCGCGGGCCTTGGTCGTCAGGCCGCGGCCGATGATCAGCGGAATGCGGCCGCCGGCGCGCACTTCGTCGAACAGCACGTCGCTCTTCACGGTGAATTCCGCGATGACCTTGCCGTCCTTGAGCGCCTTGCCTTCGTAGGGACGCAGTTCGACCACGTCACCCATTTCCATCTGGCTCACGTCGAGCTCGATCGGCAGCGCGCCCGAGTCTTCCATGGTGTTGTAGAAGATGGGCGCGATCTTGCCGCCCAGGCAGACGCCGCCGAAGCGCTTGTTCGGAACGAAAGGAATGTCTTCGCCGGTGAACCACAGCACGGAGTTGGTCGCGCTCTTGCGGGAAGATCCGGTGCCGACCACGTCGCCGGCATAGGCCACCAGATGGCCGCGGGCGCGCAGGTCTTCGATGAACTTCACGGGCCCACGCTTGCCGTCTTCTTCCGGCACGATGCCGGGACGCGCGTTCTTGTGCATCGCCAGGGCGTGCATCGGGATGTCGGGACGCGTGGTGGCGTCGGGTGCGGGCGACAGGTCGTCGGTGTTGATTTCGCCAGCCACCTTGAAGATGCTGACGGTGATGCTCTGCGGCACTTCGGGCCGGCTGGTGAACCACTCGGCGTCGGCCCAGCTTTGCAGCACGGCCTTGGCGTTCGCGTTGCCCTTGTCGGCCTTTTCCTTGACGTCGTGGAACTGGTCGAACATCAGCAGCGTCTTCTTCAGGCCTTCGGCCGCGACGGCGCCGACTTCGGCGTCATCGAGCAGGTCGATCATCGGGCTGATGTTGTAGCCGCCGAGCATGGTGCCCAGGAGTTCAGTGGCGCGGGCGCGCGACAGCAGTGCGTTCGTCTCAGTGCCATGTGCCACCGCCGCCAGATAGCTGGCCTTGACCTTGGCTGCGTCATCGACGCCAGCCGGCACGCGGTGCGTGAGCAGGTTCAGGAGAAACTCGCCGTCGGTCGACGTGGCGGTCTTCATCAGCTCGATCACCTCACCCGTCTGCTGGGCGGTGAGCGGGAGGGGCGGGATGCCGAGCGCGGCGCGCTCGGCGACATGGTCAACGTAGGCTTGCAACATCTTTTTCTCCGGGGGGACTGACACGACAGGCAACCCCCCTCGCAGGCAGGGGCCGCCGCTGGGTTTACTACTACTTCTTCGGCGCGTCGGCGCCTTCGAACAGGCTCTTCGGCGGGTTTTTCTTCATTTCGTCGGCAAACGCGACCTGGGCAGGGGCCTGGCATTCATCGGCCAGGCGCAGGCCCTCCTTCTGGTTCATCAGCATCGACTTGTTGGCGATCTGCAGCCACATGGCACCCGCACGCGGGTCTTCCAGGCGAATGGCACCGGTGCGGCTTTCGACCGGGTGCATGCGATAGCGTGCGCCCTTGGTGGACACGGTGAAGAAGCCGGCACGCTTGTCGTCAGGGGTGATAGTCACGTCGGCGCCCAGTTCGCACTGGATCTTGCCGACATACACGCGCTGGGCGACGGCCAGGTCGGCCTCGTTGAGCGTGATGCTGGTGTCGTCGGCGATGGGTGTGACCTCCTCGACCGCTTTTGCGGCACGGGCCGTGACCTGGCGCTTGGCGGGCTTTTTCTTTTCGGCGGTCTTGGTGGCGGTGGCGCCCTTGGCTGCCGGCTTGGCAGCAGGCTTTGCGGCTGCCTTCGCGGTTGTCTTGGTGGCGGTCTTGGGTGCAGCCTTGGTGTCCGCGGTGCTTTGGGCACCAGCGGCAAAGGGCAGGACCAGTGCCATGGCGGCGATGAGGGTGATCTTCTTCATGGAGGGTGTACCTTGGGAGATGGGGTTCAGTGGGTGGCGGGGACAAACCACCGCTGCGCTTCGACAGGAAGCGCACGGCCGGTGGCGTGGGCGCGCTCGAGCACCTGCCAGAAGTGGCGGTAGCTCGCGCGGTCGTGCAATGTGCCATCGAAACTGACTGGAGCCCAGTCTGCGGCGGCCGCTGCATCCATTATTTTTGTTGCAATGTGAATCTGTTCCTCGTCAGGGGAGAAGGCCTGCAGGATGGGGCGAATCTGGTTCGGGTGGATGCTCCACATCCGTAAATAACCAAATTCGCGCGCTGCCCGGCGTGCCGCCACGCCCATCGCCTCGGGGTTGCTGAACTCGGTGACCACGCAATGCGACGGCACCTTGCCGAACGCATGCGACGCAGACGCGATTTCCAGCTTGGCACGCACCACCAGCGGATGCGTGAACTGGCCGGCTGCACCCATGCCATCGGCGGGAATCGCACCGGCATGGGCCGAGACGAAATCCATCAGCCCGAAGCTGAGCGACTGCACCCGCGGATGCGCTGCGATGTCGAAGGCGTTGCGCACAGCCAGCGGGGATTCGATCAAGACATGCAGCGGCAGTTCCCCGGCGTTGGCCGCATCGAGCGCCGCCACGGCGCGTTGCACGTCGACGACCGATTCGACCTTGGGCACCATGAGGTGGCTCAGCCGGCGACCGGCCTGCCCAGCCATGGTGGCGATGTCTGCGTCGAAGGCCGGGTGGTCCACCGGATGCACGCGCACGCCCACGCGCATGCCGGGCGCCGCGGCCAGCGCCAGTTCGGTGACCAGCGCCGCATGCTCGGCCTCGCCCCCTACCGGCGCGCCGTCTTCACAGTCGAGCGTCACGTCGAAGACGCAGGCGCCGAACTCCTGAGCCATCTCGGCCTGCAGGGCAAGGCTCTTGCGCATGCGCGCCTCGACGCCGCTGTAGTGGTCGCACACGGGCAGTGCCACGGCAGTGGCCTGCGCGCCCAGCAACACGTCACGAGGATGGGGGGCAGCGGCAGCGGTCACGGATGGCGCCGGGCAACGATGAACATGCGCGGAAAGGCGAGCAGTCGCTTGCCGTCGACGCGCGCGGGATACTCGAGTGCCACACGGCGCTCGTACTCGGCCAGGAAGCTGGCCTTCAGGTCGTCCGGCAGCGGATCGACGAAGGGCTTGAGGCCCGTGCCTCGCACCCATTCGACGATGGCTGCGGCAGATTCGAGCGGATGCTGGTAAATCGTGTGCCACACATCGACCGTTTCGGCGGCGCCCGCCAGCAGGTCGTAGTAGCCGTCCAGCGACAGCAAATCCGTGCGAAGGCGATCGGCGTCGCCAATGGGCTCTTTCCAAGGCGGCACGGCAGCAAGCTCGCGCATCAGGCGATGCGTGGGTTCGCTGCGGTTGTCGGGCATCTGGATGGCCAGCACGCCGCCGGGGACCAATGCAGCGAACAGGCGCGGGATCAGCGTCGCGTGGTCCGGCACCCATTGCAGGGCGGCGTTGGCGTAGATGAGATCGGGAGCGACATCGGGCGTCCACTGCCCGATGTCGCCGAATTGGAACCGGGCCTGCGGCAGCCGCTCGCGCGCGCTCGCCAACATGGCCTCGGAATTGTCGATGCCGGTAACCTGCACTCCTGGGAAGCGCCGCACCAGCAGCTCGGTGGAGTTGCCCGGCCCGCAACCAAGGTCGACCACGCGGGCCACCTCGGTCAGGGCGACGCGCGCCAGCAACTCACGGGCCGGGCGCGTACGCTCGTCCTCGTAGCGGCTGTAGAGCGCGGGGTTCCAGTCGAGCATGGGAGCCGGATCAGATCAGGTGGGCGACGCCAGCCTGCTCGTCGGTCAGTTCCTTGAGCGTCTTGTCGATGCGTTCCTGGCTGAAGGCGTCGATTTCCAGGCCTTCGACCAGCTTGTACTCGCCGTTTTCACAGGTGACCGGGAAGCCGAACATCACGTCCTTCGGAATGCCGTACTGGCCGTCCGACGGAATACCCATGGTGACCCACTTGCCGTTGGTGCCCAGCGCCCAGTCGCGCATGTGGTCGATGGCGGCGTTGGCGGCCGAGGCAGCCGACGACAGGCCACGTGCCTCGATGATGGCCGCACCACGCTTGCCGACGGTCGGCAGGAAGGTATTGGCGTTCCATTCCTGGTCGTTGATCAGGGTGGCGACGCTCTCGCCGTTGATGGTGGCGAAACGGTAATCGGCGTACATCGTGGGCGAATGGTTGCCCCAGACGGTGAGCTTCTCGATGTCGGCCACGGCCTTGCCGGTCTTGGCGGCGAGCTGGCTGGCGGCGCGGTTGTGGTCCAGGCGCAGCATGGCGGTGAAGTTCTTGCGCGGCAGGTCTGGCGCGCTCTTCATGGCGATGTAGGCGTTGGTGTTGGCCGGGTTGCCGACCACCAGGACCTTGACGTTGCGGCTGGCGACGGCGTTGAGCGCCTTGCCTTGCGCCGTGAAGATGGCGCCGTTGACGGCCAGTAGTTCAGCGCGTTCCATACCCGGGCCGCGGGGGCGCGAGCCGACGAGCAGCGCGTAGTCGGCGTCCTTGAACGCGGTCATCGGGTCGCCATGGGCTTCCATGCCGGCCAGCAGCGGGAATGCGCAGTCGTCGAGCTCCATCATCACGCCCTTGAGCGCCTTCTGGGCCTTCTCGTCGGGGATTTCGAGCAGTTGCAGGATGACGGGCTGGTCCTTGCCGAGCATTTCGCCGGAAGCGATGCGGAACAACAGGGCGTAACCGATTTGGCCGGCGGCGCCGGTGACGGCAACGCGAACAGGCTTTTTGCTCATGGGAAAGACTCCAGAAGAT